>Ga0247804_10001710_pt1 | contig 10135 bp, 8 predicted proteins | sample UWRJL029104C1_FD_181142 | JGI IMG/M metagenome (GOLD analysis project Ga0247804, IMG submission 181142) | Plant litter microbial communities from Arlington Agricultural Research Station in Wisconsin, United States - UWRJ-L029-104C-1 | ecosystem: Environmental > Terrestrial > Plant litter >...
GGAGGTGCGACCGTTCGAAGTAGACTGGAAAATACTCTCCAGCCTTCGATAGCGCCCCAGTTATTTGAACTGTTCTCTATTAACAGTTAGTGTTTAGCCCTTTTGCTCTCAGTGATAAATAGAATTCAAGGCCGACATGAAATTCTCCTAAACCCGAATTTGTTTTTGTAGAAATTGAACCTTGTCATACATGATAGCTAGCCCGCTGAGCCGCCACGATCTACACAAACTCGCTGAGTTTGGGGACTTTCTCTACCAGGTACCGAACTATCCGTAACCTTATTATTATGCGACTCCCAAATCTCCATGCTACTCGCCTGATTTACGACGACGCACCGCGAGCGTGGCGCGGGGCACCAGCGTTTTGCTGGTGGATGCTGCCAATAATACCCTGAAACACGACTGCAGAAGTCGTGGTACTGTAGTCCGTCAGCACTGCTTCACTCCAAGCACAACCTATGACGTGGAGTGCTGAGCAATACTGCAAAGTGAATAATGAATACGGTGTACGGCGTGGCGTGCAATGCAAGTAGGATCGTACCTTGCAGATCTCCCACCAAGCCCCGCTTCGCCGAGTGGTGCCGTTCATTAAAGGTTAACCCCGTCATTAAAGGTTCGATGCCGGATGATATCCTGCCATATCTCTTTGATTTTCCTTTTCGTTTTCTTTCATTTCCTTTCGTTTCCTGGATAGCTAGTTGTTCTTCAATTGACCAACATGAGGTTCTTCGAGCTAGCTTTGGCTTCTGCTGCTACGTTTGTGCTCTGCGATTGTACACCAGGTTTGTATTCAGTACCAGGACATAACGTCACACACATGCTAATGTAACATAGCTGGTGTAGCATCAACATCTGTAGTAAAGCGAGCACTTCCAAATTCACCATCCGGCGGATACGCACCAGATGAAGTAACCTGTCCAGCAAATCGACCTACAATCAGAAGTGCCAGTGCGCTTTCACCAAGCGAAGTAACATGGCTGGAGGGAAGGAGAAAGGCAACAATTGCCCCTATGCGGGAATTTTTGATTCGCATGAACATAACTGGATTTGACGCGGGGGCATACATCGATAAACTCAAGGATAATGTCACTTCTCTACCCAACATTGGCTTTGCTGTCTCTGGAGGGGGATATCGAGCCTTGTAAGTCCGACGTTCCCGGAGACTTGTCTCGATTGTCAAATTTTAGGCCATCGGGTAAGCTAATTTCGAGATTGTTATCTATAGGATGAATGGCGCTGGTGTGCTTGCCGCCGCTGACAGTAGAACCGTCAACTCGACCGGCCCTGGCGGACTTGGTGGCCTTTTGCAAGCAAGTACATACGTCGCTGGTCTGTCTGGCGGTGGATGGCTTGTTGGTTCAATGTTCACAAACAATTTCAGCTCAGTCCAAACGTTACGCGATGGAAGCCCTGGATCATCGGTCTGGGAGTTCGGCAACAGCATAGTACAAGGGCCAGCCAAGAAGGGACTCTCTCTATTAAACACCGCAGACTATTTTAGCACCATCATCGATCAAGTGGACTCTAAGAGCGACGCCGGATTTAACAGAAGCATCACTGACTATTGGGGAAGAGCTCTTTCATACCAGCTAGTCAATGCCACTGATGGAGGACCAGCATACACGTTCTCTTCAATTGCACTTGATCCCAATTTCCAATCCGGAGCTATTCCTATGCCCATATTGGTTGCAGACAGCCGTGCTCCAGGATCAACCATAGTATCTCTAAACTCCACAGTATACGAGTTTAATCCATTTGAGCTCGGATCTTGGGACCCAACTACCTACGGTTTTGCTCCTTTAAGCTATGTAGGCTCAAATTTCTCCGGCGGTGTTATTCCTGACGGCGCAGAATGTAGACGAGGGTATGATCAAGTTGGCTACGTACTGGGAACTTCTTCTTCTCTTTTCAATACATTTCTTCTCAATATCAACAACACTGAGGTTCCAGATGTACTAAAGAATGTCCTCACTGGTGTTCTAGAGAAACTTGGTAGCGGAAACGATGATATTGCTCAATGGCAACCTAATCCATTTTACGGTTACAACAATGGAACGAACACAAACGCAGGATATCACGAATTAACACTAGTTGATGGTGGTGAAGATCTCCAAAACATCCCACTTTACCCTCTGGTTCAACCAAACCGTCACGTTGATATTATTTTTGCTGTTGATTCCTCTATGGACACGCCAAGTCAATGGCCAAATGGGACCGCTCTTGTCGCAACCTACGAGCGATCTCTTAACAAAATACAAAATGGAACAGCTTTTCCCAGCATTCCTGACGTGAACACCATCGTCAACCTAGGTCTCAATAGTCGCCCAACTTTCTTTGGTTGCGACGCAAAGAACATAACTGCTGGCGATGCTCCGCTTGTTGTCTATTTACCAAATTCACCATATGTCGCATTGTCCAATGTTTCGACATTTGACCCCAGCTACAACAACACGGAGCGTAATGCCATCATTCAAAATGGATACGATAGTTTCACTATGGGCAACGGCTCGCTTGACGCTTCTTGGAGTGCATGTATTGGCTGCGCTGTTCTGAGCAGAAGCTTCGATCGCACTAACACTCCTGTTCCTGACGTTTGTACGCAATGTTTCACTAAATATTGCTGGGACGGTAGGATTGACTCAAAAACACCCACGCCATACATGCCTAGCTTCAAGCTCACGCAATTGAGCCTTTTAGAAAACGGTGCAAGTGTTATGGGAGCATCAAGTGTGATCCTTACACTGGCGGTACTAGTTTCAGTGACCCTTCTTTAATGATTCCGAGTGTGGAAATGATTTGGTGACTTTGCGTTTATATGTAAATGGGATATACCCGGGTTATCGGCGTCCGAGCGAGGAAAAAGGAAAAGGGGCAGTATGGTTTGCTCTTTGGAGTTGCTATTGATGAATAAAAATACCAATGATAATTTAGTGGACACTGCTAAAATTCATACGTTTCCATTGACCTTCTACACATTCGCCAATGTGTTTCCTGGCTTTGACACCCACGTGTGAACAAAAATAAAAGGTCGCGAAATTGTCCAGGCATGTAATTACTCCTTTGTGCCGCTTATTATTTCGTATCTAAGGTAATTACCCTGGCATACTGTGCAACTTGGAGTTGAAGATTTTGAGCGGTGCCATCTCCATCTTGACCCAGTCTAGTTATCATTGATGTCTACACCAAGCCAATAAACAACCACAACGCCGGACCAACCTGATCACCTATCTCAAGCTAGCTCGGAGTTGACTCATCGCCCAGGAGTCTCTCGACCCTAACACCCAAGTTCATCCGGTGATTGTATGTACAAACCCCTTCTACAGGGCTAAGAAGAAAGTCGTAGGAGCTGAAGGAACCGCCAGACATGACATGAGGCATTTCTACGGCCCCAATAAACTCGAACCTCGCATGGAGATCACGGTGTGCAGGGTCAAATGTGTGGGGTTATACTTGTGGGGAGATCCTGTAGGAATGGTACCTTTTTCGTTCGCAAGTCCGAGTGGTTGGAAGCAGGCATCAGGTGAGGTCTCACACGGGGTAGCTCTATATCAGTAGCGAAGCTTGGGGGAGCGGTGGAACTTGTGGTCGGGAGGATCTGTATGCTAAGCTTGTTCGCCTGGTAGGGCTTTTCTTATGTGTTTTATTAGTAAGATGAGGTAGGTGAGTTCTTCTGGTAGGATTTTTGTGCCTGAATTAGCCGTGCTTATGAACTTAGTGTTTTCATTGTATGACTATGAGAGTACGTAGTAAATGTGGAGATCGTGAGATATGTAGGCGCTGATGTTGTTGAGCGGGTTGATACCTGTCGAGACTTAGCGACCCCCTGACAGCGAAAGCTATCAGGCCTTGCTGATAATACAAATTTTGATTCCGAATAATATTGACCTGAGCTTTAGGCTTGTATGGAGGTAGATTTAACCAAAGTTAATAAAAAAATGGTCTTATGGTTTCGATGTAATGCGCAGCAATTAAGAACACCTGGATTCTAAAGCCAAGAGAGATATAGGGAGGCTCGAAACAAACATAGCTCTATAGGTTTTACTCCTGAATTTTCCATTGAATTTACTAGAGCGTTCTTATTGGGAACAGCCAAGTGTGAAAACAAAGCTGTAGGGCGAGAATAGCAACATTTGAAATATCCGAGGCTGTTGGTGTTGCGTATTGGTGTTGCAGTTGAGCGTCGCCCAGTTACTACGCCGCTTGACCAGCCCCAGGAGTTAGAACAGCTTACTATGGAGAACCGTTCAAATCGACATGCAACCTCAACTTTGACATAATGAAGAAGCCTCATGACCATCTACCCTCATCGCAACCTTCTTTACAACCTTCTCGTAATACTTGAGTCAATCCAAGCTACAGTAATAAAATAAATAAATCAAAGTCTCCATCATTATATGTCACGAGGATTCAATCGCAGTCATTTCGTTGGGGTTTATGTTCCTTCCACTCCTTCCTGAGGTCATTCGCAATCCTCCCACCAACGAACAACTATCTACAGCCATTCGGAGCTTTCTATTCTCTAGAGGGATTCCGCCCCGATGCTTGTATCTAAACCCCGTCGGTCAGGCACAGGCGGACATGATAGGGGTTGCTAGCGGTCGAGCATCGTCTCAGCCTGTTTGGAGTTTCTCTCCCATGTGGCTTGGCGCAAGGCGCGGTCGACCAACCTCAACCTAAATATAAGCCTCGTTCATCCTCATCCTTCAACCTTTTTTTTTCTTCAAACAATTCAATTAACAACTGTATCTTATACCAATGTCACCTACATCTTACAAAAGCATTAAGAACGTCGCCAACGTCGCCAAAGCAGTATTCCTGCCACGGAGAATTAGGAGCGGTAGTAAATCAAGCACAATCAGCACTAGTTCTAAGAGTAGCAAAAATGGCCGAGCAACTTCATGGTAACCAGCACAGGAGGGAAAGAAGCATACCGCAAATACGATTAGAAAGGCCTCTTCCAGCGCTGCCGTTACTGCCCACGCCGGTATCACCAATTGCGCCGAGGATCCGCATTCAAATACCTGAAGAATGGGAGCCATATCAGGATGAACCCTCAGAGGACGAGGCTGGAATTGAGGAGGGGATGATTGACATCAGAGATGCGGGTAGAAGGATACAACGGCGAGTAGAACCACAGCCCAATGGGCTTTTATCACCAGTTACGCCTAGAAGCTCGGTTAGAAGCCCGAGTCGAAGGCGGGCACCAGAATTTCAACCATATCGAGATGAACCGCGAGACATGAGCCTCTCCCCAAATACACCCACAATTGGCATATCTCAATGTCCCTCACTGGCATCCTCAAATTCTAGTCGGCGGTCCTCTGGTTCCACGCAAGCTGTGTCACCAATAGATTCAGAGGGGGAAGCAAACAAGCCTCCCGAGTACGAGCCGATGTATGATTATCTGCGGTCACGTCCCCCTCCTATACATTTTCGTACAAGTCCCAACTCGAATACTTTCCTCAGCCCAACTTCGCATCCTCAATCACCCGTCGAGTATGTTTCTTTCACAGATGAAGAACGTCCTTTCATCATCACGCTCTCACCACTAAGCCCACATACCCGTGGTGAACCATTACCGCCGAGCTATGAAGAGCTGTTTCAACAATACAGGTGTCCGCAACAGCGAGACGAACTACAGGATATGGTACAAGAAATGAACACCAGAGGAGAACGGGCAGAAGACGTGGGTAAATTCTTGATTGGCATGCTTATTCTGGCACTTACGGTTGTTGGGGTTGGAACAGCCTTCAATTGGGGAAAGCCGGGCGGTTGGTGACTCGATATATGACAGAGCAAGGAGGTTTCAGTGTGTACATAGGTCTATATGGAGGGTAGGATGGAATTGACGGAGTTTAACATGGAGTACTGTACGGAAGTACTATGGCATAGCGAATAGGTGGTCACTTAGACCTAGGGGATTTAGCAGGGACACAATTTGGATATTCATGATTATTCCACTTATATATACCAACAGATACATTTTCAATTACATAACTTTGCGCGAATAGCGAACCGCTTGTATCAGGTCATAAGCTTCACTTACAAAAATCTACCAGATCTACCCCTTCGGCAAATTTCACCACCGGACAATACGCGCATTGTCTGTGAGATTAGCTTGATTTCCAGATTACTCCTCATACAGCTTGTCTTGCCATAAAAAGGTTGACAACTGAAGTCTATTCGATATCACGTGGTGTTTACCTTGAATAGGGGCTAATTAGTACCAAACCTCTCTCTTTTTGCCGAAATCCATTCCAGGATCTAGCTTACTCCTAGGAAACATCACGATACAGTGCAATCTCAATTCCCAGTTCATTTGACCTTCATAATCTTCTCATTTTCCCTTCCGTTTTATGACCACCTAAAGTCAATTAAGGGGTGATGAAATTTAGAAGTCTCATCAGAAGACCAATTTTGATCTTTACCATTGACATATAATTTAGTGCCTCTGCTAGGTTGGTTTACATCTTGGCGGGCGTCGATACTTTTAATACTCGCTAGGTCTCCGGTTTGCGGATTCTAGTTTCTTCATTACCATGTGCCGTATCATCGCCGAATATCACGTGATGGCCGGTGATCCGGTTCCACGTGGACATATTTCCAAACCCAAATGATTACTTGGAATTTGCAGAGCTGATACTGGAAGAGTTCAGTCAGGCTGAGGAATATTCCATCGTCGTTAAGATTCCCGATTGGTGCCGGCTTCAGCTTGGAGCAGAAAATGGCTAGCGGCTGAGATTTGTCGGGCTTTCCGCAACAAGAGCTGCTAGAGGCGATGTCCCCGAGCTGAGGTCGCCGAGTGATGCCGTAAGCATAAATGCTGACAACCAGAGTTTGGTAAATGTTAAAAGCTTTAATATACAAATCATCACCAACATGTAGTGTGTGAATTTGCAGGGGATTACTTGCTTCTCGGCGACCACTCTGATGTTCTCCGAAGGCAAAAGCTATGGCCCATCAATCGTCCCCGGTGCAGGTACCTATTGCTTACGCTGTCTAATGTACATATATATAAATGCATGCAACCTATTTGAGATCATTGAAGAGAAAATATTTAACATACGAAAATCCCACCATTCCAACGTAGACAGGACTGCCACTTCCACAATTTGTACCTTGAATTGCCAAGGTCACATAGTATAATGGCGACTCAAGATAATCATAATTTGATACCAGATCACACGGATATCGACGTAGAAAAATGGGCTGGAGAGAACGTTCAACTTAATAACACCACGGCCCGAGACTTCGTATGGCAAGATATCGCTATTACAGTCAAAGACCACAAGACAAAACAACCAAGGACACTTTTGCAAGGCGTCAATGGGATTGTCAAGGCTGGTATTAAGTACAGATCTGATAGCAAGAAGGTCACTAACCTAAGTCAGGCGAGATATGTGCTCTCATGGGGCCTTCTGGCTGCGGTAAAACTACTTTGTTAAATGTGCTCGCACATCGAGATGCAGCTCCCGGAGCCAAACTTGATGGGATTACACTAGTCAACGGCGTGAGTCAATCTAGAGAAGAATTTAGCCGTATAAGCACCTTTGTAGAGCAAGAAGATGCTTTAATAGGATCCTTGACTGTACGGGAAACATTAGACTTCGCTGCAAGGTTGTCAAGCTCATCGTAAGCTCCCCTATCCCAAAATCTGATTATGGCCGCTAACGGAAATACTCCAGTAGCTTATCAAAATCGAATCGCTCGAACCTCGTTGATAGCCTACTTGATGCGTTTGGCCTCCGAAAACAACAGCACACAATAATTGGGACTCCGATTCGGAAAGGAATCAGCGGTGGACAGAAGCGTCGCGTGAGTGTTGCCAGCCAGTTGATCACAGGACCAAAGCTATTATTTCTCGATGAAATCACAAGCGGACTGGACTCTGCAGCAAGCTGGGAAGTAGTCTCATTCATCAAGAAAATTGCGAAGCGAAACAATGTAAGTTAATAGATGTTGACCTTGATATGATAAATGCGAATACGAATTAATGCTAAAATATATACAGTTGATTGTAGTAGCAAGCATCCACCAGCCGTCCACCAGCACTTTTCAGCTCTTCGATAAAATTCTTTTACTTTCTGGCGGGAAATCCCACTACTTTGGCACTGTTCCTGGACTCGCTCCTTTCTTTGAGGATGTGGGGCATCCAATACCTCTATACACGAATCCAGCAGAGTTCGTACTTGAATTGATGAATGTTGATTTTGCTCAAAACCAAGAAGCATCTATAAAACAGCTCGATGCTATTCAGACCTTTTGGGAAACTTCTTTGAATTCGAGATCACTCTACACAGAAATCGAGCAGAGCAAGAAGGAGGCATCAAATGAGACTATAGGTTCTTCCAAAACTGTTGGAGCAAGCTTTTTCATCCTCATCTTAGCATTGGTTCATCGAGCCTTCATCAAAAGTTATCGAGATGTCGTGACTTACGGCATTCGGATCGGCATGTATCTTGGATTGGCAATCATGATGGGCACCGTTTGGTTGAGGCTAGGATCAGATCAAACTGACATCCAACCATTCATCAACGCCATATTTTTTGGCAGTGCGTTCATGAGCTTTATGGCTGTTGCCTACGTCCCAGCTTTTCTAGAAGACCACGCTACCTTCGTCAAAGAACGAGGAAATGGCTTATATGGCGCAACACCATTCGTCATTTCAAACTTCATCATTGGTCTTCCGTATCTTCTTATTATCGCGATACTTTTTTCTGTTGTTGCATACTGGTTATCGGGCTTTCAGCCTACCGCGGAAGCATTTTTCATGTGGGTTATGTGGCTGTTCCTGGACTTGATTGCAGCTGAGTCCTTGGTTGTTTTGATGTCGTCGCTGTTCCCCAACTTTGTCATTGCACTGACGCTAACGGCATTTGCCAATGGCCTGTGGATGAGCGTAGGAGGATTCCTTGTGCCTCCCAGTATTCTCAATGATTTCTGGTACTACGCATTCTCCTTCATTGACTATCAGGTTCGTGCACTTTCTAGTATCCGGAGAGTGTGGATACAGGATAGCTAACTACTTACAGCGTTGGGTGTTCCAAGGAATGATGGTCAACCAGTTCCAGCATCAAACATATTCTTGTGATACAGGCTGCAACTGTATGTATCAAACAGAACTAGCTTCCCAGTGTCGGATTGCAGGAAGCGGAATATTGGACTCATATGGATATAAGTCTGGTCTCAACGGTACTTGGGTTGGAATTCTGATTGGCATCATAGCCGGGTACAGATTGCTTGGATGGGCGGCACTTGCGTTTCGGAAATAGTGAGGGAAACTAGGCACTTCCAAAAGCCATCTTACGCAAGACATAGTCGAAAAACCTCTCTGGGTTCTGATTTTGACCCCAGACATACCTAGCCCCGGTTACGGAACTGAACAATTTGACTCTTGGATTAGGCTACGTTATCATACTCTAGGGGAGAGACATTCAATAGCCAGAGAAAAGCAACTGGAAGAGAAGAGATATATTTCGATCAAAGGGTTCTTTCACAATTTCTAGGAATACTTTTGTATAGATGGACGACCGGTTGTTAAATAATTATATGCGTTCCAAAATTATGTAAAGATATTACGAGAAAGTTCATATTTTGAAACTACTTCTCAGCTGTCCAAAATAATAATATCACGTAATGTAAATCAATGGCCTGCTTGGCATGCACTCTTATGTGGTGCAACTTTCGATTTGGAGCAGTTAATTCCAGAAAGTTAGTCCAAAGAACGCACACTATCTATACCATATAAGCAAACTAGAATTCAACCCGGTATCAATTCTAGGGTATTGTTCTACTTGATACAGATTCAGATAAGCTGAATGCAAGGTATCCCATGCGTTACGTGGTTGAAGTTGTATAGATGTTTAGATAAGTTCTCATCACGTGAACATATTCCTTTTACCCAACATTACGCAATTGAGAGTAGATATATATGTATGTCTATCTCAACTACAAATCATTATTCTTACTTCTAATTTGCATCTATATCTGCTGGGTATAAATATACAATTACTACTTCCTCCGAATTTCAAATGATCCTGAAACGGTTACACTGGTGATTTAATCTTTGAAATTCATCCTGCCACCGAGACCGCTTGACACTAAAGTCTACACTTAAGATTGTGAATCAGCAAAA
>Ga0247804_10001713_pt1 | contig 10130 bp, 7 predicted proteins | sample UWRJL029104C1_FD_181142 | JGI IMG/M metagenome (GOLD analysis project Ga0247804, IMG submission 181142) | Plant litter microbial communities from Arlington Agricultural Research Station in Wisconsin, United States - UWRJ-L029-104C-1 | ecosystem: Environmental > Terrestrial > Plant litter >...
GGCTGCAGGGTTGATGATGCTGCTAGCCGCAGTGTTCTCGCTCAAGTGGTACTTGGCGAGAATCGCGGCATAGGTGCCATCTGCCACAGCGTCTTGCAGCGCCCGAGAAATAGCATCGCGCAGCTCGCTGGATTTTTTAGGGAAGGCCGCGACGATAAACAGCTTGCTCAGCGGCTTGCCAATCGTGACGTAGGTGTCTTTTTCCAGCGACATCGTTGTCGGTATCGATTCACTGCTCTGCACGGCGACATCAACACGGCCCTGCTTGAGATCCAGGCGGGCCATGGCCGTGCCGTCGGTGGGGTGGACTTCAATGGGCGGCTTGCCATTGGCGACGCAATTGGCCTCGCTCCATTTGTTCATGGCCGCTTCGAAGGCGTTGCGACGATTGGCGCCGACCTTCAGACCGCAGATATCCATCGCTGTAGCAATCGGTGCATGACTGACCAGCGTGTAAGGCTGCATCCCGGAAGTCAGGTAGGGCAGGTAGTCGAGGCGGTCTGCCGCTTCAGGGGCATCCAGCAAACTGAAGGCCATGTCGACCCGGCCGGTCATCAGTGAATTGATGGCTGACTCGTAAGACACGTCTTCCCATTTGATCTGCACGCCCAGTCGTTTGCCGACGTAGTTGGCCAGGTCCACGTCAATGCCTACCAGTTCACCGGTCTCCGGCACTTTGGAAGCCATCGGCGGGAAGGCAGCGAACAGGGCGATTTTCAGGGTCTTGGTAGCTTGCAGGTCAGCCGGGAGTTTGATCGCAGGATCAACCTCAGGAGTAGCGGCCATGGCGTGGGTCATGGCCAGCATCGCGGCGACGGTAAGCAGGGACTTGATTGAACGCATAGGGCACCTCAAACACGCATCAATCATATGAGCCGGAAGCGTGCCTTCAGGCTCTTGAGCGCGTCACTGTCTATTCAACGGTTAGGGCAGGTGCGTTCCAATGGAAACTTCTCGCAAGGTGCGCCATGAGGTTCGGTCTGATGCCGTCGGCTACTGGGCCGTTGCTCATCTTTGGCGCCCGGTATTTGTATAAAACCCTTTGTTTTTCAGCAACTCATCATTTCTTATATTCAATATTCGGGCTGCCAATAAACCAGTGCGTCTGTGCAGTCCGATGCAAGGGTGAATCATTGCAGGATGTATCGGGACGGCAGAGGTTTCCCCCGGAGCACCTGAAATAACTGGATTGATGAGCTGGGCTCATGAGGCTTATCAGGCAAGGCCAACTAGTCATGCCCGGACCCGCTGGTTAAGTTCCACCTTCCGCGAATGAATACCGCAGCAAACAGCTCACATGCGCGTTCGTACAACATCCAGCAGCTCCCCCACGATGGATCAAGAATGCAGCAGGAAAACTTCAATGATCTTTTTGCCTTCGCCGCCGTGGCGACGGATCGCAGCTTTACCAAGGCTGCGGCAAAAATAGGCGTCAGCCCTTCGGCGCTGAGCCATACCATCCGCAACCTTGAAGCGCGTCTGGGCCTGCGCTTATTGACCCGCACCACCCGAAGCGTCTCGCCCACCGAGGCAGGTGAGCGCTTGCTATCAACCGTCAGGCCACGATTCGATGAAATCACTGCCGAGCTGGCAGTCCTGACGGAAGAGCGGGAGAAGCCTATGGGGACCATCCGCATTTCCGTCAGCGAGCACCCGGCCATCGCGATTCTGGGACCGGCACTCAACAAGCTTCTGCCGCAGTATCCGGGCATCAACGTCGAAATCAACGTTGACTCCGGCATGACCAACATCGTTGCCGAGCGCTATGACATGGGTGTGAGGCTCGGTGACAGGGTCGCCAAGGACATGATCGCCGTGCGTATCAGCCCGGACCTGCGTTGGGTGGTGGTTGGTGCACCGTCTTACTTTGCCCGACACCCGAAGCCTGAAACCCCCCAGGATTTGCTGAACCATAACTGCATCAATATTCGTTTTCCCACCCATGGAGAACTGTTTGCCTGGGACTTCGAGAAAGACGGACGTGAAGTCAAAATCCGCGTTCAGGGGCAACTGACATTCAGCAATCTCGCGTTGAGGCTCGATGCGGTGAAGTCTGGTCTTGGGCTCGCTTACCTGCCAGAAGATCAGGTCGCAGCCCTCATTGACCAGGGGACGCTGATCCAGGTGCTTGATGACTGGAGCCAGATGTGTAGCGGCTACCACCTTTATTACCCGAACCGGCGCCATGCTTCGATGGCCTTTTCGTTGGTGGTGGATGCGCTGCGTTATCCCACCGATCCCTCCATTAATCCTTCAAATATCGAGGTGCCCCATGAAGATGCTTGCAGCCACAGCGCTGTCACTCTCACTGCTCGCAGTTGAGGCTAATGCGCAGAACGTTGTTCCATTGACGGTCACTGCTAACGGTTCGCAGCCCTCAATGAAGGGGTCAGCTGACTATTTCACGGGTTCGGTGCGTATCGATGCGCGTTTCAAAGGCACTGAACCGGCCAGAGTCAGCGGCGCAACGGTGACCTTCGAGCCTGGCGCTCGCACGGCATGGCATACCCACCCTCTGGGCCAGACATTGATCGTCACGGCGGGCACGGGCCTGGTGCAGGAAGCCGGTAAAACAGCGCAAATCATCCGGCCCGGCGACACCGTGTGGATCCCGCCAGGCGTCAGACACTGGCACGGCGCAACTGCAACTACGGGCATGAGCCACGTAGCCATCGCAGAGCAACTCGATGGCAAGGTGGTGCAGTGGCTGGAGCAGGTCAGCGAGCAAGAGTATGGAGTGGCGAAGGGGTTGTAACTGCCGCCGCATTGAAACGGTTATCAAGGTCACCCCGGTTCAACTCCGTTGAGGGGTGGCTTTTTTTATAAGGCAATTCGCAGCCTTCTGCAGCTCGTACAGGACCGAGCGGTATCTGCAACAACACCTGATCTGTAGGAGTGAGCTTGCTCGCGATTCGGTCTGTCATTCGAGGAGTATGTCGTCTGACCTGACGCCATCGCGAGCAAGCTCACTCCTACAGGAATGCGGGGTACATCTAACATCCCGTGACTTGTAGGAGCTCACCGAGCTTACGAGGCCAGCGATGGCTGGTGCGTCTGACACTCCGATGTTCGCAGCGTTCAGCGAGCTCCTGCAGGTCGGGGTTTCAGATCATCTCCGGCAACGACTTCAATACCTTGTCCAGGGTGATCGGGTATTCCCGGACCCTGGCACCGGTAGCGTTGTAGATGGCGTTGGCGATTGCCGCACTGACCCCACACAACCCCAGTTCCCCAACCCCTTTGGCTTTCATCGGTGACGACACCGGGTCGGTTTCGTCCAGGAAGATCACTTCCTGCTCCGGGATGTCGGCGTGCACGGGCACTTCGTAACCGGCCAGGTCGTGGTTGACGAAGAAGCCAAGACGCTTGTCCACCGCCAGTTCCTCCATCAGCGCTGCACCCACACCCATGGTCATGGCGCCGATCACCTGACTGCGCGCGGAAATGGGGTTGAGGATACGGCCTGCCGCACACACTGCCAGCATGCGCCTGACCCGGGTTTCGCCGGTGGCCATGTCAACCGCCACTTCGACGAAATGTGCGCCGAAAGTCGATTGCTGGTACTTCTTGGCCAGGTCGGCGAACTCGATGGAGTCCTCGGCCACCAGCTCACCGTTGCGCGCCGCTTGCCCCAGAGGAACGCTGCGTCCTGCAAACTGCACCTTCCCGTCGGCAAACACCGCATCGTCGGCCTGATAGCCGAGACGCTGAGCGACGGCCTCGCGCAATTTCACGCAGGCCGCATAGACGCCCGCCGTGGAGCAGTTGGCCCCGAACTGACCTCCGGAACCCGCCGACACCGGGAAGTCCGAATCGCCCAGGCGCACCACCACGTTGTCCAGAGTGACCCCCATCATTTCCGCGGCGGTCTGCGCAATGATGGTGTAGCTGCCGGTGCCGATGTCGGTCATGTCGGTTTCCACCGTGACTTTACCGGCGCTGTTCAGACGCACCCGGGCGCCGGATTTAAGCAGGAGATTGTTGCGATAGGCGCAGCCGACGCCCATGCCGATCAGCCAGCGACCTTCACGCTGCATGCCGGGCCGGGGGTTGCGCTTGGCCCAGCCGAAACGCTCGGCTCCGGTTTCCAGGCACTGGATCAGATTACGCTGGGAAAACGGGCGCTGCGGGTTGCCGGGATCCACTTGGGTGTCGTTGATAATCCGGAATTTAACCGGATCGAGATCGAGCTTTTCCGCCATTTCATCCATGGCGATTTCCAGCGCCATCAATCCCGGCGTTTCCCCCGGGGCACGCATGGCATTGCCTTCCGGCAGGTCGAGTGTCGCCAGCCGCATGGCGGTCATGCGGTTGTCCCCGGCATAGAGAAACTGAGTAGGCTGCACCGCATTTTCCACGCTGCCGCCCGGCAGATCGCCGGACCAGCCTTCGTGGCCGATAGCAGTGATTGTGCCGTCCTGACGGGTGCCGATGCGGATGCGTTGTATGGTTGCCGGGCGATGGGTGGTGTTGTTGATGATCTGTGGGCGGGCGAGGGCGACCTTCACCGGCCTGCCGCACAACTTCGAACCGAGCGCGGCGAGGATCGCGTCGGAGCGGATAAACAATTTGCCGCCGAAGCCACCGCCAATGTAGGGCGAGACCAGGCGCACATTTTCCTTGGGCATCCCGAGAGTCGTGGCGATATCGCCGACACTCCAGGCGATCATCTGATTGGACGTCCACAGCGTCAGCTTTTCACCCTCCCAGGTTGCCATGGAGGTGTGTGGCTCCATGGCGGCATGAGACTGGTCAGGCGTGGTGTACGTCGCATCGAGTTTGACCGGCGCCGCATTGAAGGCCGCAGAAAAATCCCCACGCGCAGTATCCGCAGCTTCACCCTCGGGTTTTTTCGCTGCATTGCGGTCAGCTGCCAGATCGTAATGACCATTGCCGCGCTGATATTCAACGCGCACCAACTGTGCGGCGGCTCTCGCTTCTTCGAAGGTCTGCGCCACCACCAGCGCAATGGCCTGATGGTAATGCTGGATTTCCGGGCCGCCCAGCAGACGGGCAGTGTTGTATTTGCCTTGGCCAAGCTTGCCGGCATTGGCGGCGGTAACAATCCCCAGCACGCCCGGTGCAGCGTTGGCTTCTTCCAGATTCATCGAACTGATCCGGCCTTTGGCAATGGCCGAGGTCACCACGTAACCGTAAGCCTGATTGGGCACCAACTGATGATGCTCATAGGCATAGGGCGCCTGACCTGTGGTTTTCAGCGGGCCATCGATGCGGGTAGTGGGCTTGCCGACGACTTTGAGCTGGTCAATTGGATTGGTTGTGGCAGGGGTATCGAATTTCATGAGGCAGCCCTCGCCTGAGACATGACCGAAGCCAGAGTGCGTTCGACAAGCGTCACTTTGAACTCGTTTTCGTGGGTCGGTGTGGCACCCGCCAATAGCCTGGTCGTTACCGCTTTAGCGCCATCGGGCATGAGTTTTTCAGCCTCCTCGATACGCCACGGCCGATGTGCCACACCGCCCAAGGCAACCCGGCCAGTGCCGTTTTCCTGAATGACTGCAGCGACGGAGATCAGCGCGAATGCGTAAGACGCCCGGTCCCGGACTTTTTGATAAATGTGCGTTCCACCCAAAGGCGCTGGCAGGGTCACAGCAGTAATCAGCTCATTGGCGCCCAGGGCCGTTTCGATATTCGGCGTGTTACCGGGCAACCGATGGAAGTCGGCTATCGGGATCACCCGGGTCGTGCCGTCCGGACGAATGGTTTCTACCTGCGCATCCAGAACCCGCATGGCAACGGCCATATCACTTGGGTGCGTGGCAATGCATGCACTGCTTACGCCGATGATGCCCAGCTGGCGGGTCACGCCGCCAATGGCCGCGCAGCCACTGCCCGGTTGACGTTTGTTGCAGGCCTGGTTGGTGTCATAAAAATAGGGGCAGCGTGTCCGTTGCAGCAGATTGCCCGCCGTCGTGGCAGCGTTGCGCAACTGGCCGGATGCCCCCGCCAGTAGCGCTCGGGACAACACTCCGTAGTCTTTGCGGACACGGCTGTCAGCGGCCAGATCGGTATTGCGCACCAGCGCGCCTATTCTCAGCCCACCTTCGGGGGTTGCCTCGATGCGGTCCAGCGCCAGGTCGTTGACGTCGATCAAGTGCAACGGCGTCTCGATCTCCAGCTTCATCAAATCCAAAAGGTTGGTCCCGCCCGCAATAAAACGGGCGCCTTCAACCTGTGCCGCCTGATGAGCTGCGTCGGCGGGAGAGGTTGCGCGTACATAGCTGAAAGGTCTCATGCCGTGGCCTCCGCGACTTCACTGATGGCCTGAATGATGTTCGAGTACGCACCGCAACGGCAGATGTTGCCGCTCATGCGTTCCTGGAATTCTCGGGCAATCAGTTGCGGGCGATCTGTCAGGTTCGGGCTGACATGGCTGGGAATGCCCTGACGGATCTCATCGAGTACCGCCACTGCCGAGCAAATCTGCCCGGGGGTGCAATAGCCGCACTGATAGCCGTCGTGTTTGATAAAGGCGGCTTGCATGGCGTGCAGCTTGTCGGGGGTGCCCAGGCCTTCGACCGTGGTGATTTTCGACCCCTGTTGCATCACCGCCAGTGTCAGGCAGGAATTGACCCGTCGGCCATTGACGATGACTGTGCAGGCTCCGCATTGCCCGTGGTCGCAGCCTTTCTTGGTGCCAGTCAACTGCAAATGCTCGCGTAGAGCGTCAAGCAAGGTTGTTCGGGTGTCGAGGTTCATCTGCCGAGGGACGCCGTTAACCTCCATGGACACCGGGTTGGTGACGGGGCGGGCGATGTTGGCGGCCGACGCCAGCGCGGAAATGAAAGGGGGGAGTGCCACGCTGCTGGCGGTGACAGCGCCCAGGATCAGGAATTTTCTTCGGGTCAGCTTCAACAGGTCACGGTCGGTCATGGTTATTTCCTATGAATGCATGGCAGCGATGGTTCGCCTGCGCCGGGCGTTCTGTGCGCCCCTGGATGGTCAGCCTGGTCCGGGCTGTCTGGCTTTTGATGGCTCAAGGTTACGACCCTGTGCCGGGTTGAAAAGTTTGCGCAACGTGGCCCCGGATCGTGGTCCGCTCAATGTGCGTAAAACAGGAGGTTGAAGGTAACGGGCTATGCCGCTGGGGACTATGCGCGAGACGTGCAATACACCGATGAAGCCATTTCACTAATGCAGCGACACGCTGCGTATACCGGCAGATCCGAGCGGGTTTTGGGCCTTGCTGGATACATTTGGCAAACAAAAAGAGCGAGCTTCAATGTGCAGAGTAGTCGCTCAGCATGCGTGGACCTGTAGGAGTGAGCTTGCTCGCGATGGCGTCAGATCAGGCAAATTTGTGTCGTCAGATAAACCGTCATCGCGAGCTCACTCCTCCAGAACGAATATTTCAGTTCAGATGGTGATTTCATGCCTGATGCGCGTTGGGAGCTAGATCACACTGCGACCATCCGACTTTACTCCCGGGAAATTTTTTCCCGCTTGAGCTGCGTCACCAGGGTAAATCGGTCGTCAGGATGGATGGTTTCCGACACCACCATCAAGGCGCCGGAGTCGTCCCGGTAATGGCGGATGATTTTGAGTCCGGGCGAGCCATTTTCCGCGTTCAGGCTTTTGGCTATTTCCGGGGTCAGCAACACCGCACGAACCTGTTGATCCACTACATCGATGTGCAGACCAAAGTGTTGCTCGATGAGGGCCGCGATCAATTCGTCCGGGTGCTGTTCTGCCAGCTCGATGACCGCGCGATAAGTGTCTTGCGCGTAAACATCCGTCCAGCACAGCGGCGCACGCGGGTTGTTTTGGTCCACTCGAATGCTGGAAACACAGAAATAATGTTCGCCCGGTTCCAGACCAAGGCGGCGAGCCTGCGCGATGTCCGCGACGAAGTGCTGGATATTCTGAATGCTTCTGATCTGGGTCTCTGCCAGATGCGCGAGGTCAGCCACGCTGGCCAATGATTGTGAGTAGCCGCCTCTGGGCGTGACGGCCTCGACCCGGGTGCCAACCCTTTTGCGACGCGAAACCAGACCCTGATTCTGCAGCTGCGTGATTGCCGCCCGCACGGTGTGACGGCTGACGTCATAGAGCTCGCACAGCTCGAATTCGGTAGGAAGCAGCGAGCCGAGCGGGTAGCGGCCGCTGGAAATCCCCTCGATCAAATCCTTTGCAACAACCGCATAGCGCGTCTGGTTCATGCCTTTGGTCAGTCCTGGTTTTCAACAGTGTTGACAGTGTATCAGCGTGGGCGTAACAATTATGTACGGACATATGTTATATGTACGGTCAATAACAACATAATAGGATCTTTTTCATGTCCAGTACCGTTTTCGACTCCGCTCTGTTTCGTGACATGTTCGGCACCGCCGAAATGCGCGGCGTGTTTTCCGATAAGGCCCTGATTGAACGCTACATCGAAGTTGAAGTGGCGCTGGCCCGAGCCGAGGCCCGTTGCGGGGTGATTCCGGCGCAAGCCGCTGAGCAGATCGCTGCGCTGTCCACTTACGAATCCCTGGACCTTGCCTTGATGCAGCACGAAACCGAAATCGTCGGTTACCCGATCCTGCCGCTGGTCGAGCAGTTGTCGAAGGTCTGCGGCGACGCCGGGCGCTATGTGCATTGGGGCGCTACCACCCAGGACATCATGGACACTGCCGTGGTCCTGCAAGTCCGCGCTGCATTGGCCATCGTCGAACGTGATATTCAAGCGGTTCGCGGCTTGCTGGCCGAGCTGGCGCAGCGTTATCGCGATACGCCGATGGCTGGCCGGACACATCTGCAACACGCGCTGCCTATTACGTTCGGCTACAAATGCGCTGTGTGGCTGAGCATGTTTGATCGCCATGCAGAACGTCTTGTAGAGCTGCGCCCACGGGTTGAAGTCGGGCAGTTCGCAGGGGCTGCGGGTACATTGGCTTCTTTGGGCGATAAGGGGCTGGAGGTTCAGGAGGCGTTGATGGCCGAGCTGGGTCTGGGCGTGCCTCAGGCTACCTGGCATGTCGCCCGCGACGGGCTGGCAGAGACGCTGAACTTCCTCGGCCTGGTCACCGGTTCGCTGGGCAAGATCGCACTGGACGTCATGATGATGATGACCAGCGAGCTGGGCGAAGTGTACGAACCCTTCGTCAAAGGTCGCGGCGCCAGCAGCACGATGCCGCAGAAGCGCAACCCGATCTCCTGCGAGTTGATGTATGCCGCTGCCAAGGGTGTTCGCCAGCACGCCGGCCTCATGCTGGATGCGATGATCCAGGATTTCGAGCGCTCGACCGGCCCATGGCAGGCTGAATGGATCGCGATTCCGGAAGCCTTCGCCCTGAGCGCGGCGTCTCTGGGCCAGGCCAAATTCATGCTGGCCGGTCTTGAAGTGCGCACCGAACGCATGCGTAAAAACCTCGATATGACTCAGGGTCTGATCGTCGCTGAGGCGGTGATGATGGGCCTGGCACCAGCTCTTGGCCGACAGGTTGCGCATGACGTGGTGTATGCCGCCTGCCGCATGGCCAACGATCAAGGCACCAGCCTGTTGGACGCCTTACTGGCTCAGGGTGAAGCCACTGCGCAACTGGACATCGAAGAACTCAAACGCCTGACCGATCCAGCCAACTATCTTGGCCTGGCGCCGCGGATGGTGGACATCGCGCTGGCTCGAGAGGGGTCCGTCAAACGCTGAATCAGGATGGGGTTCACTCACGATCAACCCCGCTGCCCATTACTCGCCAATAACAACAACGAGATTGCAGACATGTCCACCCCAAGCAAAAAACCGCTCTACAAGGACCTGACGTTTCAGGTCGTTGCTGCCATGTTTCTGGGTATAGCTTTCGGCTTTCTGGCCCCGGAGCTGGCGGCGCAATTCAAGATTCTCGGCGACATTTTTCTCAAACTGATCAAAACGGCTGTTGCTCCGCTGGTGTTTTTTACCGTAGTGCATGGCATCGCTTCGGCGGGTGATATCAAGCGGGTCGGCAAGGTCGGCTTACGGGCGTTGATCTATTTTGAGGTGGTCTCGACCCTGGCGCTGCCCATCGGCCTGATCTGGGGCAATCTGCTGCAGATTGGCTCCGGCATGCACGACGCACATCCCAGCAGTGCTACCGCAGCGGCGGCGAGTGCTGCAGTGGCCAAGGGGCACGGTCCGACCACGACCA
>Ga0247804_10001714_pt1 | contig 10125 bp, 9 predicted proteins | sample UWRJL029104C1_FD_181142 | JGI IMG/M metagenome (GOLD analysis project Ga0247804, IMG submission 181142) | Plant litter microbial communities from Arlington Agricultural Research Station in Wisconsin, United States - UWRJ-L029-104C-1 | ecosystem: Environmental > Terrestrial > Plant litter >...
GTGATTACACTGGATATTAAGTAAGATTAGCATTTATAAAAAAAGCGGCTATCTCGTAAGAGGTAGCCGCTTTTTTGTTATAAGAATATTATTACTCTACCCCAGGTTTGGGTAAGGCTGATTTTGGATTCAATTTCGGATAAATATCAAAAAGTGCTTTGGTAGCAATTTCTATTAACTGCAAATTTTCAGTAAAGTGTCCATGCTGAACTTCGACATTGATGTAGGGGATATTATTTTTCATTGCGTAGACAGACAGAGAACCGTCATCAGGCGCCTCAGTAGATTGAAGGATAACATTAACGTTATCTAGTTTTAAACGATTAAACAAGGCGATATCGGTGACCAGGATTAAGTCATCATTATCCATTTGAAAGTTGATGTGTAAGGAGTCGGCATAACCTTCCAGTTCATAACCCTGAAGATAAGAGGAGATCCCAAATCCGCCATCTGCATTATTATGCAGCGTAAAAAGATATGGTGGATCTGTTTCACTATAGGTGTTTAGTATAGTTTTTGAAATCTGTTCGAGTTGCTTCACCACCTCTCGGTCAGCCCGGCCATATTTTTCTAGTCCTTTTACAATGCCTGCTTTTGAATAGATACCATTTGGATCGATTTGAAATTCTTCATCATCATAAAAAAATCGAAAGTTTCGTGCACTACCATATTGACAATCAACGATGGAACCGCCTGAATATCTGATGTATTCAAAGGCTGCTTTCACGCCTGTATCTTCATTGTCATGAATAGCAAGGAAATTAATATTTGGTGTGCTATAGCTATACTTGACTAAGCTTATGGGGAGGTCATTTAGCAATAAGTTGGTGGAATCTATCTGTATGCCTTCAAATATCGGAGGATGCTGTGCATTTGCTTTGAAAACAAAACCAAGACAAGCAAGTATCAGTATAATGTTCTTCATGCTGTAGACCTGTGATAGGCCAATGTGTTTAAATTATATAAGTTTTCTAATGTAATGTTACAAAATATATTTACAATTGTTTTATTGAAGTAGTTGTAAATAAAAAAGGTCACCTCCTTTTGGGAGGCAACCTTCGCTCATATAATTAAATTTATAGGTGTTATTCATATTGGTTTTTAATGGAATAACCAGCTTCTCTTAGCATCTTTTCTTTTAGGAAATATTCTACATCTGCAGACATCATTTCCTGAACAAGACCGGCAAGATCATATTTGGGTGCCCAGTTCAATTTGCTTTTACACTTAGCGGGATCCCCGATAAGGAGATCTACCTCAGTGGGGCGAAAATAACTCTCGTCAATTGCAATAACTTCTTTGCCAATTTCAATCATAAAGTCGGGGTTATTGCATGCAATAACTTTTGCAGTCTCTTTTTTGCCTTCCCCCTCGAATTGTAGTGAAATGCCGACTTCTAAAAATGCAAGTTTCACAAAATCACGAACAGTTGTAGTTACACCAGTAGCAATGACAAAGTCTTCTGGTGTATCCTGCTGTAAAATCAGCCACATGGCTTCAATGTAGTCCTTCGCATGCCCCCAATCTCTACGGGCATCCAGATTACCTAAATATAATTTGTCTTGCATGCCCAGTGCAATTTTAGCAGTGCCTCTGGTAATTTTTCTCGTTACAAAAGTTTCCCCACGCAAGGGGCTTTCATGATTAAACAAGATGCCGTTGCAAGCAAACATGCCGTAGGCTTCTCTATAGTTCACCGTTATCCAGTACGCATATAACTTTGCAACTGCGTAAGGAGAACGTGGGTAAAACGGCGTTGTTTCACTTTGAGGAACTGCCTGAACTAGCCCATAGAGTTCAGATGTTGATGCTTGATAAATCTTTGTTTTATTAATAAGTCCGAGAATACGAATGGCCTCTAGTATTCGCAGTGTGCCAATTCCATCGGCGTTTGCAGTGTACTCTGGTGTCTCAAAACTTACCTGCACGTGGCTCATTGCACCTAAGTTGTAGATTTCATCAGGCTGGACCTGCTGAATGATTCTTATTAAATTGGTTGAGTCTGTTAAATCACCGTAATGAAGTACAAAACGAATGTCTTGTTCATGCGGATCCTGGTATAAATGGTCTATACGGTCCGTATTAAATAAGGAACTTCTGCGTTTTACACCATGTACCTCATATCCTTTCTTTAATAAGAATTCAGCAAGATAGGAGCCATCTTGTCCCGTAATTCCTGTAATTAGCGCTTTTTTCATGTTAATTTATTTAGTTGGCGGTTAAAAGGCGTTCATATTTCCCTTAACCACATGGAACACAGTTTGAAATATAATTTTTAAATCGAGATAGAGTGACCAGTTTTCCAAATAATAGATATCATGTTTGACCCTGTTTTCCATTAAGTCCAAATGCTGGGTTTCCCCTCGATATCCATTAACCTGAGCCCATCCAGTTATTCCTGGCTTAATGTAGTGTCTAATCATGTAATTGTCTACTAGATCCCGATAATGCGCGGTATGTTCTAGCATATGTGGCCTTGGTCCAACAACACTCATGTCACCAAAAAGCACATTAAAGAATTGTGGCATCTCATCCAGACTAGTCCTTCTTAAAAAGCGACCGATTTTTGTAACCCGAGAGTCGTTTTTGCTAGCTTGTTTTAGGTGTGCTTCTGAATTAACACGCATGCTCCTGAATTTGAAACACATGAAACTAACGTTGTTTTTTCCGCTTCGACCCTGTTTAAAGATTACCGGACCTGGACTTTCAAGCTTTATTAGTATAGCGATGAGCGGATACAACCAACTAAGTACAAATAGAATAACAAATGAGCTAAAAATAATGTCAAATAATCGCTTCACAAAGCGATCACTTATCTTATCCTGTGGCCCTGTTCCTGTCAAATTAATTAGTTGAAGGTCTCCTGAATGTTTTATGCTTTGTTTTCCAACCATCTGGCTGTAATCTGGGATGAATTTTAGCCGAATACAGTGTTTTTGGGCTTCATTGATTAAGCTTTTAATTGCACCAGTTTTATCCGGGGTCAACGACACGTATACTTCCTTGATTCCAGTTTCAGCAGCAAATTTCATCTGGTCTTTCATGATTTGGTCTGTGTCCGGCTGACTGTTGTCCGGTAGTAGATTTGTGTTATTTAGAAACCCCACAAATTTATAAAAGGCGCTATTATTTTTTAAAACATCTGCGAACTGAATGCTTGTAGGATTTATACCCATCAAAAAAATTGGGGATGTGATGTTAAATCTTTTGTTTAGTAAGGATATTATATTTGATAGGCATAAACGGAAAGTGAAAATCAATAATCCAAGAGTAATGTAAAAGACAAATAGAAAACTTCCGAAAAGACCTCCGGTGAAAGTTAAATACAGTATAAGAAAAATTAGGTGGTAAAATATACACTTCATAGTGGTGATGAAAAATTGCTTTTTTTCAATCGTTTTAACATCATATAAGCTAAGTATCTTGGAACAAAAAAACCATAACATGATTACGATAATATTGAAATCGGTATGAATTAGACTGTTCTTTAAAGGACTACTTATAGAAAATGACATCACAATAGCCAGGTATAAAATTGCGAAGTCTGCAATGGCTACAGACAAACAAAATAGAAATACGTATCTGTTTTGCATAATAGATTTAATTTGAGGTCGTCATCTCCAGACTAACTAATTGTCGTTCATCAAGTTGGTCCATTAACATTTGGAGAATATTTTGTTTGTTGAGAAACTTCTCCGCATATTTTCGACAATTCAGGTTCTCATCATTATGGTCATTTTCACAACAATGTAAGATAGAGTTCATTAGTAATGTCTCGTTTTCACAGTCAATTACAACGGCCATTTTATTTTCATTGATCATGGAATGCAGTGAAGATCCTGGTTCAGCTGTAACGATTGCTAAGCCACCAGTAGACCATATAGAGGTAAGCTTTGAGGGCATCATTAAGTCGCAGGCTTTTTTCTTTTGAAGTACTAAGTGAACATCTACCATATTTAAAAAATTATTGAAAATGTGGAGAGGTTGTAAAGCCATAAAAAAGATGTTGTTTAAATGATGTTCTTCCGAAAGCTGTTTTAGCTTGTCCTTATAAGGACCATTACCACAAATGATGAATTTGATGTAACTATTTTTTTCTAAGTTCTTTGCAATAGAAATTAAACTTTCCAGTCCTTGTTTTTCACCTATACTTCCGGAGTACAAAATAAGTTTATCTGAAGGATCGAATCCCCATTCTATTTTTAAGGCAGCTTTTTCTTTTATGGGATGGAAGATATCTGTATCTACCCAGTTTGGAAAAAAGAGAACCTCCTTGTCCGTTTTCATTGCTACCTTTCTAATCATTCCTGCCGAAATGCTGCTCACATAATTGGCCTGGTTGATAATAAATTTTTCCAAGGCAAAAAGAACAAAGAATGTCGTTTTATTTTTAATAATGTGTAAATCCCTTGCTGCCTCTATCTGCAGATCATGAATGTGATATATGATTTTGCCTCCCTTAAAAAAACGGTAAATTATACCCAGAAAGCCAATATGGAATGGCGGCGCTACACAAAAAATTTGATCATTGCGTTCTTTAAACAATAGGAGGAAAATCATGACTAATGCCGAAATGAAAAAGCTGGCGTCATGGAGCATTCTCTTTAAGCCTGACGGACTATCGGGCACATATAAGGGGCAACGGTAAACATTAAGCATACCATTGCTGAGCGTTTCTTTTTTATAAAAACTTCCAGAATATGGCTGCTGAACCTTCCAATTGGGATAATATGGAAAAGAAGTGACCACCGTACATTGGTAGCCGTTTTCCACAAACCAATCCGTCATCTCGCCAGTGTATTTTCCTATCCCTGTTAGTTCGGGCGCAAAATTAATTCCTAATATTAGAATGCGTTTTTTTGGTAAGATTTCCAGTTCCATAGTTGGCTTATTTTTGGGCAATAATGATCCATCGCAGATTTTCTGCGCACGAGTATTTATAAAAAGTATAGTGGTTCTTAAAAGGACTTAGACAAGTTGTACCTTGAAATATTCTACCTGTTGCGCACGTAGCTGATCAAGGAGTCTACCTTCTGGTAAAATAACATCATCATAAGTAAGCACTTGGTCTTTAGGTACATTACGTTTAACGATGCAGTTTTCTGCAACGCCTAAGGGAAGTAGGTTTTCTGTTTGGCATATGTCTGCATTTTCACATAAACCATAGGTCATGTAATGTCCGATACCATCAATTACATCTCCGGCTTTTAAATCTATTTTAGCAGTGGCGACAACTTCAACGTACGGTTTTCCAAGAGGGGTAAGGGCGGCATCATTAAATAATACAGCACGAGCTATGGTATTGGGTACTTCTAAATGACATAAATGATAAGGCGTATAGAAAAGGTATAATGGGCCTTCACCTAACTTGTAAAGATTAAGATAGTGCTGTTGGAAAGGGTCGTCGCTTGTGCCTAGAACGAATACTCCAGGTCCAGGTTCGGCGCCGACAAGGTAATCTACCATGCCTGGTCCATTGGTGAGCTCCTCAGCATTAAACAATTTAACTGCTTCTTTTAGTGGCGTTCCTACAGGAACTGATGGCCCCTTCATGCCTCGTTTTAAAACTTGCATTCCTGTTCCGTTTGCAGTGATTGCCTGTTCGAAAGAGATTTTACTTCCATCTGCAAAAGAGGCCACCATTGCTGGATTCTGACCCCATTTTTTAGCAAAACCTTCTTGAGTAGTAGGATTGCGATAAGGATCATGCAATCCTTTTATATTACCGCAAAGTACAGGCTTTACACCCATAGACTTTACAAAGCGGAATAAATTCATTGTCACGCCTGGTTGATCACCATCAGCATTGGTAATGACTACCCCAGCTTTATCTGCATGTACTTTAAGTATTGGCCCAATGGTTCCATCAAGTTCAGCATTCATTAACACAACATGTTTCTTATTTTGAATGGCTCGCATGGAAACATGCGCTCCACGTTCAATGGAGCCCGTAACTTCAACAATAACATCAATGCCATCAGCTTCGCAGAGTAAAAAAGGATCTGTGGTAATACTTACTTTTTGTTGTCTTATATTTTCTTCTAACTGGAAAATTGTATTTACTTCATTGGTTTCCAGAATCCCTGCTTCTTGGTATGCTTTGTCTGCTTTTTCAATCGTACGATTAGAAATTGCAACCAATTTCATCCCCGGTGTGTATTTGCAAATCTGTATGGCGATCGCCTTACCCATAAAGCCTGCTCCGATTAGGGCAACGTTTATATGTTTATTTTGGGCTGCTAATTTTGCTAGTGCATTATCTACTATAATCATCTTGAGAATTTATTAGAGGTTTTTCATTAGATCTTAGACGGCTTTCTCTAAAAGTGCATGTGCATTGTCTTTCTTTGAAATTATTCTTGGTGTTATTGGCCATTTTATAGCAAATTCCGGATCGTCCCATCGGAAGCAACGCTCCGCAGTAGGCGCATAATACTGACTAACCTGGTAGGTCACATCAGTATGATCTTCCAGTGTAATGAATCCATGTGCAAATCCTTCAGGTACATAGAGCATGCGATAGTTTTCACCGGTTAATTCTACTCCAATCCACTGTTTGTAGGTGTCAGAATTCTCCCTTAAGTCGATAATCACGTCATAAATTGCTCCTCTTGTGCAACGCACTAATTTTGACTCCAAGTATGGGGCAATTTGCATGTGCATTCCCCTTAAAGTACCTTTTTCTTTGTTGTGGCTCATATTAGTTTGTAAAACTGGGGTTGTAATCCCATGCTTTAAAAACTCTTCACTGCAGTACGACCGGCCAAAAAAACCGCGTTCATCTTCAATAAAGTTCACGTCGATAACGAAAGCTCCTTTTAATTTAGTTTCTGTAAAAATCATGGGTGATAGATTTTAGTGAGGAGGCTGAATGGTTCCACTCCAGGTTAGTGTTGATATAATTGTTTTCTTGTAATTGAGTAAGCACTTGCAGGCGCATGAAGGAGGAGTTTCTAAAATTGCTGTTTTTAAAATTCATGGATACAAGTCCCTCTTGCAACTCTAAAATTGTTTCCCTCAAGGTATAGAGTGGCTGATGTTGTGGTGCAAGAGATTTATAAAGATCAAAACTTACACGATAGGATCTATTGTCCGCTGGAGCAAGCTCATTGCAGGTATATGACGTACCGGGAATGGCTTCCGCTACAGCGCTGGCTAGTTGATGGACCTGAAAATTCCAGTCGTTACTGCCAGCATTGATGGCTAGAAAATAATCTATATGCTTTGGCTCACGACTTATTGCCCATTCAATTGCCCTTGCCATATCCTTGACATGGATGAGCGGACGCCATGGAGTACCGTCACTTAATATCTCAATGTTTCCAGTAGCTAATGCGGCCGCTACGAAGTCGTTTAACACCAAGTCCAGTCTCAATCTTTCACTCATACCACATGCGGTAGCAAATCGTAGGGCGGTGATTGTGAAATCTTCATCTGCTAGTTCAGATAGCGATTCCTCGGTCATTACTTTTGATTTAGCATAAGCGGTTAGCGGACCAACTGCGGAGTCTTCAGTTTTTGCAACTCCTTCTGTTGCACCATAGACGCTACAACTTGAAGCGAATACAAAAGCGCGTGCTCCGGCTTCTTTAGTCATTTTAGCAAGTCGCGCACTGGCCTTAAAATTAACGTCCAGGGTAATATCTTCATATTTTTTACCCATGGGGTCATTGGATATTGCCGCCAGATGAACAACAACATCTACGCCTTTCAGTTCTTTGTAGGATATGGATTTAATATTTCCAAAGAGTTGTGCATCAAGTTTGCTTTCTGGTAGAAATTCCGCATTGGTTAAACAGGCTGCAAAGTAGGCCATGTCATATCCAATTAATTCTGCGTCAGGATACGATGCTCGTAATTGACTAACTACTCCTGGGCCGACGTAGCCCATGTTGCCGGTGATTAAAATTCTCATAGGTTAATTCTTATAATTGTTTTTGCATTAGGTAAGTTATTTGATCATGTTGTTCAAGGGCCTCTTGGTGCCATGGAGCCTCGCCATTTTTCCACAATTCTTCGAGTAAATTTTTATCTCGCAAAGTGTCCATTGGCTGCCAGAAACCAGTATGTCTATAAGCTGATAACTCACCCATTTTTGCCAGCGTTTCCAGTGGATCACGCTCCCAGACAGTGTCATCATCTTCTATGAAATCAATAACTTCAGGTTCCAATACAAAGAATCCCCCATTAATCCAGGGCATATCGTCATCAAGTGGTTTTTCCTGAAAACGATTGATTTTTGTTTCGTCTTTATTTAATGTAAATGCACCAAATCTTCCGGGCTGTTGCACGGCCGTTAGTGTCGCTAAAGTTTTATTTTCTTTGTGAAAGTCAAGGACTTCTTTGATGTTTACGTTACTTAATCCATCACCGTAGGTCATACAAAAAGTCTCATTATCGAGGTAGTCTTTAACCCGTTTTAAACGTCCGCCGGTCATTGTCTTTTGTCCTGTATTAACTAAAGTGATTTTCCAGGGCTCAGTAGTGTTTTTGTGGACAACCATTTCATTGTTACTCAGGTCAAATGTGATATCGGAATTGTTAAGGAAATAATTGGAGAAGAATTCTTTTATTATATGGCCTTTATGACCACAACAAATGATGAAATCGTTAATTCCGTGAACGGAATAGATTTTCATGATGTGCCATAATATGGGCTTTCCTCCAATTTCGACCATTGGTTTAGGGCGAACGCCACTTTCTTCACTGATTCTCGTGCCGAATCCTCCGGCAAGTATAACTGCTTTCATATGAGGTTAATTAAGTTTGTAGGTTTTATCTTTTGTATTTATGATTTTCTTCGCCAAATGTTGAGTTAGATTTTGATCACGGTTGAAAAGGGCAAAAGGCAAAGTGAAAATTAGTCGTTGCCATCCGGGCCATAAGTATGTAGCATCCGTTTTCAATAGCGTTGTCATGTAGGAAAATTTGCCATTCAATATTGATTTGATAGCGGTACGATAGTGAAAGGCGAATATTTCATAGTGGAAATACTGAACCAATTCTTTACGGCTGTAAGAATCGCTTAGGTTCTCTATAAATCTGTTATAAATTTCTACTTGTTGTTCGTAACATTCACCCTTCAAACCGCCATAATTTGAAGCTACGTTTGCATGACGTCGCACATAAATGACTGTTTTTTTCTGAATACCGACAGTTACATGTTTCCCCAGTCGACTCCAAAAATCAAAATCACCTGCGAAATTCATATGTGTATTGAAATTATTATTATCGGTTACCAAACGTGTGCGAACGCTTACTTCAGAGAGGTTTCCAGCAATGTTACCGAAGATAAAAAAGCATATTTCGGCTTGCCCTTTTTCGATGACTTCAGAAAGCGTTTGTGTTTGTAATTGTGCTATTTTTTTGTTTGAATTTCCTGTGTGACCAAAGCTTACGAAGCCTGTATCCGGCGAAGCCCCTGACCAATAATTGATGATATCGTTTAACGAATTCGGATTGACAAAATAATCATCAGCACATAAGATCTGGCTTATAGGGCCTTTTGCTTGTCCAAAGAGAAAATTGACATTGCCCATAATGCCAAGATTTTTCTCCTGTTTGAAAATTTTTATTCTCGGATCATTGATCGTTTCAAGGTAAGCTAAGGTCCCATCTGTTGAAGAATTATCACTAATGAGCATTTCGAAGTCCTGACATTCTTGCTTTAAAACAGATTCTACACATTCCTTAATAAATGGCAGCCCGTTCCAGACAGGTGTAAGTATGGAAATTGATGGTTGGGAAATCATATCTTTTATTAAAAATTATAATCATTTATATATTTTTCTTTCTCTAACAGGCAAGGCAGGGTTTCCAGAATAAATATTCCAAGGGTCCATATTTTGTGACGCAACGGAGTTTACGGTTAATATGGAGTGTGATTTGCAAATTACCCCTGGGCATACGATAGATTTGGCGCCAATCCATACCCCATCTTCTATATGAATACTTCCAAGTCGATAGGCAAAGTCGGTATGTGAATAATTATGATTTCCAGTCAGTAGCATAGAACCCTGTGAGAGACAGACATTGTTGCCAATCTTTACCTCAGCAAGGTTGTCGATCCAAACTGACTCGCCTATCCAGCAATTTTCACCCACACTCAACCTCCAGGGGTTTTTG
>Ga0247804_10001716_pt1 | contig 10122 bp, 7 predicted proteins | sample UWRJL029104C1_FD_181142 | JGI IMG/M metagenome (GOLD analysis project Ga0247804, IMG submission 181142) | Plant litter microbial communities from Arlington Agricultural Research Station in Wisconsin, United States - UWRJ-L029-104C-1 | ecosystem: Environmental > Terrestrial > Plant litter >...
CTTCTAAATGGCGGTCTAATGCTGAATGAAAGACATCTAAAATATTGACTAATGAATACAGACACTCACCAGTTCAAGCTCATCCTTTTTATCAGACTTTTCAGACTTTTCTACTCAAGAAAATTCAACAATGATACTGAAAACTCCAGTGAGAGAGGCATAGTAATGGAACATACATATCTAATCTTTATGAACAAAACAAATACTACGCTTATACGTGTCAACCCATATGCTACAATTGCTTAACATAATAATGCAATATAAAAAGGGTAGTACTATCATAGGCGTGAACATAATGTTTTAGATTAGCTTTTTCAAGTGTGAGCATATCATTGCAACATTATACTTCATAACACAAGGCTCTGTTCCATTTATATAGCCATATTCAATATATCCTAATAACATGCCGGAATAATAGAAGCATAGGGTCACAGGTATAGTTGTATCAGTACTATAATTATGCCTTACAAGAATGGCACGCGAGCAACATTTACAAGTAGTAATAACCTGATCGACATGGTTAGATATATGCACAAATATAAGACTTAATAAAATAGGTGAGAGCAGTTTCACTGTATTTTTGCAGCTGTGAATATGCTATCATTTAAAAGAAAAGCACACTCACCAGCAGAATTGCCACTCTCAGACCTTGTGACATCTATGTGTTTCCCCTACGACTAAACTAGCCCATCAGGTCTACGTAAAGGTGTTGAAAACCACTTGCTTGCTCGATAAGTCAATTGAATCAAAGATAGTGTAAGGATCCTTACATGGCTGGGTTTTAATGTTGCTTTCTGCCGTACTGTACTATGTTCATTGAGCGTGTCCAGCATATACAGCCGTGATGCCGTGCAGATGAACTTGTTTAGGCAGGCTGAGACTACACTTATGAAGCAAATTTTAAGTACTACGATATAGGTCGACGTATACGCAAGAGATAAACTGTAGTGGTGAAAAATCCAACTGACAGCAACAGCGTATACTAGCATGGATACTTCACTGCCAAAGGAGGTTTAGGAAAATAGATGAAAGCAGAATCTCGCACTCAAGTGGCTATTTGACTAAACAGCTAGGTGCATTGAAATTTGGAAATTGTCACGAGCTTGAAGGTAAAGGCGAAGTGTTGGGAAATCCTAGGTATGCAATATCAGGATGAAGTGTATTTCACGAATCACATAAATCAAGTGACTGCAAGAACCACAATAGGCACTTTCCCAGCCCCAATTACAACATAACAAATTTATACTCGAAAAAGGCAAGATCATCACCCTTTGAGTCCACAGTTGGAGAGAAAACCACCATGGCTATAGGAAAATTAGAGGTCGAAAGGTTCGATTGATTGCCACTATGCGAAAAGGTTGCTCCTTAATACAACCATGCATATCATCGATGGATGCTAATGCATAAACACAATGCCCATCGCAAATACCAGCCAACACCTGCCTCCATGTCCCACGTACACCAAGCCAAGAGTCGTCTATTTGTCCTTCTTCTTGGTCGCACCCTTGACCTTTGCCGTACCGCGGAGAGTCTTTTGTCTGTTCTTGCGTTGCTTGCCTGTAAATCTCGTTAGTACCGTTCCAGCCAGATGATAAGCTCCGCAGCCCATAGATGGAACCGAACGTACGTTGTTGTCTGCTGGGCTTCTCAATCTTCGACGCAAATCCAACACGAACGAGTCTGTAATGTGGCTCGAATTTCTTCAATGCCTCGGGCGAATCGTAGATGAGAGCGAAACCGGTTGTCTTTCCACCACCAAATTGAGTCTGGAGACCGAAAACATTGACCTGGTCCTTGTTTGCCTTGTAAAGTTCGGCAAGCTTGCTTCGTAGGTCGTCCTTGGAGATGTTTGCACGGTTTGGGTGGAGGACATCACTGCAAAATTCGTCAGTTTTTCGATTCATTTGACAGTTTTCAGCAGATCTGAACAGTGTATAATTCCGAGGGCTTCTGAGGGCGGGCATAACTTACACGACCATTTGCTTTCGGCCGAGGAGGGGGTTACGGATGAACTTGCGCGTGCGCAGAGTAACTGGTTGGTCTGCCATATTAACGACTATGAGGATCGATTCGAATACTGCCTGCGATGTCGAGACAGTTGTCGAAAAGTTAGTTGGCGATAAAGTCGGGTCACTGTGGTGGAGGCGGCTTGAAAATCGACTCGTAGCGAGCCCGCACACTTTCGAATTTTTCAGATTACATAATCACTCATTATCACGTGACTGATCATCTATCACCATTGTTGTAGATCTAACGCCTTCTAGCTCCTGAAAACCACAATTCACTGAACCCGCTCTGAAGGGTAATAGTACTGGAGATGATTTGTTCAATGAAGAGAAATAGGTATGGAGAATCAATTAACAGTGGATGCGCGGAGACAGCTCAATCGATTCTGCCGACAATACCTTCAGCTTCATCTCGACATTGACTTCCCCTCTGAAGAGCTCCTCCGCGATTGGAATTTTCAAGAGTGTATATATAACACACTATATGAGGAGAAATCCATCAAATATGCGCCGCCTGATCGCTACCAACTGCGAATATTGAAACAACTCATATTACGAATTGAGGAAAGCATCCAAGATGTGGAAGAAGATGTACGATTGCTAAAGAAACGCCCACACTCCTAAGGTACCTATTCTGACATTTGTAACTATTCAGGGTATTTCAGACGACCTTATGAATGCGCTTGCAATTCTGCTTTCCTCTCGTACACAATCCGAAACTATATCTGCAGAACAAAAGTCATACGTTACGTATACTTTATCTGGGCTTGTGCAGAATTCCGGGGAGCCAGCCTCGATTACCATTCTGGAGTCGCGCAACTTACTCACAGCCGGAGGAGTGACCGGGTTTCGCACATGGGAAGCAGCAATGCACATGGGAAACTACCTCTGTGAATTTTCATCCCTTATCAATGGGAAATCTATTCTTGAGTTGGGAACAGGGACTGGCTACTTATCCATCTTGTGTGCGAAATACCTACTGGCTTCCCAAGTGCTTGCAACCGATGGGTATGAAGATGTTGTTTCAAACCTCTCCACGAACTTCTTTCTCAACGATTTACAAGACAACCCTAAAATCGAAGGTAAAGAATTGCGATGGGGACATGCCCTTGTGGGCTCCGAACATCCCAAGTGGAATGCTGGTCGAGATGTCGACCTGGTTATCGCATCCGACGTAACTTATGACCGAACCTGGCATCCTGCGTTGATCTCGACGTTTGGGGAGTTATTTGATCTGCATCCAGCAACGAAGATTCTTATAGCATCTGCTGTCAGGAATGAGGAGACATATAAAGAGTTCCTCGATAGATGCCAGAGCAATAAGCTGTTAGTGGAGCATATTGACTTCGAAATGCCCAAATTGGAAGTCCAAGAAGGCCCGTTCTTTTCGGACCTAGCGCCAGTCAAGTTATGTATGATTACCAGGCTCTGAGAGCCATACAATTTTTATTTTCAATTTTTGAGAAAAGACCCGATCACACTTACGGTGATTGTTCTTAATAAGAAACGAGCGTTGATCGTATCAGATTTATGATATATGCACATTTATATATAATTAAATCAAATTTGTCGGTTCCACGTTTTGAATTCCAAATCCTGATCAACTTGATTTTACAGTTGTCCAAAGCACTTATTATTCAAAACAAGGTTATATTCTGTGACTCTGTGGTTACCATCAGGCATGATAGCCTGACACCGCCTTGAGCTCATTTCTATTTGTGATTCTGGGGTTTCCGAATTGAGTATTGGAAGCCATCCATCTCAAAACCATAGAAATTATGAGAGCAAAACTTCTTCCAAGATCTCTTGGTGTTAACAAACCTTGTGATCTCACGCCTTGCAAACTAACGTGAATTCCGGCGTCGAGAGACGCACATCATAAGGAGACAAACTACTGGCACTTTAAAATTGGTTGAGTCTAAGTCTCTGAAATCCTAGAATGCATTGCTCGATTAATCTGATATAAAGAAACAATATTTGATCAACCAAATCCAAATTTACTCTAAACCGTTTCATCTACCAGGTTTTCATCTTCTTCATCTTCCTCCTCTTCTTCATCTGCTTTCCTCGATGCAAAGAATAATTCTAAATCGACATCTATGTCTTTAGGTGCCGACATGAAAAACTCTACCTCCTCATCGCCACTTTTCATAATCCGAGCTCTTGACCTTTGTGCTTGCTCACCAGAACGTGTAGGTATGTAGTTTGCATACGTAAGCCCGCCATATTGTCCACATCCCACGCTTGTCTTTCCCCAGATAGTTATGCAAGGCTTGTCTTCAACCGTCTTGTAACTAGTACCATCTTTGTAATAATACACAGGGTCGACAAGGTCCCCGGTTTTCCTTTGCCAAAGCAGCTTGACAGAGCTTTTTTCGACTTCATGCCAATATCTAACAGCGTCATAGAGGAAACCCATCCGCAAACCGTTAGGACGAGGAACAATAGCTCGGAACTCTATCGTACCGCTTGAACGTTGGCTGACGTGTTGTACAAGCTCTAGAACTTCGACAGCTGGTTGGAAGAGAAGAAGTTGTCGCCATTGCCAACTGAGACATTTGTCTGTGTATTTTTGTATTCGCAGCCTAACAGTCATTCTTTTCTGTGATGAATTTTTGGATGGCCGATGAACATTTGGTACGTCGACAGGCCCTTCGTTGCTCTCCTTGGGATGAGGTTGCGTCACAATAGAACTTTCAGGCAACACCGCTTGGTCTGATTCATCTCTGTAAATTGACCAAAAAGCCGAGAAGTTATCCATCAATAGATCTGAATATGTTTCAGCGTATAAAGCCGATTCCTTCGGCCTAGGGCGCTCAAATAAAGCAGCTTGGATTTCCACGTGTTTGAAAAGACTCGCCCATGTTTTATTAACCAGTTTGGCTTTGAGCAAGGAAGAGTGAGGAAGCTGAGATAGAATGAGAAGAAGGAGGTCTGGAGCAGACAACACCTCCCTTTGAGCATCTGAAGTTATTGCTGTATCAAGAATCATAGGGTTTATCAAGGCAATATGTTGTTGTAATGGAAGTTGCTCGTACGTCAAGTTATGCCATGCCCGCCAGTGACAAATTGGTCTCCGAGGCGCCTGGCCACCCGTTGACCTGCGGGCAGTTTGCTTTGTTCGGGCCATTGCAAATGAATTATAGATAGAAACTTGTGCTAGCTAGATGGTTGAGCAAAGAAATCCTCAGCTATAAAGACTGGGAGGTATCTGCCTATATTAAGAGGGGCTGCGTTGTTCGCTTATCGTTTGGTAGTATCCTCTCGTACGGCGTAAACCCCACCACTACATTCTTCTCCTCTCTGATTATCTTCCAAACTTGGATTCCATAGACACATCTTATTACAGAGTGCGTCTCTAGATCTAAGGATGGACGTTAGTCCCAGATCCAACAATCGAGTTGATGTTGTCACTGGAAATCCTGGCATGTTTCATGTCTTAGAACCTGACTCCGCCTTGATTCGTCAAACGCAAAAGTTGTCCACCTCCTTTGACTGCAGCTTGGCAGATATATTCTGAGCCATGATTCCCAATCACTCGAATATCACACAATACTTGAGCCGTCACTCGCATCATAAGCACCGACGTGCTTATGGATAGCTCCTCTAGTGTGAACAGGTAGGGTATTCTTGATCTCAGACATTTTGTTACTCCTTGCATCGCCCGTTGTTCTTCATTCTTTCTATCAATTGTTTAGTTGTCTTTGAATTTATCAGTCGCTGTAAAGTTACGGTTTCCTATTATTTCCGGGAAAGCTGGACTTTCTTTCATATCTTCTACTTCCTATAATCCTATATTGCTCAAAGTATAGAGCAACAACAACCGCAAACACCAATCACGCGTGCAGAATCGAAGTACCAGCCTGGAATACCTGCATACAATCTATCTTGGTCGTTATCGAAAAGGGTTCCCCAACCTCCTCTATTCAAGAATCTTTCTTGAACGACCATATTTCCCAAATCGCAATGGAGAAAATCAGAGCATTATCTCTCTTCGCCATAACGTTGTTGCTACATACCTCTCTCGCTGCGGTCCCGATGCCCCTCACCACCCCAGTCTCACCAACCGCCTCATCCCTCGTTGCTCCAACCAGCAGTAGCGGCGAACCCGTCTTCCTTACCCAGCCCACGGGGCCTCAAATCACCAATCCTCCTAGTATGGAAGATCTATCTATTAGCTTGCAGCAGAAATGGCATGTTGAGACATATTACTCATGTCACACAAGAGGAACGTCTACGCACTGCGGATGGCATCGACCGGTGAGACCGGGTGGGACGGAGATTGCCGGGGCAATGGGTTTGGACGGGAGGAAGGGGGCGATGGCCGCTGGTTGTTTAGTTGTTGGGGCATTGTTTATGTGAGGGACTTTAGGATGGCGTTCTGAGGAGTTTGGAGTATACTGGTGACAGCAGCTGCATGTTGTGACTTTGAAGGATAGGTGAATAGAGGTACTGGGCAAACCGGGTACTGAGAAATGGAATGCAATGAATGTCTAGTCTTCAAACAGCGGACGTGAGGTCTTTCCAACCCGCCCCCAATGTCTTTCTGAAAAATATGAAAATCCTAGCATGCTTATCAGTTGTTTTGAGAAAGACGTGAATTTAATATCATGAAGCAAATCTGCCACGCTCTCCACATATAGTAATTGTAAGACGACTAGAGCCACAGGTTACAATCGAAGCTCATCATATGAAACGCATTTGTAAATGCGACTGACGATAAAGTTTTAATAATAGCAAATAGGTATCGTATTGAGTGTGCAAATATGCCACTCTAGTAATATTCATACACAGGCCATCAATGATCCGCTAATAGTCCGCAAATGATCCGCTATGAATGATCCAATCCCAAACACCACCGCTTATGCGTCTAAAAATTAATATTGTTCCTCTAGTTACCCTCCCTACCGATCAGCAACAGTTGTTATGTCTGACATATTCAGTTTTAATTTCAGCTTGTGTGAAGCCGCAGAAAATTCACTGCTCCTATTGCGAGTTTTTCGGATATCGCCGTCCTAGGCTTATCGGTTCGCGGTTTCTAAGACATTTTTGCAAATGAATGTAATCTCGTACATTCTAAGTCACGACTTCAGCTTTGTAGACTGGCTCTTCGAGGCTTAGGCTCATCTTTTGTCACTCTCAGGTTCTGCATCGCTTGACATCGTCAAATCCCAAACCACAGCATTTTGTGGAATGGTTCTTTTCAGTGGCTGACCGCTAATCACACCTGGGCTAGGTGGTTGGCTGGAAGAGATTTTTGGTAGAATACGACGTGGTGATCTGGGTGGTGGAGCCTGCGAAAGAGACTTGAGAACTCTAGAGGCACGAAATGGTTTGTGAGCTGATGACCGAGTCTGTGGCTTACGTGCGAGCTGTGATGGCCTTGGTGCATTTTGGTACTGCGCTGAAGATTCTTCCGTGTTACGGCTCAACGCAGCTTTCCTGCTCTCCTTTGTGTTGGAAACCAAAAGCTCGTTGATATTTGGGAAATCATCGGACGACAAGTCCTCCAAAAACGTTGTGGTTCTTGAAAAAGCCTTGCTAGATACTCGCGCTTCGGAGTCCGGTCCCTCTACTCCAGGAGATGCAGTGTCCTCAAGGAGTCGGCTTGGTACAGTCCGCAAGCCATCGGAAGATGAATTTATTATACATAGTGGTCCATCGAATAGTGGTTTGATGTGACATGCAGACGACGCATGTGCTTCAACGTCCTCTCGGTTGACGAAGGTGCATTGGCATATAGGACAGTGAACTTTAATTTTGAATTCTTGCTCCAGACCATTCACTAAGTCTCCACCAGCGAAGCTCTCTTGCGAAGATTGTTCTAGCACCGAGTCAGGTTTTGGCTCTTGCTGTTGATTTATAGTTTCCTCACTCACTGGTTGGCGAGATGGATGAAGCTCCGGCTCGGATACAACATCGGTTACTTCGTCGTCTACGCGTTCAAGAAAGGCCTCATCCGAGTGAACGGAGCCACCTATGGGCCCAAGGAAGTTCTGGGCACCGGGAAAAGAGCTAGATATGTCTGCGTTTAGTGCCGCACTATCATGGAAATCCACATCAGACTGTCGACCATAGTCGCTAACGTGACTAGTGAACGAGGATCCAGTAAATAGTTTTGGGTACTCGATCTGGTTTAATCCTCCTGATGAGGTGAAAGATAAGGGTACCGACTTATCTAGTAACGAGCAATTGGGTTCTTGTGCTGCTGCTGAGGGAGAACGGCTGACCAAAATCTGTCCTGCCTTTCCTTCCGCTGCTTTGATGCTACTACGGACCCCAAATTCAGGAATATTAGGCTCCATGGACTGCTCCCATATTCCTTTAATTTCTGGTAGGACACTTGTTGCCAGGAGGTTGGAGATTGCCTTTTTAATAGACCTCTGGCGAGGCACTGGTGGTGATGATTGTGGAGACTGTCTCTCTTCCTGAACATCCTCCCAGTCTTCCTCGTTACCATGTTCACCTTCAACTAGCTCTACAGAATCCTGTCGTCCACTTCTTAAAATGGGACTGGATTGTTCAATGGAATTTATAGTTTGCCAACTTAATTGTGGTGTTGGCAATGAACTCCAATGTTGAAGACTACCTTTCCTTGGAGACTGTGGAGAATCTTGTAGTTTTCTAATTGGCGAGCTTGATCCAATGCCATTGAATTTAGGTGAGTAGGGAGGGTTGAGAGGAGTTTCTGACATTTCCGTCTTCAATTTATCGAATAGGGCAGTATCACCGGGACTTTCCATACCGTCGGGACGAATGATTCTGTTAATCGATGATGATACACTAGATCCAAAACCGGCTTCTTTCATGATGAGTGAGATGCGTTCTTTAGAAGCATCAGATGTCGACTCAAGGAGAGTCACAGCTTCATTTTGGGTCGTATGGCTTTTCGAAGCAATTACTTTAGTGGAATCTTGCCCTACCAGCTTTATATCCTTCTCTTCAATTGCAGCGACAGACAGATCTAGGTTGTTACGAGCTTCAAGGAGGTTAGGTACTGGTAAGTTTAAAGATTCGGGTATAGGTAATAGCATGTGATGTACCTCATTATCCAGGGCCGTAGTGCCGTCATTCTCTTTCCTATAATCCTCCTCAGCCCGGCTAACGCCAGTAGCATTTGAAGATAAAAGTGTTTCCGTAACGCTGGAGAATTGGGCTTCTGGGTTTACACGCTCGCCTTCATGACTGAGTGTGACAGGTCCGTCGGTGGTATGGTTCTGCTTTTGCTCGTATAACTCATTCAGAGCAACAGTGTCTGCTGGAGGTTCTTGCACAATTTTAGGTTCCATCATCTCTTCAAACTTGAGATACAGCTTGCCGCCATGTTCTGGATCTAAATCATCCTCGTCATTCTCATCGATGGGCATCTCAAACTTGCCGTAAATTCGTTGTCCGGTATCTTCATCGAAATTCTTCGTGGTCGGCTGCTGTTGATCTCTCTTTGCAAGAATAACTTCAATCTCTCCGCCAGCTGGTGTGTCAATTACAATCGCAGTGCGATATGCTGACACGAGTGGCTGCCAATTAGTGTCCGCTGTCATCACGAGTTGCTTGAATGCAATGGTCGTCCCCTGCTTTGCTTGACCTGGAAGAAGATCGGGAAGCGTAGACGGGTCATCGGGAAGGCTGGCTAGATCATCTGGTTCTTGACTAATCCCAGTTCCTGGATCTACGTTGAGATCATCCAACAATTGCAGGGTAATATCAGCCTCCATACCATTAGTAGAAATCTTCGATTCTTGAGATTGCTCCTCGTCATACATAAGCGAATCTTCTTGATAGATTGGCTCATAATTGTCATCGAGGTATTCTTGCTCTTGTGCATAATTGTGTTTGCCCTTGCGCGGCTTCTGTTTCTTTGAGGCCCGGTTTTCTTCATAGAACTGAGGCTGGTCTCTCTGTTCTTGCTTACGCTTGCCTCCTCGGTTACCATTCTGTGACCAACCCCCTTGCTGCTGAGGATCCCATCGCTGAACGAAAGGAAAGGGTGGCACGCTCAATTCGATGCCATCATAACAGCATTCTACTGCGCGGTAATTGATCTTCTCTTTCCAAGAGTCAAGATCCTCATCCTCTTCTTGGCCTGTGGCTTCTTGAACTAGTCCTTCATGGGGTT
>Ga0247804_10001717_pt1 | contig 10122 bp, 8 predicted proteins | sample UWRJL029104C1_FD_181142 | JGI IMG/M metagenome (GOLD analysis project Ga0247804, IMG submission 181142) | Plant litter microbial communities from Arlington Agricultural Research Station in Wisconsin, United States - UWRJ-L029-104C-1 | ecosystem: Environmental > Terrestrial > Plant litter >...
GTGCACCATAGCTATTTCTTAAAATCGTCATCATCTCAGCATTCTCTACAGCATTTGGTGCGGTACAATTTACAGCACCTTCAATTTCTTTGTGGTCGGTTAACCATTCTATGCTTCGAGCCGCATCTCGCTCATGTACCCAGCTAACATATTGCTTTCCGTCGCCTTGTTTACCACCTAAGCCAACTTTAACCAAATTTAAAAGCCGAGGAAATGCGCCATCCTTTCTGCCCATAACAATGCCCATTCTGAGTGCGATTTTTCTTGTGTTTGCATGAATGGCTTCGAAAAATGTCTTCTCCCAGATTTGACAAACATCTATAGAAAAACCATGACCTATTTCGCCTGTTAAATCATCCTGAGGCCTATCTTCTGCGTGACGATAAATTGTAGCTGACGTAATATTGATAAAAAGCCTAGGCGGTGTTTCCAATTTTTCGACAACTTTATTCAACAGCCTTGTTGGCAAAACACGGGAGTTAATAATGTCTTCTCTGTTCTTTTTCGTGTAACGACAATTAACATTTTTACCGCAAAGGTTAACGAGTAAATCTGCACATTCCAAATTTTCAATCCAACTACCTTCAGTTTTTCCGTCCCAAACCAGAGTTTTAATATTGCCTATATCGGTTTTGGGTTTTCTTGCAAGGATGATAATTTCATCAGTCATGCTACTAAAATGTTTGGCCAAAACGCTGCCCAGATAACCATTTCCACCAGCGAGAATTACTTTTCTGTATTTCATAACTATAAACTGAAAATTAAACCTAAAACAATTAATCTATATAAAATCCAGGTGATGCTCATTAATAAACTAATTTTAAGAATTCTACTTCTGCGCAGGTGTTCGAGAAGCATTAATCCTGCAACCATCAAAAAATATAAGATGTAAAATATTGAAATAATTTCCATCCACCTGGCTAAAAACAATGGAACAATCAATAATAGCGCGCCAGCCATGGAGATGGTCATCATGTTGCCTAAATAATCCCATAGCTTTTCTTTTTTATAGAAACCAATTATTATGGCTTGAAAGAATATTTGACCTCCACAAATTAGATATTCCCTGTATTTATTGCCTAAAGGGACAAAATCAGTTAATAAATATGCGTAAGAAGTTAAAATGTTGGCGGTTACGAACCAGGTAAATATCAAAAAAGCAATGCGATATTGAATTTTAAAATCAGGCTGGATGGTATGCTCTTTTACTTCGGCTGGAATAATCACTTTCCGGTTATAAGATATAAATGCGTAGGCTTTTGCCATAAGCCAGTGAAAAGGAGCGAAGTTGAACAGGGGTTTTAAAAAAGAAATTGCATTTCCTAAGATTTTAAATACGCTATCTATTCCATAGGTTACTTCCCCTGTTTCGATATCAACTAATGCGATTTCATTTACGGCTCTTTGCTTATCTATAAGTGGGCAAATATAGTCTGGAATCTTTTGATAAGACTCACGACCATTTTTGGGTAACATATTTAATTTTGTAAATGCTTTAGTGTATGCGAGGCACATAGGGCATTCTTCATCATAAAGAATAATGTGGTTGGCTAGTGTTTTCATTGTGATTTATGTTTTAGAATTTTCAGTAAAAAATGAAAGATATATTTAAAAAATAAAGCCAATCACGGCTTAAATGTATATAAGCCATATCGTTAAACGGTTGGCTTGCTACCTGCTACTAAAATCTTGCTACTAAGATTTAAACACCTTCAATATTGATCCCCAGAACCAGTTTTCCTCAGCTTTCAACATGGCCTCAATCGTTTTATCTGCATTTTTTGCAAGTTTATTTATGTCGGTAACTGATTTTTGGAAAGTTTTAAATTCAACATCCTTTTCATCACCGGAAACGGAAGATAGCTCTCCAAGAATTTTAAGTATGGGTTCTAATTCACGTTTTTTACGTTCTTTAGCAACCTGACGGGCAATGTTCCAGACATCTTTATCGGCAAAAAAATATTCTTTTCTTTCTCCCGCTTTATGTCGTTTTTCAATCAATCCCCAACCAATTAAATCGCGAAGGGTCATGTTTGCATTGCCCCTTGAAATACTCAATTGCTCCATAATTTCTTCGGTTGTAAGTGCTTCAGCAGAGATTAACAAAAGTGCATGAACCTGTGCCATGGTGCGATTTATTCCCCATTCAGAGCCTAATTTCCCCCAGGCTTCAATAAATTTTAATCTTCCTTCTGCTAATTCCATAAACAAATATAATTGTTTTTTTTAAACTTTCAAAAATTATTGAAACTTTATTTACTTTGTCTGATGTCATCTATCAGCATCTGCCAATCTTTTCGATTTTCATTTAAAGTTTTTAACAGATCAGATTGAGTTGAGTCGAAATACACGGAAAGCTTTAGAACTGGCAGAGCCAATATCGGTTTAAACATTGTGCCAGGAGCAAAGCCAGGTTCATTGTTTTTTGCTCTATCTCTATCAAACTTTACGGTTGTGTTTACATATTCCTCATGCTGTTTTTCGCCTTTGATGTAGGGAATTAACCAATCGACAGATTTTTTAATCGAAGAACCTTTTGGCGATTGGTAAGTGTAAAAATTAAGACCATCGGCTCTCTTAATCAATAAAGCCAGCCTCAATATTGGTTCTAAGTCATAAATGTGGTAATGCATGGCATCCCGTTCTTGGAAATCGAGACTGGTACCATCTTCATTTAAATTTATTTCAATATGTTTCTTGAGTCGGTCGATTGTCCAGCTTATAAATTCTTCGTTGTTTAAAGCATAACCAATCTCACCCACAATTTTAAGTCGGTGTGCATTCCAATTGTTAATACCTGTTCCCTGATTTCTGTTCATTCGTTTGCTATTTACTTCTGCCAGGGCAGTAGCTTTTAACCAGGCGACGACTAAAATCTTATCTTTTGGAGAAATATTATCCTTAATTAAATCATAAGCTTCAATGGCTTTATCCAGATTAGTATCATCGATCGGATCGCCGTTTGGCTGGTTCGTTTTTGCCCAGGCCAACAGGAATTCGTTAGCTTTAGTCAAATATTTTTTATCGCCAGAGATTTTAAACTGAAGTGCAAGGGTGTACATTTTATTCATGTCGCGAAGTGCAATACTTGTACGTTCCTTTTTAGGGTTTCCTTTGAGTAATCCTTCCGTACGGATGGTGTCGACTGGATTCGGTGTTTGTGTTAGAAAATCTTCTGCCGATTTTTCGAAACTCTGAAATAATACTTTAGCATCAGCATCTTCTATAATCTTTCGTTTTAAAACCTCTATTTCAGCTGAATTTAGACTTGCAATTTGGCCATAAGTAGCGCTCATTGAAAGTGAAAACAAGAGTATGCACAACGTGATTTTCATCGTAATTAATTTTGGTTAGTAATAGCTTTTATACAAATCTAAATTTTAATGTAAAGGCATTCAATTTATTCCTTTAATATACCGTTCAAATTTTTATTTTTGACATTCGTTTAAACTTAAACAAACCTTAATGAATAACTGGTTTAAAAACAATGGCACCCATATAGCCATTATTGCAATTTTTGTAGTCATTTGTTTTGCCTACTTCAGTCCTGTTTTGCAGGGGAAAGCACCTACTCAAAGCGACGTTATATCGTCGAAGGCGATGCAAAAAGAGATTATGGAGGTAAAGGAGCAAACTGGTAAATCGCCACTCTGGACAAACCAAATGTTTGGTGGTATGCCTGCTTTTCAAATCTGGGTTCCTTATGCATACAATGGTGCAACTTATGGGATTGCGTTAATTACAAAAGCTCTGCCAAACCCTGTTGGTACGGTGCTATTGCTGATAATCGGCGCTTATTTTCTGTTTATTGTGTTAAAAGTAAATCCATGGCTTGCTGCTGCGGGTGCAATTGCATTTACTTTTACAACTTATAATTTTGTCCTCATTTCCAGCGGGCATAGCAGTAAAGCTTTGGCAATTGGCTTTTTTGCGCCTATAATAGCCGGAATAATTTTAACCATGCGGGGAAGGTATTGGTATGGTGCGAGTTTAACCGCATTGTTTCTGGCACTTGAGATAAGAACCAATCATGTGCAAATGACTTACTACTTAATGCTTTCTATCCTGATTTTTGTAGGTGTAGAATTGTATAAAGCAATAAAGACAAAAACATTACCAACATTAGCAAAATCATTAGGCTTTCTTGCATTATCCGTAATACTTGCTGTTATGATAAATGCCGGATTACTATGGTCTACAGCAGAATATGCAAAGGAAACCAATCGTGGCAAGTCTAATTTAACCGTTCCAGCTGCTGCGGGTAAAGATACCGGGATGACCAAAGAGTACGCATACCAATGGAGCCAGGGCGTAGGCGAGAGTTTTACGTTTTTGATTCCTGACTTGTACGGAGGTGCAACTGGTGTTGACAATTTGGTAAAGCCGGAAAGCAATATGTATAAAGCTGTTTCTGAAATTACAGGCGGAGATCCTGGTCAAACAGATAATGCAATTCGTTCTCTTGCTCAAAACTTTAATATGCAAGAGTATTGGGGCGATAAACCTTTTACTCAAGGTGGGTACTACTTCGGAGCGATTATTTGTTTCTTATTTGTTTTTGGATTGTTTATTGTTAAAAGTCAGCTTAAATGGTGGATTTTGATAACTACAATTCTCTTCATGCTCCTTTCTTTCGGAAGACATCTTCCTTTTGTAAGCGATTTGTTTTTCGATTACTTCCCACTTTATAATAAATTCAGGGCAGTTGAATCCATCCTTGCAGTTGTTGGATTAGTTGTTCCGATTTTAGCCATTCTTGCGGTAAAGGAAATTCAGGAAGGAAAAATCGACCAGAAAGTTTTAGTTAAAAAACTGACCTGGTCTGCCGGTATTGTTGGCGGCATAGCGCTTATCATTGCCATTGCGCCTACCCTGTTTTTCAGTTTTAAAACGGCTAACCATGCAGAGGCGGTTCAGGCACTTACACAGGCCTTGCAAAATAACGCAGCCATTGCTCAAAAAATTGCTAATGGTTTGGTGGAAGACAGGATTGCAACCGGCCGTGCTGATGCATTTCGTTCGTTCATTTTTGTAGCCATTGGTTTCGGAATTATTTGGGCATTTATTACCAAGAAAATGAACATGCAACTTGCTTTTGGCTTATTAACCTTTGCGGTTTTAATCGATATGTGGCAGGTGGATAGAAGATACCTGAATAATAAAAATTTCGAAGCAAAGAAAGACCTTTCAGATTATTTTCAGCCTCGTGATGTAGATACATTTATCGCAGCAGATAAAGATCCTAACTTTAGAGTATTCGATTTGTCGATTCCTACATTTTCTGATGCAAGCACCTCTGCTTTCCATAAAACAATCGGTGGTTACCATGCGGCCAAATTGAAGCGCTTTGACGAATTGATTCAAAATCAGTTTTCAAAAAGCATCAACCAGGATGTTTTAGATATGTTGAATACAAAGTATATTATCACTCAGGATCAGAAAACAGGTTCTTACAAAATGCAGCGCAATCCAACGGCTTGCGGTAATGCATGGTTTGTAGAAAGTGTTCAATATGTTAAAAATTCTGATGAAGAAATGAAAGCAATTAGCAGTTTCGATGCTAAGAAAGAAGCTATTGTAGACCAAATCTACAAAGGAGATATGAACAGCAAGCTTCTAGGCACCGGACAAGAAGGTTTCATTAAGTTAACCAATTATAATCCCGATCATCTGACCTACGAATATTCTACAGCTAAAGATGTAGTTGCAGTTTTCTCAGAAATTTACTACAATAAAGGCTGGAAAATGTACATCGATGGGGTAGAGAAACCATATTTCAGAGCAGATTATGTATTACGCGCTGCACAGTTGGAAGCTGGTAATCATAAGCTGGAGTTTATTTTTCATCCAAATTCTTATTATACAGGAGAGAAAATTTCGTTGGCAGGATCTATTTTATTGGTGCTTGGTTTGGGCTTCGGCTTTTATTCAGAAAACAAGAAAAAGAAAGTAGCTAAAGCTTAATTAGGTCTGCTCTTGGAGCAAATCGTTTAGGAATACCCTTAAGATAATCTCTTGAGGGTATTTTTTTTGGTTGTCATTTCAATATAATGATTAATCAAATGATTAAATTTAACAATGTCGTAACATTTGTTTGATATACAGAGTCTTATCTTTGTTTATAAATCAAATGATATGTTAGAATCATTCTTTGCGATTTGTCTTTTAATCGTTGTACTTTATTTTTTCAGTCCTTTTGAGGTAAAACTCGATGAGGAAGAAGAATGGTAAAATAGCTTTCCTATTCTTAAACTGCTTTCCTGAAGCGGTGATAAAATCCCTGGCCCCTAAAATTCTCATTTATGGATAAAAGAAAAGTCGATGTAGTCGTGATATCCGATGTACACCTTGGCACCTATGGTTGCCACGCAAAAGAACTTCTAAAATATCTGAAAAGTATAAAACCGAATACGCTGATTCTTAACGGCGACATTATTGATATCTGGCAGTTTAGTAAAAGTTACTGGCCCGAGTCGCACATGAAAGTCATTCGTAAACTAATGAAATTTGTTTCTGAAGGTGTTGAGGTTCATTACTTAACCGGTAACCACGATGAAATGCTCAGGAAGTTCGATGGTATGGACATGGGTACTTTTCACTTGGCCAATAAACTTATTCTGGAGTTGGACGGTAAAAAGGCTTGGTTTTTTCATGGTGATGTTTTTGATGTAACCATGCAACATTCTAAGTGGCTTGCCAAGATGGGTGCGGTGGGTTACGATACCCTGATATTGATAAACAGTTTTGTAAACTGGGTTTTAAATGCTTTTGGGAGAGAGAAAATGAGCTTTTCGAAAAAAATAAAGGCTAAGTTTAAGGATGCTGTTAAATTTATTAACAGCTTTGAGCAGGTTGCAGCCGAATTAGCAGTAGAAAAGGGCTACGACTATGTCGTTTGCGGTCATATTCATCAGCCGGAAAAGAGGGAGATAATTGTCGATAATGGAAAAGTTATGTATTTAAACAGCGGTGATTGGGTAGAAAGTTTAACTGCGCTCGAATACAATGAGCAATCCTGGTCCGTTTTTAAATATGAACATAAAGACTTTATTAAAGATGAAATAGATGATGGTATCCTGTCAGACGCTGAAGATTTGAAGAGCAAACTGGACATAAATATTCTTTTGCAAAATATTAAGTATGAAATTGCCTGATAATTTTAGATATTCGGCCTTTGGCATATGAAAATACTTTACGCAATACAGGGCACAGGCAACGGGCACATCAGCAGGGCAAGAGAGATTATTCCTTTGCTACAAAAATATGGCGAACTGGATATTTTAGTTAGCGGTACACAGGCTGATGTAAAATTAAGTCAGCCGGTGAAATACCAGTTGCATGGTTTCAGTTTTATATTCGGAAAAAAAGGTGGCGTAGATCATTTTAAAACCTGGCTTAGCATGAATCTTTTCCGTTTTAGGAAAGACATGAAACAGCTTAAGCTTAAAGATTATAACCTTATCGTTAATGATTTCGAACCGGTAAGTGCCTGGGCCTGTAAATTGCAGGGTATTGACTGTGTTTCTTTGAGCCATCAGGCGGCGTTTAAATCTAAAAAAGTTCCACGGCCAAGAACTATCGATTGGGGCAAGGTTATTCTCAGTCATTATGCGCCAACTAAATACCATATCGGCTTCCACTTCGATAAATATGATGATTTCATTTACACGCCAGTTATCCGTTCCGAAATCAGGAAATTAGAAAGTAAAAATCTTGGTCACTATACTGTTTATTTGCCTGCTATAGATGATAAGAGACTGGTAAAGTTACTCGTTCAGATACCAGGTGTAAAATGGGAGGTCTTTTCGAAGCACACCAAAGAAAGCTACCATGAACAGAATGTATTTGTCGCGCCGGTTAATAATGAAAAATTTAACAACAGCCTGGCAACTTGCGAAGGGCTTTTTACCGGTGGTGGTTTTGAAGGCCCTGCGGAAGCATTATATTTAGGAAAGAAGTTGCTGGTTGCCCCCATGCGTTTTCAGTTCGAGCAACAATGCAATGCGTATGCGCTAAAGCAATTCGGTTTGCCCGTTATTTGGGGCAGCACAAGGAACTGGTTACCAATTGTTAAACAATGGATAGAAAATTCGCAAAAACACGAGTTTGATTTCCCCGATGAAACTGCGAAAATCATTGATAATATGGTGAAGAAATATGCGAGAGTTTAAGCTTTAAGCTTTCTGCTTTCCGCTTTTTATCTTTACTTTGCCAATTCTATTGAAGGCATGATTAATCAGTTCAGAAAGTTAAATCCGGTTAACCTTATTTTGCTATTGGCATACACATTTTTCATGCGTATTGTTATCTTCTACGAAATACCTGCTCAGTTAAATTTTGATTTTCTGGAGCCATTCGCCAGGCTACTCATCAATATCAATCTGGAAAATGCTTTTTCCCCGTCTGCTAATGTTTTTTTTGCAACTGCTTTGGTATTTATCCAGGCATTAATTTTCAACCGGGTAATTAACAACCATAACCTGTTAGCAAAACCGAGTTTCTTGCCAGCTTTAATGTACATCACAGGAGCAAGTCTTTTTCTGCCGTTTATGGTATTAAGCCCGGCACTTATTTGTAATTTTCTATTAATCTGGCTAATAGACAAATTTTTGAAGCTTAATAAAAGTTTAAATTCCATAACGACTGTATTCGATATCGGAATGATAATCGCCATCGGAACTTTAATTTATTTTCCGTTTATGGCCATGTTGCTAATGATTTTTTTATCATTACTCCTTTTCCGTTCATTCAATTGGCGCGAGTGGATAGCCGGCTTGGTAGGTTTTTTAACTGTATTTTTTTTTCTTGCCGTGTTTTACTTCTGGAAAGATAATCTAACCTCATTCTACCAGATTTGGAAACCTTTAGGCAACAAATTTCCATCTGTATTTAAAATAAACTATAACGATTATCTTGTGCTTATCCCGGTTGCGGTAATTATCATTCTAGCATCTTTACAATTGAGGGAAAATTTCTTCAGGAGTTTTATTAGTACAAGAAAAGGCTTTCAGATGTTATTTTTTATGTTTTTGGTATCAGTTGCAAGCTTTTATCTGAAGCCCGATTTCAGAACCTGGCATTTTTTACTTTGTGTGCCACCTGGAGCTGTACTTTTAGCCTATTATTTCAGCAATGCAAAGAAACGATGGTTTTACGAAACACTATTCCTTTTGTTTGTACTTTCTGTACAGTACTTTCTCTTTGTTTAACCTTTTTTAACAAAATGATTCCTCAAAACTTGTCAAAGATTAATAGCTTTGTGGCACGATTACAGAGTTTCGCGGCTTTAATTGTTAGATTGTAAAGAAGAGGTAATTGATTCTATTCAGATAAATGCATAATTTAAGTATTGATATAGGTAATACTTTAACCAAAGTTGCAGTTTTTGCAAGTGAAGAAATTATATATTATCAACGTTTCAATACCTTAACGGTAAATGATTTGATGCCGTTAATTGAAAAGTTTCAAATCGAAAAATCTATAATCAGTACTGTTGATGAAGAGATTGAGGAACTTGAATTGTTTTTGAAAGCCAAAACAGAATATATTCGTTTTTCTACCGTGCTGACAAACGGCGTGCAAAATAAATATCAAACGCCTTCAACGTTAGGATTAGATAGGTGGGCAGCGGTTTTAGGCGCAAAAGCAATATTTCCGGATAACTCAAGCTTGGTAATTGATGCTGGAACATGCATCACCTACGATTTGCTGAATTTGGAAAAAGAGTATTTTGGGGGCGCTATCAGTCCCGGAATAGTGATGCGTTTTAAAGCTGTGCATGAATTTACGGGCAGGTTGCCCCTGGTAGATTGGGATCCAAATATGTCGGTTCCTGAAGGGCAAGATACAGAAACAGCCATAAAAAACGGTGTTTTACAAGGCGTAATTAATGAAATTTCAGGGTTTATAGAACTCAATAATATAAAAGAAAGTACTTTAAAGGTTATTTTAACAGGTGGCGATGCTGATTTTTTGTTTAACCAATTACAAAACAGCATCTTTGCGCCACAGATAATTAAGGATCCCTATTTGGTTTTAAAAGGATTAAATGAAGCTATTGCAAATTAAAATGTACAAAAGAATAAATTATATTACAGCCATACTCGTTTTAGTTTGTGGTTT
>Ga0247804_10001718_pt1 | contig 10121 bp, 5 predicted proteins | sample UWRJL029104C1_FD_181142 | JGI IMG/M metagenome (GOLD analysis project Ga0247804, IMG submission 181142) | Plant litter microbial communities from Arlington Agricultural Research Station in Wisconsin, United States - UWRJ-L029-104C-1 | ecosystem: Environmental > Terrestrial > Plant litter >...
CTCCCCAGGTCGAATACGTAGGTGGTATCATCGAATTTGCGCATGCTTTTTACAGTAATTTCTTCTACATTCCGGATTGGATGCATCACCTGTGAAACAATATTTTTTGATGGTGCTGCCCGTAAAGTAATGCCACGCCACTTTGAATCATCAAAGTCTGTTGTGTTCCAGCCTTTCTGCTCCAGACGGGCATCATAGTGTTCTGCCGTGTAAATGCTGTTTGAAATAATGGGACTTAAGCTTGTTTTCCAATCATCGCCGGATTTGATGACTTCTATTGAGCCATCCGTATAGGTTATTCTTAAATCGAGGCAAAATGTTGGCCTTGCACGCCATGGCGCCTTATCAAAATTCCAGACGGCTAAGGATTGATGGTTATACCAGCCATTGCCCAGCAATACGCCAACAGCATTTTTACCTTGTTTCAGGTTTGACGTTACATCGTAAGTTACGTATAAATTTCTTCTGTCAAAACGGGTGTACATTGGATCTAAGCGATGGTCACCAACTTTTTTCCCGTTCAGATACAGTTCATACAAACCGGCAGCGGCGATATAGGCCCTTGCCGATTTTATTTGCTTTGCCGGCTCGAAAACTTTTCTAAAATAAGGCGCAGGCCTGGTATCGATATCATTTCTATCGCTAATCCAGGTACCTTTCCAGTTCTCCATCCCCATCATGCCCGTTTCAAAACTGGATGCAGCAAGGGGTAAAAGTTTTCCATCTTTATCCCAGAGTTCCAGTCGCCAGAAATATTTTATAAATGGCCGAAGCGAAGTGCCCTTATAACTTGTTAAACTATTTTGAGAGGAAACCTTTCCGGAATCCCAGACAATGCCTGTTTTATTTGCGAGCTGAATAGAATCTGTTCCAACATAAATCCTGTATGCCTGCTGAAAAGCGCCCTTTCTCGAATCCAACATTAGCCATGAAAGTCTTGGTGATGGATTATCAATACCGATTGGACGAACCATATATTCGCATTTTAATGCTGCAGGCTGGGCCGCGGTACTTGGAAATGCATAGGATAGGACTGACAATGTAAAAAGGAAATAGTGAATTTTAATCAATGTAACTCTGTTCATATCATGCAAGAATATGAAAAATCATTTTTTCTGGCAACCTATACTATCCTGTATTTATTAATATATAGAGATTAGCATTCTTAAAGTTGCTTGTCAGATTGTAAACATTTTCCAGTATAGGACAGAATAAAAGCCGTCGGTACAAGTTGCAAACCGGCGATCAAGCTGTCTGAAAAATACCGTTCGAAAGGTATTTCGAGGGAATAGCAATCGCATAGTTTTGTTTACAGTTGATAAATGCAAGAAGTTAATTTCAAAAACTGTAAATAATTGACGCTCAATAACTATATTTCAATTAAATTTAGAAATTAAGCTACCGGCTTTTATATTCATATGCTTTCAAAGATTGTTTTATTTGCGCTGACGATTACATGCTTAATCAGCGCCTGCCAAAGCCCTATTGTTCGGACCGACGGTAGTGAAATCCGTCGGTTGGGTAAATTGCAGAAAGATTCCCTGCTGTTATTTGCAGATTCTGTTAAGAAAAATTCGTCGGCGGCAGATTTGAAAACAAATATAGATTACCTCGTGGCGATGGGCTATTACCATGCCAAATTAGCGAGGTATGAGCTGTCAAGACATCTGTTCAGGGAAGCACTAAAAACAGTAGATACGACAGATAAATTCGCGGTAGGTAAGATTTATAATAGCCTTGGAAATGCCGCATTCAACCTTGGTGAATATCCCGAGGCTTTAAAGCTTTATAAAAAAGGTATTAATCATTTTTCTGAAATCGGCGATAAGCATTCACAAGCGGGTATACATGCCAACCTATCTCAACTCTTCCAGCTTAAAGGCGATAATGCACAATCGAGACAGCATTATAAATTGGGTTTATCTTTGCTGGGCGATCAAAAAAACACGAGCTCTTACCTGTTAATGCTCCACGCAATGGCTAATGTTTATGGGCAGAGCAATCTTATCGACAGTGCGCTTATGATAGACAAAGAAGGTTTGACCCTCGCCCATAAATTGAAATTGCCTGAATATGAGTCCATGTTCCTGGATAATAAGGCCAATTGTTTTATGTATAGCGACAGGCCCGACAGTGCTAAGATCTATTTCAATAAATCGCTTGCCATCGATATTACCTTAGGTAACATAAAGCAACAATCAGATACCTGGCTGAATTTTGGCATACTAGCCACGATGCAAAAAAAGCCGGACTCTGCGGAGATATTTCTTAAACGATCCATCGCTCTGGCAAAGAAAGCGGGCTACAGGGAGGGTGAAATGTATGCGCTGAAAACGCTCAGTGAGCTTTATCAGCAAAATAAACGATATGAACAGGCTTTTCAAATTCAGAAGGAATTTTATACACTCAAAGACAGCGTATCCGGAGAAAAAAAAGAGGCGGCTATAGCAGAGTGGAAAGCCGTATTTGAGACTGAACAGAAAGAGCAGGAAATCAGGCTAAGTAAAATACAAATCGAAAGAAAGAACTTAATCATTTACGGCCTTGTTGCTATTTCCGGTTTAGCATCCCTAGCCGTTTATCTTGCAGCAAAAAGAAAGCAGTTAAAAAAAGAAAAAATATTTAACGAGCGTGCTTACCAGAAAGAGCAGGAGGCGGCAGCGGCCTTAATTAATTCCGAAGAAAATGAGCGGCGACGCATTGCCGCCGAGCTTCACGATGGCGTTGGCCAAACGATGACTGCTGCCTGGCTGAACTTACAGGCCATCACTACCGACCCGGATATGAACACAAAGCATGTATCCTTGCTGGAAACCACAACCCAACTGGTGCGGGACAGTTGTAATGAAATCAGGGGTATAAGTCACCATATGATGCCTGATGTGCTCCTTTCCAAAGGATTAATACCCGCACTGAAAGCCCTCACCAGTAACAGTGCTCAAAAAAACCTATCCGTAATTTTATCGGCAGATGAACAACAGGTTAAACTGGACAAAATGCAGGAACTTAGCTTATACCGGGTGGTTCAGGAATGTTTCCAAAACATCCTTAAACATGCCCGGGCCTCAGAAGTCGATATCTCAATAAACCAGGATTCTGGAGGAATTTCATTGATGATTGAAGATAATGGCATCGGTTTCGACATCGATGATCAGAATTCTAATAAGGGAATGGGCTTAAACAGCATTTGCAGCCGCGTCCATTTTCTTAAAGGAACTGTGGAATGGAATACGAGTTCCGGAAATGGTGGAACTTTAGTGGCCATTCACGTACCGTTATGAGCACGCATACAAAGATTCGCCTCGCCATTGCCGATGACCATCAGATCGTTATCGATGGCTTATGTGCAGCGCTAATGAATTTCCCTGACCTAAGTATTGATGCAACGAATACGGATGGGCTTTTATTACTGGAGGAACTCACCAACACCCCCATCGACATTCTGCTGACAGATGTAATGATGCCGCAACTTAGTGGTGTTGGGCTTGCTATGGAAGTGAAGAAAAGATTTCCGGCTATCAAAATCATTGCATTAAGCATGAGCGGCAGCGGGCTTTTAGTGGAAGAAATGATGACGAAAGCAGCCATAGAAGGTTACCTGTTAAAGCATTGTGGAATCGATGAACTGCGTAATGCAATCGAAAAGGTATTTTCCGGTGGTACTTACTTTCAACCTACCGTGCTCGATGAGCTTTCCAAACACATCAAACTGAAACAACAAACATCTGCTGTTCGACTCACACAAAGGGAAAAAGAAATTATTGCCTTAATGGAAAAAGACCGCAGTAATAAACAGATCGCCGATCAGCTTTTCATATCCGTTCGCACGGTTGAAACCCACAGAAAAAATATTTTCAGAAAAACAGGCACCAATAATTTGCTGGGTCTGGTTAAATGGGCTTACGAACATAAACTCCTGTAAAATATACCGTTAGCACGGTATTGCTCAAAATTCCATGTGTTTTAATTTTGGGTATGGAATTAAACGCTATCATCCTCAACCATCCCACACGAAAAAATATTGTTAGAGCAACTACTCGACGATACCCAAGCCGGTATACATCCGGCAAAATTGTATCGACAAAAGCACGCACCAGCGGAATAAACAAAAATATGCTTTTCTCCTACGCTATCAGGATGCAAGCCAGCAAATTAATGTTTAAAAACTAACTGGCAGCTATCAGGCAAATCTGCGTTCTAATTGAAAATAGATTAAGATATCCTGAACTCAAAAATGCAACAAAGACAATAAAAATATAAAGAACAAAATGAAAAAATTTTACATCATTACATCCTGCTGCCTGGCTTTGGCGGCACCTGCATCTGCCCAATTTGGCAAACTGAAAAGTCTGGTGGGTAAAAAAGACAAGGCACAACAAGAAAATACGGTTACACCGGTTACAAAAGAATCAACAGATTCAGCGGACGACATTGGCCCAACCAATACCAGCGCTATTGCTGCTGCCGGTAAAGCCTGGAGCATGGAATCAGAAGGCAGTATAGACTGGTACAGACTAAGTCCTACCGGAAAACTGATTGCCGGAACAAATGGTGGCCTATTCGGCGTGGAGCCTGCTACGGGAAAAATTGCCTGGAAACATGAGTTTTTAAAGAACATTTCTAAAACAAATTATAACCCGATTACGGGCTCTCCTTTCATTGCCATTGTAACCGGTAGCATGTTCAACATGCAACAGGTTATCCTGGATGTTTCATCAGGAAAAATCATTGCCAACACAGCTGATTTAGGAATGAAAATGGTTAATAAAAGGTATACTGTACCTTCTTTGGGTGGGATCATATTTTCCGGGTATTTAAATAATCAGCCCTCACTGGTTTTTATCGATGCCGCCAGCGGACAAAAAAAATGGGTACTGAGCAAAGTATTTGATAGCAACAGTGAAGTGATGGTAGCCAAACCATTAGCTGATGGGCCAAACGCTTTATTGCTGGCGACAAACAAAAGGCTATACAAAATTGACGTATCGTCCGGCAACATTATCTGGAAAGCCGACTTTAAAACCAATACTGATGAAGGTGTTTTAGCAACTGAACAAGCTGAAGAGGTTGAAGAGAAAGAAAGTACAAGGGTGGATGAGAAAAAGGGCGGGTTAATGAAATCACTCGGTGGACTCGCAAAAGTACCTGGCCTGGGCGCTTTAGGAAGTGCTGCAGGTGCAGCAAATTCAGGCAGTAAAATGGCTGGAATGGGCGGAAGTATGAAAGATGGTATTGCCGCATTGGCCGATGCTGCCTACGGGAAATTTTTGATTTTAGATAATCAGCCAAATGTTGTTTATTATTATTCGAATCAGCAGATGTCTGCATTCGACCTTAGTAGTGGTGCTCCAGTATGGCAGACCGTAAAATTTTCTGATCCGGTAGCACACGTACTCTATGATGAAAGGGGATTTTTAATTGCAACTGACGATAAGCGCGCAGACCTTATGCTTCTGGATTACAAAACCGGAACTCAGAAATGGAAACCGGTTAGCCTTAGGGGAAGAATCACAGCCTTAAAATTAAAGGGAAACAGCCTCGCTATTGCATCTGCAAAAGAATCAGGAACTAACTACGTTAACATAATCGATATGAACTCCGGTTCCACAGCATCCAAATCTGATATGAAAGTTTCCGGTTACATCATGGACATTAAGCAAAACGATAAGGGATTGATTTATAGAACCGACAGGGAGCTTAATATTCAGGATCCCGCCAGCGGAAAAGACGTATGGCAGAAATCACTGACCTTCAAAAGCGGCGGAATTGGGATAGAAAGAGGCAACACCACCTATTTCTTTGCTGACAACCAGCTGTACACAATGAATAATGAAACAGGCGACTATAAAGCAATCAGTAAAGAGCTGAAGTTCGGCGGAGATGAATCGCCAAATACTGTTGAACCAAGAGAAAAAGGCATATTGGTAAGTTCTTCTCAAAACATGGCATTATTTGACTGGAACGGAAATTTAATTTATAGCTTCTATCAGAAAGCACCCGGAACAAGTTTAGCTAATAAAATCATGAATGTAACCGCTATAGCTGTTTCGGCAGGAAACTCTGCTTCCCACGGATTCCAGGCAGGCTTATCGGGCCCGAACACTACTTCCTACAATAGTAACATGGCGGCTTCTGATCGCTGGGCGAATTTAGGTACTGCTGCGCTTTCTGATATGAAAAGACGTTTTACTGCTTCGCAGGATGCCTTAAACTACAAAATCATATTAACGCAGGTTGAAAATGGCGATGAAAGTGGTTATGGATTGGTTAGGGTAAATAAGGACACCGGCAAGATCGAGGGAAAAGTGGTATTGAATGACAAGAAACCCGATTACATTGCTGATAATACGGATAACCTTATCTTTCTGAAAAATGGAAACAAAAATATAATAGGCTATAAGTTATAATATTGTAAACACTGATCTAATAAAAGGCTGTATTATTTCCTGCTTAAATAAAATAGGTCGCAGTATGTGCTACTGCGACCTATTTATGAGTAACTCAATATTAAATATATTATGCGTAGGCTACTGCGTCTCTGGATGCTAGTTTAGTTGTTCCCATTAAATATTCATCAACTTTACGGGCGGCTTCCCTACCTTCAGAAATTGCCCACACAACCAACGACTGGCCCCGGCGAACATCTCCTGCTGCAAAGATTTTTGCAATATTAGTTTGGTAAGTATGCTCTGAAGCCTTTACATTTCCACGGTTATCTAACTCTATACCCAACTTTTCAATTAAACCTTCCTTTTGCGGATGTAAAAAGCCCATTGCTAGCAGAACCAGTTCACAAGGTAAATCCCTTTCAGTGCCGGCAACTTCCTTAAAACTCACAGGTCTTCCACTTGCATCAATTTCCCATTCCACATCGACAACTTTCAGCGCAGTTAAATTTCCATTTTCATCAGCAATAAAGTTCTTTGTATTTACCGACCATGCGCGCTGTGCACCCTCTTCATGTGAAGAGGTATTCTTTAATAACATCGGGTAATTCGGCCAAGGCATATACTCATTACGAATCTGCGGTGGCATAGGCATGATTTCAAACTGTGTCACCGATTTTGCACCATGGCGGTTCGAAGTTCCAATACAATCCGAACCTGTATCTCCACCACCAATTACAATTACATTTTTACCGCTTGCTAAAATATCCTCCACTTCAAATTTTCTATCGGCAACACGCTTATTTTGTTGTTTAAGAAAATCCATTGCGAAATGAACACCTTTTGCAGCTCTTCCTGGAATCGTTAAATCTCTTGGTATGGTTGAACCGCCAGCTAAAACAACGGCGTTGAAATCTCTCAATAAAGTACTGATTTCAACATTTTCACCAACATTGGCATTGCATCTAAAAATAATCCCTTCTTCTTTCATCAAATCAATACGTCTGTCGACAACATTTTTTTGAAGTTTAAAATCCGGAATACCGTATCTTAACAAACCACCCGGAGCATCGTCACGTTCGAAAACCGTTACCTCATGCCCAACCTTATTCAATTGAGCAGCAGCAGCTAAACCTGCCGGACCTGAACCAATTACTGCAACTTTTTTACCTGTTCTTATCAGCGGTGCTTTCGCTTTGATGTAGCCTTTATCGAAAGCAATTTCGATGATGTGCTTTTCAATTTCCTCAATGGAAACCGGCGGCCGGTTAATACCCAGTACACACGCCGATTCGCAAGGCGCCGGACAAATCCTTCCTGTAAATTCAGGGAAGTTATTGGTGCTTAATAAAATATTTGCTGCCAGCTCCCATTTGGCCTGGTAAACTGCTTCGTTAAATTCCGGTATCACATTGCCGAGCGGACAACCCGACTGGCAAAATGGTACGCCGCAATCCATACAACGTGCAGCTTGTCTGTTTAATTCGTCTGAGGGCAATTCATTTAAAAATTCCCCGTAATGTTTTACTCTTGTTGCGGCCGCTTCTCTGGTTGGCGCAACTCTATCATATTCCTGAAATCCTGTTACTTTTCCCATGGCCTAGTGTGTTTTTACTTGTGATGATCTCCTGCTTAAAACTGCTTTGTATTCTTTAGGGAATACTTTTACAAAATGGCTTGACTGTGTTTTCCAATCGCTTAAGATAAACTCAGCAACTTTACTATCTGTCAAACGAATATGTGTTTTAAGCAAGGCCAGAATTCTTTCTTCATCTTCAACCTGCAATGGATCTAAATCAACCATTTCTTTGTTGCACTTGCGGGCAAAAGTTCTGTTCGGGTCGTATATCCAGGCGATACCGCCGCTCATTCCTGCAGCAAAATTACTTCCGGTATCCCCTAAAACCAACACCTCTCCACCAGTCATGTATTCACAACCATGATCGCCAACACCCTCAACAACCGCAGTAGCACCAGAGTTACGAACAGCAAACCGTTCGCCGGCTTTTCCACGGGCAAATAATTCGCCGGATGTCGCACCGTAAAGCGCCACATTTCCAATTATAATGTTTTGTTCAGGAACGAATGTCGAATTTGCAAAAGGGTAAATCGCGAGTCTAGCACCCGATAAGCCTTTACCAACGTAATCATTGGCTTCTCCCTCAAGTGATAAGGTTACACCACGGGTATTAAATGCACCAAAGCTTTGACCTGCAGAACCGACAAATTTAAAGTTGATGGTATCCGGTGGTAAACCGGCACCCAAATGTACTTTAGAAATCTCGTTAGACAACATGGTGCCTAGCGCACGATCGGTGTTCTTAACTTCAAAACTCGCGAAAACCGGTTCGTTATGGTCAATTGCAGGTTGCGCAGCAGCGATAAGCCGGTGGTCTAAAACATGCTCCAGTCCATGGTCCTGACTTTCTGTATTAAATAAAGGCAACCCGTTTTCTTCTGCTTTGAATAAGATTGGCGATAAATCCAGATGCTTTAATTTCCAGTCTTCAGCAGGCAATTCACGCACCTTTAAAATATCGGCCTGACCAACCATTTCATGAATGGTTCTGAACCCAAGTTCAGCCATTAGCTCACGTAATTCTTCTGCAAGGAAATGAAATAGATTGACAACGTGATCTGCATTACCCGTAAAAAGTTTTCTTAATTCAGGGTCTTGGGTTGCAACACCAACCGGGCAGGTATTTAAATGGCATTTACGCATCATAATACAGCCTGCTGTAACCAATGCCGCTGTAGCCACACCGAATTCTTCCGCCCCGAGTAAAGCCGCTATTGCAATGTCTCTACCCGTTTTTAGCTGACCATCCGTTTGCAACACAATTCGGTTGCGTAATTTATTTTTAACCAGTGTTTGATGGGCTTCTGCCAATCCAAGCTCCCAAGGTAAACCAGCATGCTGAATAGAAGTGAGTGGCGATGCACCCGTTCCGCCGTCAAATCCTGAAACCAATATCACATCGGCATGTGCTTTTGCAACACCCGCTGCGATTGTTCCAACGCCAGCTTTTGAAACCAGTTTAACATTGATTCTTGCTGCACGATTGGCGTTTTTCAAATCAAAAATTAACTGTGCTAAATCTTCAATAGAATAAATATCATGGTGTGGCGGAGGGGAAATTAAGCCGACTCCAGGTGTGGAGTGACGAACTTTAGCAATCCAGTCATCCACTTTGTGACCAGGCAACTGACCGCCTTCTCCAGGTTTTGCGCCTTGGGCCATCTTAATCTGCAACTCATCGGCGTTTGTTAAGTAATAACTTGTTACACCGAAACGGGCTGATGCTACCTGTTTTATCGCAGAACGCATGCTATCGCCATTTGGCAATTTAGTATAACGCATCTCATCTTCACCACCTTCACCAGTGTTGCTTTTTCCACCGATACGATTCATTGCAATGGCTAAAGTAGAATGCGCTTCGTGAGATATCGAACCAAAGGACATAGCGCCTGTGGCAAACCTTTTTAAAATCGCTTCTGTCGATTCAACTTCATTTAATGGAACCGACGGACGACTATAATTAAACTCGAACAGGCCGCGAATGGTATAAGCTTGCTGTGTTTGCTCATTTACCAGTTTTGAATACTGTTTAAAAATAGTGTAATCATTTTTACGGGTTGCGTTTTGCAACAAATGAATGGTTTGCGGGTTAAAAAGGTGGGCCTCACCCCTGCGACGGAATTTATAGGTACCTCCGGCAGGCAATAAATTTTCGG
>Ga0247804_10001719_pt1 | contig 10121 bp, 9 predicted proteins | sample UWRJL029104C1_FD_181142 | JGI IMG/M metagenome (GOLD analysis project Ga0247804, IMG submission 181142) | Plant litter microbial communities from Arlington Agricultural Research Station in Wisconsin, United States - UWRJ-L029-104C-1 | ecosystem: Environmental > Terrestrial > Plant litter >...
GGTCGCGGAATCCCGATCATCGAAGCCCTCGCCAACGTGATGGGTGTCGCGCAGACAGATATTCGCAAGTTGGTCGAGGAAGGCAAAGTCGGCTTCCCCGAACTTGAAAAGGCCTTCGTCACCATCACTTCGGAGGGCTCGAAGTTCGGCGGCATGATGAGCAAGCAGTCGAAGACGTTCAACGGCGTCATGTCGAACATCTCTGACAGCTTCGGTGCTATTGGGCGTGCAGCGCTCGGAATGGACTCAGCCGGCAACATCATCGCCGGTGGCTTCTTTGATCGCATCAAGAACGTAGCCAACGACCTGTCACCTGTTCTCAGCGACATGGCCAAGCAAATCGGTCCGGCTATGGAAGATGCCTGGAAGACATTTGATGAGACAGTCGCGAACATCGCTCGAGCAATCGACAACACGATTCGCTGGATCAAGGACATCCCGGACGCCATACGTGACGCGATCACTTGGATCAAGGACCGCTGGAAGAACGCACTCGATATAGCGGGCGCCGCACTCAAGTGGCTCGGGGATCGAGTCAACGACGTCAAGGGTGCCTTTGAGCAGTTCACCGGATGGGTGAAAGAGAACGAAACGGCCATCAAGGTGGTCGCGACCGTTCTAGGTGTCATCTTCGGTCCGGCTCTTATTCGTGCCGGTGTGCTTGCGACTGTCACGGGCGTCAAGATGGCGGCTTCAGGAGTCGCAGCTGGCGCGGGTTGGGTATCGGGCGCTGTCGCTTCCGGTGCCGCATGGCTTGTTCACACGATCAAGATGGGTGCTCTATCTACGGCACTCGGCGTACTTATGGTGAAGGATGCCGCGGTAGCCGGCGCTGCTTGGGTCGCGAACGCGGTCAAGTCCTCGGCTGCCTGGTTGATCCACACGGCTCGCATGTCGCTCGCAATGACCGGTACGGCCATCGTCTCAGCTGCTCGTGCCGCCGACGCAGGTTGGGCCTGGATTCTCAATGCTGCTCGTGCATCCGTTGCATGGGTGACGACTGAACTCCCGAAGATCGTCCTCGGATTCGTCACTACTTCAGCCGCAGCCGTCACTCAAGCTGCCATCAGCTCGGCTGCATGGATCTCGAACGCTACTAAGTCAGCGGTGGCCTGGGTAGTCACAGAGCTTCCAAAGATCATCGCGGCCTTCGTTGTCACGAGTGCTTCAGCGGTTGCGAACGCGGCCATCGCCTCTGCCGCTTGGATTGCAGCTGCCGCTAAATCAGCTGCCGCTTGGGTAGTCACTCAGCTTCCTCGGATCATTGCTGCTTTCGTAGCCATGTCTGCGAGTGCCGTCCTTCAAGCCGGAATCGCGAGTGGCGCGTGGGTTGCCAGTTCCGTCAAGGCGAGTGCATCTGTCACCGCTCTCAAGCTCCTCGTGGCTACACCAATGGTGATGCCAGCGATTGCGGTTGCAGCTGCCATCGCTGCTATCGCCCTGGTCAAACGGGCCTACGACGAGATGCGCGCAGCAGTCGAAGAATCAAAGCGGGCAACTGACCGGGCTCTCGACGCATCCAAGCAACTGCTTCAGAAGAACCTCGAAGTGCAGTCATCAGGTGTCCTCTCCGCTGAGACTAAGGCTCGCTGGCAAACTGCGGCCGACAATGCCATCAAACTCGACAACGCAATGTTCGGTAGGCGGGCGATAGGAACGAACTACGCACCGGGCGGATCAACGCTCGTTGGTGAGCATGGTCCTGAAGTCCTCAACCTCCCCGCTGGATCACGCGTGACACCCGCTTGGCAAAGTCGCTCTCAGGGCTCACAGGAAGCCACGGGTGAAGTCACAAACATTTTGAGCGGCACCTTTACCTTCGAGAATGCGGACGCCTCTAACGCGTTCTGGGACCGTCTGGATAAGACGCAGCGTCTCGCTCGTTTGGGAGTGGCATCGTAATGAAGGCGGTCAAATACGGCGCATTCGACATGCAAGCCAATGGCGTAGTGGTCCTTGAAACGGATGTCTATTCGGCGCCGACCAACAAGATTCAAGCTGATGCTCTCGCTGAGCGTGATGGAGCCCTGGTCGTCAAGCAGCAGTACGACAGTAAGCCGTTCACAGTGACCGGCTACCTACGGGCAGATACGCAAGAAGAACTAGAGATGTTGATGGACGTATTCAAGGCGGCAATGGCCGTGAAGAGCCAACCGTTCGAGATCGCTCATGCTGGCGGCACCCGCCGCTATCTCGCCTCAGCTCGCAATGACATCATCAGCAGGAACAAGCGCCTCACCACGGCCACCTTCTCAGTCGAGTTCTTCTCTCCCGACGGCATGGGTTGGGACATCGAAAGTACCGACCTGATCGAGTCGATGAACATCTCCCTCCACAACCAGTCGATCCCGATACTTGTTGAAGGGTCCTACAAGGCCGATCCGATCATCAAGGTGACGGTCAACACAGTGACGGGCGGAACAGCGAAGACGATCTCTCTGGGTAATGCAGAGACTCTTCGAAGCGTCCAGGTGACACGTACATGGGTAGCCGGCGATGTGCTCGAGATGGACACGTTGAAAGGCGAGCTCCTAGTCAATGGTGAGCCGGAGGAGTACAGAGGAGCACTCTTGTCATTCCAGCCTGGTCCGAATGCCTTGGTCTACAACGATGACTTCACTACGCGCGATGTCACGATACTTTCAAGCTATACAAGACGATGGCTATAGGTTAAATTGAACTCATAAGTAAATAGGAATCACTAACGATGGCGAATGCACTCTATGACAAAGGACGAGAAGGAATCCTAGACGGATCTATCGGTTGGGCAACAGATAACATCAAGGCTCTTCTTGTTGATACAGCTCTCTATACGGTCAACCTCGCGACACACGCGAACCTAAGTGACATTGCCGCTGGTGCTCGTATCGCGACTAGTGCGAACCTCTCAGGCAAGACATCACTCCTCGGCGTAGCTGATGCTAACGACCCGACTTTCACGTCAGTTACGGGTGCGACCGTTGAAGCAGTGGTCCTATACAAAGACACTGGTACAGCTGGTACTTCCCGTTTACTCGCTTACATCGATACGGCGACAGGCCTTCCAGTGACTCCTAACGGTGGTGACATCACCGTTCAGTTCGCTAGTTCAACAAACAAGATCTTCAAGCTATAGCGGGGTTGACCCGATATGGCTAACCGATATTGGGTAGGTGGATCAGGAAGCTGGTTCGACACTTCACACTGGTCGTCGACAAGCGGAGGCGCTGGTGGTGCTTCGATCCCGACAAGTAGCGATGATGTCTTCGTTAATGCATCCAGTGGCTCTGGAATTATTGCTATCAACATTTCATCGGTTTCTACCACACCATCCGTCCGTGCATTCAGTACGGCGGGAGTGCTGGGCTCGGTCTTCATCGACAAGGACTCACCTTCAAGCCTCATCCCGATAAATGTTTATGGGAACCTAACCTTCGACAACGTATCGACGGAGTTGAACGCCTACTTCTCGGTTAGGTCATCGACGGTGATCACTCAACTTCGAAGTTTATCGGCCACGCCCTACTTGCGAGTAGAGATGGTATTCAATAGCACCTCGATCGCCTTAGCAACCGAGTTTCGCGGCAATACCTTGCGCGCAAATGCCCCCGGCGCCTCGATTGATACTAATGGCCACGACGTATACGCCGCCTCCCTAAATGTTTCCGCATCTGCTAGTGCCGACATTTCCGGAAGCGAGATCAACGTCAATTCGTTCAGCGGTAGTGGTGTGATCTCGACGTCCTCAGGAACGGTTATCAACTTTAGTAATGGTGCCTACTTCAACGGAGGATCTGGGAACTCATATCCATCGGTTAAGTTTCAAGGGAGTGCGACGATAGCGTCGAGCTGTGCTGTCACGAGTTTAGAACTCTCGGCCGGGACAGTTACATTCACAGCCGGTATCACCATCGCTATCGGCACGCTAATCGCCAACGGAAGTTCGTCATCACAGATTGTGATGCGATCTTCGGTTTCAGGCACTCGTTTCACGTTGTCAAAGGCCACCGGGACCGTTGACGCCTTCTATCTCGATCTCAAGGATTCTGCGGCCACTGGCGGCGCAACATGGAATGCCAACAACTCAAACAACTCAGGAAACAACACTGGTTGGATTTTCGTCGGCCCTACGGTCCCGGTGGCAAACTTCTCAGCGACGCCGCTTAGTGGCCGCGCGCCACTAGCCGTCAGCTTTACTGACTTGAGTATCGGCGTCCCCGACACCTGGCTATGGAACTTTGGTGACGGAACCGCGAGCACCTTGCAGAACCCGACAAAGACGTACTCTGCGCCCGGCATTTACTCGGTCAGTCTGTACGCCTCTAACTCTCTAGGTGGCGATACAGAGACAAAGACGAGCTACATCACCGCAACCACAACCGTGATTCTGCCGACATCAATCGCATCAGCTGAGGCGTTCGGGACACCTACGGTTCAGCCCGGAACTACTCTCGTGCCTCTAGACAGCATCCCGAGCGCTGAGGCCTTTGGACTACCGAGTCTTTCAATGACGGTGCCTGGGGTGGGTGACATCCCGTCAGCCGAAGCCTTCGGCACACCAACGATCATCACGGGAGTAAAGAACCTCTTCCCAGACAGCATCCCCAGCGCTGAGGCCTTCGGCACACCAACTGTCGTGCCTGGTCCGGTTAGCATCTTGCCTCCATCCATCGCGGCCGGCGAAGCATTTGGTACGGCCACGATTCTTCCTGGTCCAGTGAGCGTCACGGGCGCCGGGGGCATTGCCACTGAAGAGGCATTCGGTGAGCCCACAATCACCCAGACACCACCTCCACCACCTCCACCTACTGACTGGGAGGCAATCGGTCGAGAAGACGAGAAGACCTACATCTACCGGGTATACGACTCAGATGGAAACTTCATCGGCATCTGGACCGACGTCAAAGATGACCTCATGTTTACGCAGCAGATCAACACGCCTGGAACCACGACGACAGTCCTTCTCTCGAGATCTCCGAACACCACCAAAGAGGTGCGCGCTGATCTCAACGCCGAGAACGGGGACATCCTGACCACTGAAGACGGCTTCACCTTCTCTGTCACTTATGAGACGAATAACTCCGTGGGTGCGAGCACTGATGTGGACATCAACTACAACGTGGATGTCTACGTTCACTATGGCCAGTTCGACCCGTTGATCACTCAGCTGGGTGACTTCTTGGTCACTGAAGATGGCGACAACCTCATGGCCACGTCGGGATCTCCGAATGGTCGACGAGTCTTCAGCGGTTTCATCCTTGACTACGAGTCCCTGTACGGCGAAGAGACTGGTGTGACAGTGACACTCGTCTCGAACGGCGCAGAGCTCTCACAGGCGCTCATACGCAGCGGAGAGACGGTAGTAGTCCCGTACTCATCACAGGAGATCGCGACAACGGTGAAATCGATCCTGGACACCAACCCTGGCGTCATGTCCTATGACGCTGAGTCCATCATCGACACGGGCGTCTCGGTCCCGGCACGCTTCATGCTCAACGACAAGCTCGAAGGCATCGAGACGATGTTCGACCAGACTCCCGACAACTTCTACTGGTACGGCGACGTGGCCACAAACCTCGTCAACATCAAGCCTCGATCTACGACGCCCGATCACACGTTCGTGATGGGTACGCACATCAAGAGCATGGCCCTCAAGCGCTCTCAAGAGCAAATGCGCAACTTGGTCTACTTCGTGGGTGAGCAGAACGCCACGACCGGAATCTCGATTCTCAAGAAGTACGAAGACGCCACGAGTCAATCGAACTGGCGCGTTGGCCTTCACCGCATCACTGATCGCCGCTACTCAGTAGCCGACAGTATGCAGCGCCGCGCAGCCAAAGACATATCTCGATACAAAGACCCGGTGTTCACAACCAACCTGACCATTAGCTCGGCTCGTTATGACATCGAGTCGATCAAGCTCGGCCAGATGATTCAAGTGACCAACATCGATAACTTTGTACGCGACCTATTACTTCAGATCGTGTCCCTTTCTTACACCCCAAGGGCAGTGACTATTCAAGTCGGTGAAGTCCTCGATACACAACACGGCACTATTCAGGGAATTAGCTCGGGACTTGCAAACGAGCAATTCCAGAGTATTCCAAATGCACCTAGTTAGTGTTAAATTGAAAGAAATAAGCGGAGACGCCATGCATGGCAAACAAGAAGATCACGGAACTCGCCAATAAAGCAACCGCCGCCGCTGCGGACATTGTTCCGATAGTTGATCCAACCGATAACACCACCAAACGAACGACCGTAGGTGGGTTCCTCACCGCTCTCCTCGGTCTAATTCCTGCCGGTGGCATCTTGAAGGCAATGATTCAGGATGCGTCGATCGACAAGACCAAGATCGACTTCTCAGCCGGTGGTGGCGTGTGGTGGGAAGAGCTTGCGCGCACAACCCCAAGTGCAACAGCCGCATCTAGTGTCAACCTGTCGTTCACCCCTAAGAAGTTCACCCGGATAATCGGTAGAGTGCGTGGACATGGAAGCACGGCTCCAGGAAATACCAGCCTGACTCTAAATAACGACGGACGCATCAGCTACCAGCGAATCCTTGTCAACGGAGCTACAGGGACGCTTACTCCCGTCATAACCGCATCAAATAGCAACACGACGGGCATCTTTCTCGGAAGCATAGGTACGTCAGAGACGATATTTATAGACTTCACTTTCGAGGATATGGGTAGTGGCAATTTCCGAGCGCTGGGTCACGGGAAAGTTTCAAACGGATATATTCAGGAGTCGATTGATTACCTCATGGCTAGGTTCGACGAGACAAGCAGTACGCCTGTCTCGTCACTTCAGATCGTGGGCGCTGCTGCCGGGCTCGCCAATGTCGAGATAGTTGTACTGGGGCACGATTGATGAGGCTAGTTGCCTTTATCTCTCGATCCACTTCGGGGGCTGCCTAGCGGCCTCTTATGAGTACGTTTGAACTACTCATTGCTGCGGTACTCGGTGGATCAACTCTAGGAGCCACGATTGCGGGCTTTCTTGCTTACCGCCGCGGTGCTCGTGAAAAGGTTCTTACTGCTCTCGTTGATGATCAGGACAAGCGAATCAAACAGCTTGAAGGTGACCGGGATCGACTAGCGAAGCAGGTCGAGAACCTAGAGCGCGAGAAACGACTCCCACTCGATCAGTTGTCTCAACTCATCGTCACCCAGCACACGGCTCAGATGAAGAGCATGACTGATATCGCGAACAGCATGGCCGAAATAGCTCGTGCCATCGCGCCTACCGGGGGCTCGAAGTGAGCCGCCGCCTAGATCTCGCCAAGCAGAAGTTGGCTCGCGCCGACACCTACCTCCGCGTCTCCAAGGTGGTCTTCGCCCTCTACATGGTGACCGTAACCGGGCTATTGACCTTCCAGCTCTACGACATCCAGCGCGGTCAGGTAGAGCAGTTGAAATCTGCACAAGAGAGTCTGGACAAGTCCATCGGAGACAACGCCAGGCAACACGAGCGCACCCAGGACTACATCAAGTGCGTCGCCAGCGCTCTTCTGACACCCCTCGCTGACCGAAGCGCGGCCATCTTCGACCAATGCGGGCTCGATGCAGATAAGGCCTCTCAAGCAAGCGCACCAGCTACAACCAACACGACGGTCGCTCCAACTGCGCCGCCGCCGGCTGCCGCTAATACGTCCTCCTCAACCCAGCAACCGACTACCAGTAGCCCGCCTGATCCAGAGGAAGTGACACCGCCGCGTGGTCCTATCGAATCAACAGTCGATGTGATCGTGCGACCAATTCTCGAGCCCGTAGACGACTTGCTGCTCCGAATAACGAATCCGGGGAGGTAGCCATGGTCAAGCTCGCCGCTCCCGTACCTAGCGCGATCTCCCAAGAGTTTGGGAACGACTTCCAGATCAACCCTCCGAAGGACAACCGTTGGTACTACAAAGACACGCTCGGCTATCAAGGTCATAACGGCAAGGACTACAAGAGCCCGGTCGGGACTGAAGTTCGAGCCGCAGCTGATGGCGTCATTCATTTTGAGGGTGATGGATCAAGGCACTCATGGATGGGCTCAGTTGCCGGGATCTGCGTGCTCATAAAGCACAGCGACATCTTCACCGGGTACGCGCATCTCAAATCCACCGTGATCAATCAAGGTCAGACAGTGAAGGCTGGCCAGCTGATCGGCTACACAGGGCAGACCGGCGCGGCAACCGGTCCACATTTACATTTCGAGGTTCTGCCGCATTCACCCAACTTCAACAATGGGTACGCGGGCAGGTTAGATCCAAACATCTATTTGAAAGGAGGTGATATGGAAACAGTAGGAATAGACGTCGCAAGATGCATGGCGTACCTAGCGGGGCGCGATGGCCGCGAGGGTCGTCCTAACGCTCGCACGGGAGGATCAGACGCGGATCTGATCAAGAACCACGAGAAGGTCGTGCTTTCTCGCAAGTACATCACCGGCTGGATGAACAGCGGAGAGATGGTCGAGAACATCAAGCGTCTCGACGCAGCGTTTGCGGCCAAGGCTGATCTCGCGAAGGCGAAGACAGAGATCACCACACTCAAGAATCAAATCAAGGTGCTGACTGCACAAGCGGGAGCTTCAACGGGCAATGAAGCCCAAAAGAAGCTCGACGCCATCAAGTCATCACTAGACATCAAATAAGGAGAATCTATGACCACAAATACACAAGTCGAACCATACGTCCCGGAGCAGGAAGTCATCACGGAACCTACGAAGAAGGAATCCGCAGTTAGCGCATCCCTATTCGTTGCACGCCTGGCGTCTCAGTACGCATTTGCACGCGTCATTATTGAAGGGATCGTAGACATCATCGATCAGGCGATCAGCTGGACGCCTAGCGACTTCGTGATGGGAGTCGCATCTCTCATCGGTTTCGCCATCGTTGTGTTCTTGTTCCAGTTCGGGTACAAGCTCGGCATCAATATCAAATGGCCGTTCTAGCGCATCAACACGCGCTCTGACATGCCTCTCGCTCTCAACACGATCAACTAGGCATCTCGAACATACAAGCCCGCTCAATGGACTCTGAGCGGGCTTTGCTATATGTTGCGAGAAGCCAATCGACAAGGAGCATTCCAATGGCACGCAAGGTTGTGACTCTCACTACTCTCGTTGATGACTTGAATGGTGAAGCGATTGAAGACGGACAAGGCGAGACGATCAAGTTCGGCTTCGACGGCACGAACTACGAGATCGACCTGGGACCGCAGAACGCCAAGGCTCTTCGCGACGTGTTCAAGCCCTACGTGAAGGTCGCGCGCAAGTCCGGTCGTGGTGGTGGCTCTTCCAGCGCCAACCGGACCGACAAGGCCGAACTCGCAGCTGCTCGTGAGTGGCTGCGTTCCAACGGCCACGAAGTCTCGGACCGTGGACGCATCCCGACCGAACTCATGGAGCTGTACCGTTCGAGCAAGTAAGTTGTTCAGCTTCTAGGACGCAGATATAGCGCCCTCTCGCACTCCCCCGGCACTAGATCAAGTCGGGGGAGTGCGTTTCTTTTTTACAACACTTACCCCTGTTATTTTTCTGCGCGATTTTGACGACTCGGTAGGGGAGTGGTAGTCCACCCCTGTTAACTCGTGACCCAAGGCGAAAGTAGGGGAGTGCCCTTACGTGTGGACCCCTCGCCTATTGGTCCCACTCTTTGATGCCGATGTTGAGTGGCTTTCTGTCGGTCGTCGGCTTCCCTTTTCGTCGCTCTTTGATCTCGGTTTGAACGTCCGCGACATCACGTCCATAGAACTCCGCAGATGTTTGGATCGCCATTCGAGTCGCACCGATTGAGGGTGCGGGTGGCATTGTCTTCATCGATACTGGTGAGCTTGATCCGGTCCCTACAGCGACTCTTGCGAAGGCTTCATAGTTCTCTAGGCGTTGGAGATCTGACTCAGTGAGGTCGTTCGTAGCGAGCGCTCGAAGCACGGCTCGCGAGTCCTCAGTGCTCGTCTGGAAGTAGATCTTTGAGCGCGCATTACTCAGCACACCAGCCAGTACATCGTCCGTCAGTTGGCGCAGATGTTGGTGGGCCAACGTCATGCCGAGGTTGAACGCTCGGGCCTTAGCAAGCATCTCTTCGGCGCCGATCGGCAGACGCATGAAGTCTTGGAACTCATCGACATACAGGTAGTTCGACTTCTCCG
>Ga0247804_10001722_pt1 | contig 10109 bp, 7 predicted proteins | sample UWRJL029104C1_FD_181142 | JGI IMG/M metagenome (GOLD analysis project Ga0247804, IMG submission 181142) | Plant litter microbial communities from Arlington Agricultural Research Station in Wisconsin, United States - UWRJ-L029-104C-1 | ecosystem: Environmental > Terrestrial > Plant litter >...
GATGAGCCGATCGCCGTCGAGTGTCACCATCAGCACGGGCTGGCGGATGCCGGCGAGACCGGCCTCGTCGTCGGAGCCACTGCCGGCGAGCAGGTATCGTCCGGTCCGCGCCTCATGCGCCCAATCGGCCATCATGGTGCGCGGCTGGCGGCCGCCGAAGCCCAACCGGTCACCGGGGAAGTAGCCGAGCGCGCGGGTGGCGCCCGCGATCATGCCGATCTGCGCGCGTCGGTGCAGGCGTCGCCCAGCGGTCGGCAGCGCGGCGGGGTGACTCGAGCCGCTCGCGATGGTGATCACGGCCGAGAGGTCGCCGAGTCGACGCCCCGCGTACAGCAGCGCGAGCTGGCCGCCGAGGCTGTGGCCCGCGAAGACGAAGGGGGTCGGGATGCCCGTCGCCGCGAGCACCGCCGGGATGTCGACGTCGAGCGCGTGGGCGTACCCGAAGTCATGCCGGCGCACGTCGGTGGTCGAGCTCTGCGGCATCCCGCGCAGTTCGAGCGCGTGGATCACGTACCCGCGCTCGGCCCAATCGCTGAGGAAGGGCGCGTAGTACGCGATCGGCACGCCGAGGCCGGGGAGGAAGAGCACGGGGATCCCGGCGGTGCCGTAGACCTCGACGACCGTCGTGGTGCCGTCGGGTGCGGCGACCGCAATGCTGCGCACGGGGACGGGTCAGCGCTTGCGGGCCGGGTCGGGCTCCGAGATCGAGCCGATCACAAGCGCGGACTGCAGGATGAGCGCTTCGCGGGCGCCCGTCGCATCCCAGCCGATGACCTCGCTGATGCGCTTGAGGCGGTAGCGCACGGTGTTGGGATGCACAAACAGCTCGCGGGCGGTCGCCTCGAGCGAGCGCCCGTTGTCGAGGTAGCACCACAGCGTCGACAGCAGTTCGGTGGAGTGCTGCTGCAGCGGCCGGTAGATGCGGTTGATGAGGGTGGCGCGGGCGAGCGGGTCGCCGGCGAACGCGCGCTCGGGCAGCAGGTCGTCGGCGAGGGTCGGGCGGGGCGCGTTGCGCCAGGCCCGGGCGACTGCGAACCCGGCGAGGGCCGCCTTCGCGCTCTTCGATGCGTCCACGAGGCTCGGAACCTCGTGCCCGAGCACGAGATGACCCGGTCCGAAACCGGGCTCGAGCTGGGTCGCGATGTCGAGGAAGGGCATCGGTGCCGCGGCATCCGCGTCGTCGGAGATCGGGGTCGCCCGGCCGATGACCAGCACGAGACGGGACCCTTGAACGCCGATGAGCACGTCGGCGTCGAGGTGCCGCGCTGTGCGGCGCAACTGGTCGACATCGAGCATGCGCGGAGCGGTGCCGACGAGCACGCACACCTCGCCGTGCCCGTTCCACCCGAGTGCCGCGATGCGGGACGGCAGCTCGGTGTCGTACTCGCCGGCGAGGATCGAGTCGACGACGAGCGCCTCGAGGCGGGCATCCCAGAGCCCACGTGCCTCGGCGGCGCGGGCGTAGACATCCGCGGCTGCGAAGGCGATCTCCCGCGAGTAGAGCAGGATGGCCTCCCGCAACACGTCGTCGCCGTCGCCGATGCGTGCCTCGACGACCTCCACGGTGATGCGGATGAGCTGCAGCGTCTGCTGCAGCGACACCGAGCGCAACAGCTCGCGAGGAGCCGCCCCGAACACGTCCGCCGCGATCCACGGCGTCGACTTCGGGTCCTCGAACCAGCTGATGAACGAGGTGATGCCCGCCTGGGCGACCAGTCCGACCGCGGAGCGGCGACCTGGCGGCATGTCGCCGTACCACGGCAACGTGTCGTCGAGTCGCTTCAGCGTCGCCGTGGACAGCTCACCGGAGATGGTGCGCAGCCAGGTGAGCGTCTGCTCCTTGGTCTTCTTGGGGCTCGCCACCTGCTAGCTTTCGCCGCCAGCGGATCCGGTGGTGCCGGCGTTGACGTCGAGGAGGCGGTACTTCTCGATCGCCGCGGCGGGCACCGAGGCATCCATCTCCCCGCGCTTCACGAGCGCTTCGAGCGTGCGCACGACGAGCGACGGTCCGTCGATCTTGAAGAATCGACGGGCTGCCGCGCGGGTGTCCGAGAAGCCGAAGTCGTCGGCGCCGAGCGTCGAGTAGTCGCGCGGAACGAACTGGCGGATCTGGTCGGGCACCGCGTGCATGAAGTCGGTGACGGCGACAAACGGCCCCTCGCTCGCGGCGAGTTTGCGCGTGACGTACGGCACCTGCTTCTCGGCGCTCGGGTTGAGGAAGTTGTACTCCTCGGCCGCGAGGCCCTCCCGACGCAGTTCGGTCCAGGATGTGACGCTCCAGACGTCTGCGGAGACGTTCCAGTCGTCGGCGAGCAACTGCTGTGCCTCGAGCGCCCACGGCACCGCGACGCCCGACGCGAGCAGTTGCGCCTTGGTGCCGGGGTTGTGCGAGGTGCTCAGGCGGTAGATGCCCTTGACGACACCCTCCTCGTCGAACTCCTCGGGCTGCGCGGGCTGCACGAGGGGCTCGTTGTAGAGCGTGATGTAGTACATGACGTTCGGGTCGGTGTGCGTGCCGCCGTACATGCGCTCGATGCCGCTCTTGACGATCGCGCCGATCTCGTACCCGTAGGCGGGGTCGTACGACACCACCGCCGGGTTGGTCGAGGCGAGCAGCAGGGAGTGGCCGTCGGCGTGCTGGAGGCCCTCACCCGTGAGGGTCGTGCGACCGGCAGTGGCACCCATGATGAACCCGCGGGCCATCTGGTCGCCCGCCGCCCACATGGCGTCGCCGGTGCGCTGGAACCCGAACATCGAGTAGAAGACGTAGACCGGGATGAGCGGCTCGCCCTGCGTCGCGTACGAGGTGCCGGCGGCGGTGAAGGCCGCGAACGCGCCGGCCTCGTTGATGCCGACGTGCACGATCTGGCCCTGCGGGCTCTCCTTGTAGGCGAGCAGCTGCTCGCGGTCGACCGAGGTGTAGGTCTGGCCGGCGGGGTTGTAGATCTTGGCGGTCGGGAAGTAGGCGTCCATGCCGAACGTGCGCGCCTCATCCGGGATGACCGGCACGATGCGGTGGCCGAAGCCCTTCGCCCGCAGCAGATCCTTGAGCAGGCGCGCGAACGCCATGGTCGAGGCGATCTCCTGCTTGCCGGAGCCCTTCTTGACGACGTCGTACGTCGACTCCTCTGGCAGGTCGATCTGCGTGTACTTCGAGCGGCGCTCCGGCAGGTAGCCGCCGAGCGCGCGGCGGCGCTCGTGCAGGTACTGGATCGCCTCGTCGTTCTCGCCCGGGTGGTAGAACGGCGGCTGGTACGGGTTCTCCTCGAGCACGGCGTCGGTGATCGGGATGTGCATCTCGTCACGGAACTGCTTGAGGTTGTCGAGCGTCAGCTTCTTCATCTGGTGGGTCGCGTTGCGGCCCTCGAACGACGGGCCGAGGCCGTAGCCCTTGACGGTCTTCGCGAGGATGACGGTCGGCTGGCCCTTGTGCTCGGATGCGGCCTTGAACGCCGCGTAGACCTTGCGGTAGTCGTGGCCACCGCGCTTGAGGCCCCAGACCTGGTCGTCGGTGAGGTGTTCGACCATCTTCAGCGTGCGCGGGTCGCGTCCGAAGAAGTTCTCGCGAACGTATGCGCCCGACTCGGCCTTGTAGGTCTGGTAGTCGCCGTCGGGCGTGCGGTTCATGAGGTCGCGCAGGGCGCCCTCGGTGTCGTTCTTGAGCAGTTCGTCCCACTCGCGACCCCACACGACCTTGATGACGTTCCAGCCGGCACCGCGGAAGAAGCTCTCGAGCTCCTGGATGATCTTGCCGTTGCCGCGGACCGGACCGTCGAGGCGCTGCAGGTTGCAGTTGATGACGAAGTTGAGGTTGTCGAGGCCGTCGTTGGCAGCCCACTGCAGGGCGCCGCGGCTCTCGACCTCGTCCATCTCGCCGTCGCCGAGGAACGCCCAGACCTGCTGGTCGCTCGCATCCTTGATGCCGCGGTTGGTGAGGTAGCGGTTGGCCTGCGCCTGGTAGATCGCGTTGATCGGGCCGAGACCCATCGACACCGTCGGGAACTCCCAGAAGTCCGGCATGAGGCGCGGATGCGGGTAGCTCGAGAGCCCACCGGTGGGGTGCGACTTCTCCTGGCGGAATCCGTCGAGCTGGTCGGCGCTCAGGCGTCCTTCCAGGAACGCACGGGCGTACATACCCGGGGAGGCGTGGCCCTGGTAGAAGATCTGGTCGCCGCCGCCGGCGTGGTCCTGCCCGCGGAAGAAGTGGTTGTGGCCGACCTCGTAGAGCGCAGCGGATGATGCGTAGGTCGAGATGTGGCCACCGACACCGACACCGGGGCGCTGCGCGCGGTGCACCGTGATGGCAGCGTTCCAACGGATCCACGCACGGTAGCGACGCTCGATCTCCTCGTTGCCGGGGAACTCGGGCTCGTCCTCGACGTTGATCGTGTTGAGGTAGTCGGTGGTCGGAACCATCGGCACGCCGAGGTGCAGTTCCTTCGAGCGCTTGAGCAGGCTGAGCATGATCTCGCGACCGCGTTCATGGCCCTGCGCCGAGACCAGCTCGTCGAGCGACTGCTGCCATTCGGCAGTCTCTTCGGGATCCTTGTCGATGTGGTTCACCGAATATGGGTCCTGATCGTTGACCGTCACCCTTGACCTCTTCCTTGTTGGAAACTCTGCTCGACCGGATATGTCGGGCGGGGGCCGAGCTCTCGCATGTTGCGCGCGTCGGGTTGCGGCGGCGCGGTGAACGGGCTGGCTCAAACATTCTACGCAAGCACCGGAGGGTGCGTTTGACGCGCGCGAGGGGCGCCATCCTGCATTCCCGCATACGCAGGCGTAACATTGCCAATCGTGTTTGCCCGGCGCAGTCGCTCGGGCGCGAAAGGACGCAATCATGGCGCTGGAGAATGACACCCAGGCACCCGACTTCGAGCTCCCGAACCAGTTCGGAGAGCACATCAGACTGACCGAGTTCCGCGGTACGAAGCCCGTGGCCCTCGTGTTTTTCCCGCTCGCCTTCTCGAGCACCTGCACCACCGAGCTGTGCGACCTGCGCGACAACCTCGCGCTCTTCAAGGACAACGCCGTCGAGCTCATCGGCATCTCGGTCGACTCGAAGGCGACGCTGCGGGCCTTCGCCGAGCAGGAGGGCTACGACTTCACCCTGCTCGCCGACTTCTGGCCGCACGGCGACGTCGCTCGCGACTACGGCGTGTTCCTCGAGAACAAGGGATTCGCCAACCGCGCGACGTTCCTCATCGACATCAACGGCATCATCCGGGCGAGCTTCATCTCCTCGCCGGGGGAGCCGCGCTCGATCGAGGCGTACCGGGCGGCGCTCGACGAGATCGTCACCGTCTCCGCCTGAGCCTCGCCCTTCGCTCAGCCGAGCAGCGAGACGGCGCGTGCGATCACGAGCGCGAGGATCACGAATCCCGCGAAGGCCTCGAGCCCCATGAGTGCCTTCGCGCGATGGGAGAGCGGCATCGCATCGGTCGGGCTGAACGCCATCGAGTTGCTGCCGGAGAAATAGAGGTAGTCGACGAAGCTCGGCGTCCAGTCGGATGTCACGGATGACCGAGACGCGACCTCCTCGACGGCGTCGTGGTCCTCGTCCTGCGGAAATCTGAAGTCCGCGCGCGGCAGGTCGGACCGTTTGGCCGTGGTGCGCAGCACCGGCCCGCCCCGGTCCATCTCCCAGTACAACAGCGCGTAGACGATGACGTTGGTGACCCACACCTGCAGCGCGGCGAGCAGCAGGGTCGGGCCATCCGCCTTATCGGAGCCGATGAGCTGGAACACCAGTTGCACGAGTGCGATCTGGTTCGCCACGAGCAGCAGGAGCGTCTGCCCGACGGAGATCCGGCGCGACCACCGGGTCTGCGTGGTGAAACGGAGCGGATTGACGATGATGAGCGGAACCAGCAGCGCGGCCCCGATCCCGACGACGACGTATCGCAACTCGGGCAGGAAGCTGCTCGGGAGTGTGCCGTACAGGGTCAGGGCGACGATGAGTGCGATGACGGCGGGCCAGCGGTGTTCGGCGCGGGCCGCTCGTTCGGCTCGAGAGGACATGCTCGCGAGTGTATGCCCTGTATTATGGTGACTCGTCGTCCCGGCCGAGCCGGTTGACGGGCCTTTAGCTCAGTTGGTAGAGCGCCACGTTTACACCGTGGATGTCATCGGTTCGAGCCCGGTAGGGCCCACCATCCTGAGACGGACCGCTACGGAATCGTCACAGTCGCACTGCGCGAGTCGGTGTTGCCGCCGAAGTCCACCGCGAAGAGCTCGATAGACACGACCGTGCCGGAGGGCAGGTCGTCGAAGTCGTACTCGAGGTTCGGCAGGTCGGCGTAGAGGCCGTACTCCGTTGTCGCGAACCACTGCAGGGTGCCGTCGGGAGCAACGCTCAACTGCTCCGGCATGATGATGCCGTCGGGTTCGGTCGACAGCTCCCCGTAGGTGCCGTCGTCTTGGTTGAACGAGTAATACTGCTCGCTCACGATGTCGCCGGAGTCGCCGTCGAGCACGATCGACAACAGCGCGTCCTGGTAGGTCTCGCCGGCCTCGTCGCTCGGGTCGTAGTACGCCATCGGCACGTCGAAGGTCACGAACGAGCCATCCGCGTCGACCGTGAGGTCGAGGTAGGCACCCGTGACGTCCTCGCCGTCGCTGATCGTCATCGTCGAGAGGTCGTAGCTGCCGAGCACATATCCGTCGTCCTCAAGGTAGGCGGGTTCCTTGCCGAGGTAGGTGGTCGAGCCGTCGCCCTCGACGACGCCGTAGCGGACGTAGGCCTCGGAGATGTTCTCGCCCGACGCGAACTCGGCGCGGATGTTGAGGCCCTCCTCGTCGAAGAAGACCTCGCCGTCACCCGCGACGAACTGCGCCTGCTCGTCTGCCGGGATCGCGGCACCGGTGCCGTAGTAGGTCTGCAGGAACGCGAGCCACGACCCGTCGATCTCGAGCGCCTCGTAGTCGGTGTTGAAGTAGTCGACCGTCGGCGGGAAGTAGATCGAGAGCCCGGTTGCGCCCTTCGTCGCCTGGCCGTCGACCTTGTCGAGCACGACGTCGTTGATGGCGCGGATGAGATCGTCCGCCTGATCGGAGACGTTCAGGGCGTCGACACCGATCTGACCGGCGAGAATCGCGAGGTCGGTCATGTAGAGGTCCTGGTCGGGATCGGGGTTGCGCCCGAAGCCCAGCGTCGAGGCGAGCGACCTGCCGACGACGGGGGAGACGCCCTCGGCCTGCTCGACGAGGGCTCCGCTGAAGGCCGCGAGTGCGGTATCCACTGCGGCCATCTGCGTCAGGTCGACGAGCGAGAGCGTGATCTCGGCGTCGGTTTCCTGCGACTCGGCTTGCGCCGCGAAACCGTCGATGAGCGCGCCGGAGAGTTGATCGGCGTCGACGCCGCCGTTGTCGGGCACAACCTGCAGCGCGGTGTAGTCCCAGCCGTGGCCGGGTTCGAGCTCCTGTGAGGCGAGCATGCGGTCGGCGAGCGGCGCGAGAGCGCTCGCGACCTCATAGGTGGCCATGAGGCACGCATCGAACCCGAGCAGGTCGAGCTTCTCGATGCCGGCACCCTCGAGCCCGTCGGCGATGCCGCTCGAGATCTCGGCGAGGTCGAGCGAGTCGTAGTCCGACGACTCGTCGGCGCCGACACCGGGCCAGGATGCCCCGTGGTCGGAGATGATGAGCGCGTAGTTGTCGGCGGGGTAGGCGTCGATGCCCCTGGCGATGAAGTCGGCGAGCACCGCAGGGTCGCCGGTGTTGATGTCGCCCATCTCCTCGAGCACATCACCGCCGCCCTCGGTCACCTCGATGAGCTTTGCGCCGACCCAGTCGTCGAGGCCGAGCACGGGGTCGGAGCTGTAGTCGGCGGCCCGGTCGACGAGCGCCACGATGTTCAGGTGCTCCTGGGTGCCGACCTCGCCCATCTCGTCGATGTCGTCCATCATGTACGGCTCGAGGTCGGTGTCGGCGATGGAGTACGACAGCACCGTCCAGCTGCCGGCCTCGGCGCTCGGATCGAGTGGCTCTGCGCTGCACGCGGCGAGCGACGCGACGAGCGTGAAGGCGGCGCCGGTGGCCACCCAGCGACGAACGCTGCCGTGCGTCGCCGGGCGGCTCAGAATGAGAAGCTCACAAAGGGCACGAGGGCGGTCAGCACGGCGGAGACGACGAAGATGCCGAGTCCTGATGCGAGCAGAACGACCTGCACCTGGAACTTGCGCATGAGCGCCGCGATACCAAGCAGGAAGAGCGAAATCGACATGAGCACGGTGTACAGGGTCAGCTTGTCGCCGAGCGCGTTGGCGTTGTCACCCTTCGCGACGGCGGCCTCCGACTGCTCCTTGGTCTCGCCGTAGCTCGCGAAGAGCGAGTCCTGGTAGTCCTCGTCGTCGAGCGGGCTGTAGTAGAACTCGGCGTCGGCCTCGTTCTGCGCGTCTGCACGTTCGATGGCGCGCGCGAAGTCCTCCGACACAGCCTGGAACTCGAGGGTCTCGTACTTGAGCTGGGCGTCCGCGGCGATAGCCGGATCGGTGCTCTCGGCGTCGATCGCGAGCTCGGTCAGGCGGTTGTACACCTGCGTGTCCTGCATGAACTGCTGGTTGCCCTCGAGGTAGAGCGACTCGGCCTCGGTCGAGAGGCTGCTGCCCTTCTGGTACTCGCTCGACTGCATGCCGCCGTAGAGCGCACCCTGGAACGAGGCGTACGCCGTGGCGATCGACACGATGCCGAGCAGGATCGCGATGACGAGTTCGAGGTTGTTCTCGAAGAGGCCCAGAATTCCGGGGCGTGCCGTGGTGGTCGGGGTGTCTGCAGACATGGTGTGCTCCGGGTGATCGTGAGTGATAGCAGCTCAGCTTAGGATCGCGGTCGACCACACCATTGCGGCAGGGCCACCCCAAAAGGGGGTTGGCCTGCGCTCACGTTTTGGCGGCCGCCGGGCCCGCTCGATAGGTTTCTCGAATGGTCCTTCCGTCCCGCAATGTGCTCGGCACGCTTGCGGTCGTCGCGGCGTGCATCCTCTGGGGGACGACCGGCACGGCGGCGAGCTTCCTGCCCGACGATGTCAGCCCGCTCGCGACCGGGGCGTCGACGATGGCCATCGGCGGCATCCTGCTCTTCCTTGCGACGCCGCGGGGCGCGATCGGTGCGATCCGCAACCGTGCCAGCAGGCGCTGGCTGCTCATCGGCGCGATCGGTGTGGTCGTCTACCCGCTCGCCTTCTACAGCTCGATGGACCTCGCCGGGGTCGCGATCGGCAATGTCGTATCCCTGGGGTCGGGGCCGGTCTTCGCCGCGATCTTCGAGTGGCTCTGGGAGCGCAGGCGGCTGTCGGTGCGCTGGCTGGTCTCGACGATCATCGCGGTCACCGGCATCATCCTGCTCAGCACCGGTCGGCACGCGGATGCGACGGCTCCCGATGTCGTACCGGGCGTGCTGCTCGGCCTGCTCGCCGGGCTCGCGTACGCCCTGTACACCTATGCCTCGACGCGGGCCATCGGCGAAGGGCACGAGGGTCGCGCCGTCATGGGCGGCATGTTCGGCATCGGTGCGCTCGTGCTGCTGCCGGTGCTGCTGCTCACCGGTGCACCACTGCTGCAGTCGCCGTCGTCGATCGGGATCGCCGCCTATCTCGTCATCGGTCCGATGTTCGTCGCGTACCTCCTCTTCGGGTACGGGTTGACCTTCCTGCGCAGCTCGGTCGCGACGACGGTGACCCTCATCGAGCCGCTCGTCGCGACGATCCTCGCGGTCGTCGTCGTCGGGGAGCGGCTCGCGGCCGTCGGCTGGGTCGGTCTGCTGCTCATCATGATCGGCGTAACCGTGCTGGTTTCGGCTCGGCAACCGAGCAAAACGGCCCAATCGCCCTAGGATTCTGCTCATGAGTACCACCGACGACTCGCCGGACGACGCAGGTACTGCGTCGCCATCGATCGAAGAAGACCTCGGCGAACCCGTCATCCGTCGTTCGACCTACACGCCGCCGACCGCCGCGACGCCCGAGGCCGCCAACGCCGCACTCGGCCTGCACGACGACGACGAGCTGGCGAACGCGCTCGCCGCGGAGATGTCGCGCGCGACCGGCACGATCCCGATCATCTTCTCGCTCGACGACGTGCCCCTCGACTCCGAGTCGACCTTCCTTACCG
>Ga0247804_10001723_pt1 | contig 10108 bp, 9 predicted proteins | sample UWRJL029104C1_FD_181142 | JGI IMG/M metagenome (GOLD analysis project Ga0247804, IMG submission 181142) | Plant litter microbial communities from Arlington Agricultural Research Station in Wisconsin, United States - UWRJ-L029-104C-1 | ecosystem: Environmental > Terrestrial > Plant litter >...
GGGGCCGGGGCGCCGAAGTAACGCTGGTGCTTGGCCCTTCTTCGGTTAAAGTGCATCCCGGCATCAAGCTGCTGCCGGTCGTATCCGCGGCTGAAATGTTTACAGCCTGCGATGCCGCTTTCGAAAATTCGGACATCATCGTGATGAGCGCGGCTGTAGCCGATTATACGCCCGTAGAACCTGCGGCGGAAAAGATCAAGAAAACGGGTGAAGAGTTGACATTGCAACTTACCAAAACAAGGGACATTTTAAAATCACTCGGCGCCAGGAAAAAGCCCGGGCAATTCCTGGTAGGCTTTGCGCTCGAAACCAACAATGAAAAGGCCTTCGCCCAACAAAAACTGGCAGGGAAAGGAGCCGATATGATCGTCCTCAATTCGTTGCGGGATGCGGGCGCCGGCTTCGGGCATGATACTAACAAAATCACTATTTTTGACAAGTCGGGCAACGAACATGCTTTTGAAACGAAAGACAAAAAAGCGGTCGCCGCCGATATCGTAAATACCATCATCGGATTATATGTATAAACTGAAATTATTATTGATCTTCCTTTGCTCGGCACAGCTTTGCAGCGCGCAGGAGATCAGGGCCAACATCACGGTCGTGAGCAACCAGGTAGGCAACAACGTGAACCAGAATGTATTCCGCACCTTTCAAACAGCGCTGAACAATTTCATCAACAACCGCAAGTGGACGGCCGATAATTTTCAGCCCAACGAAAGGATTCAATGCAATTTTATTTTTAACCTGCAGCCCACCAGCGAAACGAATGTGTATAATGCTTCGCTGACCATACAGGCGGCGCGCCCGGTCTTCAACACCTCTTACCAGTCGCCCATCATCAACTTCCAGGACGAAAGCATCAGCTTTAAATACGTGGAATTCCAGCAACTCGACTTCAACGAGAACAGGGTTACCGGTTCGGATGCCCAGGTATCCAACCTCACCGCGGTGATCGCGTATTATGTGTACATGGTACTGGCATTCGACTACGATTCTTTTTCGCCCCGCGGCGGCGATCTTTATTTTCAGAAAGCGCAGAACATCGTGAACAATGCGCCCGACGGCAGGGGCATTTCGGGCTGGAAAGCATTCGACGGCCAGCGCAACCGCTACTGGCTGGTAGAGAACATGCTCAATACCCGCTATACCATCATGCACGACGTTTATTATAATTACTACCGCATGGGGCTCGATAAATTTTACGAAGATGAAGCGGCTTCCCGCGTGGAGATCATGAATGCGCTCAACCTCATGAATAATTTCGTGAACGAAAACCCCAACCGGATGATCGGACAGTTCTTTTTCCAGGGCAAGGCAACGGAACTCATCAAAATATTTTCCCGCGCACCCCAGCAGGATAAGATACGCGTTTCAGAAATGTTACAAAGGCTCGACATTACCAACGCCGCCAAATACAAAGACGAACTGAAATGATAAGGTACGCGCTGGCCGCACTGTTCGCGGTTGCTTTTTTATCCTGCGGGAATGGCAGGCCGGAGCACCTGCTGGAGCCCGCTAAAATGGAAGTCATATTGTGGGATGTGATCCGCGCAAATACTTACGTTGCCCGTTACATAGGCACCGATTCTTCAAAAAAAGTAAAAGAAGAACAGGCTAAATACCAGCAAAAGGTATTCACCCTGCACAAAGTATCAAAAGAGGATTTTTACGACAGCTATGATTATTACCTGGCGCATCCCGGCCAGGCCACCGTTATGCTCGACAGCATCATATCCAGGGCGAAAGCCCCGCAAACAACCAACAGGCCGGTCAGGATGAACCCGGTACCCGAAAAATGATCGTATGAACAAGACCTTCCCCGATGCTGCAACAGCAGTAAAAGATATTAAGGACAACGCCGTGGTGATGCTCGGCGGTTTTGGATTGTGCGGTATTCCCGAGAACTGCATCGCCGCACTGGTGAAGCAGGGCACAAAAGGACTTACCTGCATTTCCAACAACGCCGGCGTAGATGATTTCGGCATCGGCCTGTTGCTGCAACAAAAGCAGGTAAAGAAAATGATCTCTTCCTACGTGGGCGAGAATGCCGAGTTTGAACGGCAGTTGCTGAGCGGCGAGCTGGAAGTGGAACTGGTACCGCAGGGCACACTGGCTACGCGCTGCATGGCTGCCGGCTATGGGATGCCCGCGGTATTTACGCCCGCCGGTGTGGGTACCGAAGTAGCCGAAGGAAAAGAGACCCGTGAATTCAACGGCAAAGCCTACCTGCTGGAATACGCCTTCGATGCGGATTACGCCATTGTGAAAGCCTGGAAAGGCGACACGGAAGGTAACCTCATTTACAAGGATACGGCCCGCAACTTCAACCCCATGATGGCGATGGCCGGTAAAATCACCATCGCGGAAGTGGAAGAACTGGTGCCGGCCGGTTCGCTCGATCCCAACCAGGTACACACGCCGGGTATTTTCGTACACCGTATTTTCCAGGGAACGAACTATGAAAAACGAATTGAACAACGCACCGTAAGAAAAGCGAATTAATATTTATGTTAGACAAGAACCAGGTAGCGCAACGCATTGCCAAAGAACTGAAAGACGGGTTTTACGTAAACCTCGGCATCGGTATACCCACGCTGGTGGCCAATTACATTCCCGCCGGCATCAACGTGGTATTGCAAAGCGAGAACGGGTTGCTGGGCATGGGCCCTTTTCCTGAAGAAGGTAAGGAAGATGCGGACCTCATTAATGCGGGTAAACAAACGATCACCACCATACCCGGCTCGGCCTTCTTCGACAGCGCCCTCAGCTTCGGCATGATCAGGGCCGGCAAGGTTGATCTCACCGTACTCGGCGCCATGGAAGTAAGCGACCAGGGCGACATTGCCAACTGGAAGATACCCGGCAAAATGGTAAAGGGCATGGGCGGCGCGATGGACCTGGTGGCCAGCGCCAAGAACATCATCGTGGCCATGATGCACACCAATCCCAAAGGCGAAAGTAAATTGCTGCCTGCCTGTACGCTCCCGCTAACCGGCATTAAATGCGTGAAGAAGATCGTGACCGAACTGGCCGTACTGGATGTAACCCCCGAAGGATTCGTATTGCTGGAAAGGGCGCCCGGCGTTAGCGTGGAAGAGATACAGGCAAAAACCGCCGGCCGGCTCGTGGTAAAAGGCGATATACCGGAAATGCAATTTTAGTTAACGCCCCGGCAACCAACCGGGCTTTTCAATTGTTTCGGTATATTTAAGAAAAGCCTTTGGAACATTGAAAAGATCCCTGCGATACATATCCCGTTTTTTTATCGGTCTCCTTATTTTATTCGTAGTCGCCTGGCTGCTGTTGTGGGCTTATGTGCATTTCAACAAGGCCGGTATCATCAGCAAGGTAAAAACGCAGATCAACCAGCAGGTAGATGGCCGTGTCGATATTAAAGACATCACCGTTGATCTCTTCAGCACGTTTCCCAATATTTCCGTGCGCCTGTCCAACATCACCATCAGGGATTCCTTGTGGGAAAGGCACCACCATGATTTTTTTAAAGCCGAAAAAGTATTTACCCGGCTGGAATTCTTCAGCCTCTTTACGGGCAAGCCTTCCATCGGTAAAATAATCGTCGACAATGCAAGCGTTTACCTGTTTACAGATTCAACCGGTTATACCAACCTTGTTAAAGCGAAGAAGAAGGAAGGCGACGGGAAAAAAAGAGCGGGCGGTATCCCTGATTTCCTGTTCCGCCATACCCGCTTCGTGATGGAAAATGTGAGCCGCCATAAATTACATGATATCGAAGCCATCAAACTTGAATGCAAACCCGTTCAAAAGGATAGTGCTCTTAAATTTAATATCGACATCGACGCGGTGGTGCACAGCCTCGCTTTCAATACGGAGAAAGGAAGTTACCTGGAAAACAAATCATTGAGCGGCGAATTTACACTCACCCTGGACGCACAGAAAAACCTGTTGCTGAAAGGCGTGGAACTGGAAATTGACAAGCATCCCTTTGTATTCAACGGTACCTTTTATACCGCGGCGCCGCAACCTTATTTTCACCTCGCCATCGAAACAAAAAAAGTAAAATACGCCACGGCCGTAGCGCTGCTGAACCCGGTGATACAGTCGAAACTTAACCTCGCATCCATCGATGAGCCGGTGAACATGAAAGCCGACCTGGACGGGCTGCTGGCCTACCGCAGCATTCCATTGGTAAAGATCAACATGGAAGTGAAGGCCGCCAAACTGGTGACGCCTGCCGGCAGTTTCAATGAATGTACTTTCAATGGCAGTTTTACCAACCAGGAAGACCTTGCACAACTACGGACCGATGAAAATTCCGCCATCCGCCTCAGCAATTTCAAAGCAAAATGGTCGGAGATACCGCTTACTGCAAAATCCATCAAAGTAGTGAACCTCAAACAACCGTTCATCGACTGTGATCTCCAATCCACTTTCCAGCTGACCAATTTCAACGAACTGGCCGGCAGCAACAGTTTACAATTTTCCAAAGGATCGGGCGAGATGAACATTCAATACAAAGGCGCCATTGCCAGGTCGGATTCGGCCTATCCCTTTTTAAATGGCACCATACAATTCAGGGATGCGGAATTGGCGTACCTGCCGCGAAACCTGTTGTTGAAGAACTGCAGCGGTACGGTCCGTTTTAAAGACCAGGATGTTTTTATAGAAAAACTGAAAGCACAGGGCGGCGGTACCAGCCTGACCATGGATGGCTCCATCAAAAACCTGCTCACGCTCATCAACAACAATCCTGAAAAACTGGAGATCAACTGGAACATCAATACGCCCAGCCTCAACGTGGTGGACTTTATGAACTACCTGGGGAACCGCTCATCCACCGTTTCAAAGAAAGGCTCCACCGCTAAAATTAAAAGTGCATCAGGTAAGATCGACCGCATGCTGGAATACGGCACGGCGCAACTCAACATCAACGCGGGCAAAGTATTGTATAAAAAATTCCTGGCCACCAACGTGGGCGCCAATATTTCGTTGTTGCAGGGTAAGATCGTATTGAACAGTGCGCGGCTCAACCATGCAGGCGGCGTTTTGTCGGTGAACGGTTCCTTAACCGATGGCGCCAGTTCCAACCCGCTCCAGTTAAAAGCAAACCTGGCCAATGTAGATATTCCCGGCATTTTTTACGGGTTCAATAATTTTGGCCAGGATGCCATTACCGATAAGAACATGAAGGGCAGGATCAGTGCGGCCGTACAAATGACCGGCACGCTGAACAACAAAGCGGCGCAGATGATAAGTAACCTGGATGGTACGGTGAATTTCAGCATCAGCAATGCCGAACTCAATAATTTTGAGCCGCTGCAAAAAGTGTCCGAGGTGATCTTTAAGAAAAGGGATTTTTCCAATGTGCGTTTTGCAGAGCTGAAGAATACGCTCAGCATCCACGGATCGGCCATCAACATCAACCGCATGGAGATCAATTCCAGCGTATTCACCATGTTCGTGGAAGGTGTTTATGATACAAAGAAAGGTACCGACCTCGACCTCCGCGTGCCCCTGCGCAACCTCAAAAAAATGGATGGCGATGCGCCCGTCCGCAATACCGGTAAGATCGGCTCCAATGTACGGCTCCGCGCCAAAACCGGGGATGACGGCAAGCTGAAAGTAAAGCTGGTGTTGTTTGGGAAGAAGGAGGAATAATGATTAGAGTTTGTTGTTTGAAAGGAAAAATTGTTTGGGGTTTGTTGTTTGGCGTTGGTGCTGATTCAACCATTTTGCTTCTTTCAACAATGTTCAACTATATTCAACCATTTTCAACCATTTTCACCTCAAACCTTGCATTTCAATTCGTGCCTTAAAAATTCGTGCAATAAAAAAGACCCCAACTTTAAGCCAGGGTCTTCTATTTATCCAATAAATTTTTTCCAGTTTACGCGACAGGTGCAGCAGCCAACGTTTCTTCATTTGCGCCGCCGGCATATTTTTCAAAATTCTTAATGAATTGCCCGGCCAGGTTCTTAGCCATTGCATCGTAGGCCTCCTTATCCGCCCAGGTATTGCGCGGGTTCAGGATCTCGGAAGGTACGCCTTCGCAGGTAGTAGGCATCAGCACACCAAAAACAGGATGCGCTTCAAATTCTACGTTTGCCAATTTGCCTTCCAGCGCCGCGGTGATCATGGCGCGGGTATAAGACAGTTTCATCCTGCTGCCTACGCCATAAGGTCCGCCGCTCCAGCCGGTATTGATCATCCAAACGGTTACGCCGCTTTCCTTGATCTTGTCGCCCAGCATGCTAGCATACTGGCCGGGATGCAGGGGCAGGAAAGGTGCGCCAAAACAGGCACTGAAAGTGGACTTTGGTTCGGTAACACCCGCTTCGGTACCTGCTACTTTCGCGGTATAGCCGCTGATGAACTGGTACATAGCCTGTCCCGCGTTCAGCTTGCTGATGGGCGGCAATACACCCGATGCATCGCAGGTAAGGAAGAATATATTCTTAGGCGTCTTACCGATGGAAGGTTCCAGCGCGTTGCTGATGAAATCCAGCGGGTAACTCACCCTTGTATTCTCTGTTATTTTTTTGCTGCTGAAATCTATTTTGTTGGTACCGTCGATGAACGTCACGTTCTCCACCAGCGCACCCGGGCGGATGGCGTGGAAGATCTCCGGTTCTTTTTCTTCGCTCAGGTCGATCGTTTTGGCATAGCAACCGCCTTCAAAATTAAATACCGTGTCGCCGGTCCAGCCATGCTCGTCATCGCCGATCAGTTGACGGTTGGGATCCGCACTCAGCGTGGTTTTGCCGGTGCCGCTCAATCCAAAGAAAATAGCGGTGTCGCCTTCCTTACCCACGTTGGCGCTGCAATGCATGCTCAGCACATTGGCTTTTTGCGGCAGTACATAGTTCAGCATGGTGAAAATGCCTTTCTTCATTTCGCCGGTATAGCCCGTGCCGCCGATCAATATCGTTTTGTGGGTGAAGCTGATGACGGCAAAATTTTCCGCCCTGGTGCCATCTACCGCAGGGTCGGCCTTGAAGCCCGGCGCCTGGATGATGTGCCAGTGCGGAACGAAGTTTTCCAGGTCCTTTTCTTCAGGCCGGATGAACATATTGTAGCAGAATAAATTGCTGAACGGGTTTTCGTTGATCACGCGCAGGCGCAAACGAAATTTTTCATCGGCGCAGGCGAAGCAATCGCGCACCCACACTTCTTTTTCGGAGAGGTAGGCCAGCATTTTTTCTTTCAGGCGGAAGAAATTGCTTTCTTCAAAAGGAATGTTGAAATCGTTCCAGTGCACGGTATCACGCGTCAGGTCGTCCTGCACGGTAAATTTGTCTTTAGGGCTGCGGCCGGTGAATTTCCCGGTATTGATCAGCAGGGCGCCGGTATCGTTCAGTACACCTTCGCCGCGTTCAACGGTTTGCCGGCTCAGTTCTTCGGGCGGCAACTGGTAATTAACGGGTTGGGTTGTTTTTAACCCCAGCGCTTCCAAAGCGGCTTTTGGCGGGGCAATCATAGATGAAATAGGCATAGCAAGCTATCGTTTTAGGTTTTACGCAATCGTTGCCGGCAAAGGTAGTACAAGCACTTTTCAGGGAAAGGAGAATTTTAAGGCGTCCATTGAAGATAATAACCTGAATCCGGTTATTTATTGGCAAAAATTTAATGACGGCCCTGTTTATTGAACAAGCTTAAACGTTGGGCTGTTAAGATTGAAAACCCTGAATTTTTTTTGTTTTTAATGTGTATGTTTTACATAACCGGGAAAGGGAAGAAATTTTGCCGGTAATACATGTAAGTGTAAGTTATAAGCTGCGCGAATTTTTATTGGCCGCTAAGACGGGAAGGCGTGTTAATTGTCTGAAATGTGATTAGCCCTCATCCCCAACTCTTCTTCCCGGAGGGAGAAGGTAGCCGGCAACTTTACGTTTCAAACTAAACCTCCAAACCAAATTCTCCTTCAACCATTTTCAACAACCTTCAACCTTCAACCTTGAATTTCAATTCATAACTCGTAATTCTATCTTCTTAAAGTATATTGCGTTACATAAAATTGAACGGTACATGAAATACCTTCCCCTCAACCCGGAGATCTTTATCCAGAACCGGAAAAGGTTCATGGCGCGCATGGACAAGAACGCCATTGCCATTTTCAATAGTAACGACGAGTTGCCGATGCACGGCGACCAGCTCCATAATTTCAAGCAGAACCCCGACCTTTTCTGGCTCAGCGGTGTGCAGCAGGAGGATACGATGGTGATCTTGTACCCCGATAATCCCGACCCGAAATACCGCGAAGTACTGGTACTGGTGCGCCCGAACGAACTCAAGGAAAAATGGGATGGCCACCGCCTCCGCGTAAAGGAAGCACAGTCCATTTCCGGCATACAAACTATTGTGTGGCTGGATGTGCTGGACGGCATGCTGCAGCCCTGGATACATTGGGCGGATACCATTTACCTCAACACGAACGAGAACGACCGCCGCGCCAACCTGGTACCCGTGCGGGATGCCCGCTATACGGCCATGATGAAAGAACGCTACCCGCTGCACAACTACAAACGCAGCGCCGTGATATTAAAAGAACTGCGCGCCATCAAATCGCCGCTGGAAGTGGAAGTGCTGCAAAAGGCGATGGACATTACCGAAAACACCTTCCGCAGGCTGCTGCAATTCATCAGGCCCGGCGTAATGGAATACGAAATTGAAGCGGAAATTTATCATTCCTTTCTTTCGCAACGCTCTGCCGGTCCGGGTTACCACTCCATCATCGCCAGTGGCGACCGCGCAAGGACCCTGCATTATATAGAGAACAACCAGGAATGTAAGGATGGCGAATTGATACTGATGGATTTCGGCGCCGAATATGGCAATTACAACGCCGACCTCACCCGTACCGTTCCGGTGAACGGCAAATTCACCCGCCGCCAGAAAACGGTGTACAATGCCTGCCTGCACCTGCACCAGTATGCCGCCAGCATTTTGAAGCCCGGCATCAGCATCATCGATTACACGGAGAAGGTAGGGGATGAGGCGACCGTGATCTTTCAAAAGATCGGGCTGCTGAAGAAATCGGATATTAAGAACGAAGACCCGGAGAACCGCGCTTACCGCAAATATTTATACCATGGTATTTCACACCACCTGGGTATCGACGTGCATGATTTGGGTACGCGTACCGAACCCATCAAGGCCGGCATGGTGTTCACCATCGAGCCCGGCATTTATATCGAAGAAGAGCAAATGGGCATCAGGATCGAGAATAATTTCTGGATCACGAAGAACGGCAACAAAGACCTGATGAAGAACATCCCCATCACGGTGGAAGAGATCGAAGCTTTAATGAAAAAATAAATCCCGGCATGACCAAACAGATCCCCAATATTTTTACTTTGCTGAACCTTTTCCTGGGTTGCATCGCGATCGTATATGCGTTGCAAACGGATAGTTTCCTCATCCGGGTAAATGAAGATTACAGCAGCAGTTTCAACATACCGGAAAAGCTGACCTATGCTTCGATCTTTATTTTCATAGCGGCCGTTGTTGATTTCCTGGACGGGTTTGTAGCGCGGCTCTTCAAAGCTACTTCCGAACTCGGCAAGCAACTCGACTCGCTGGCCGACGTGGTGAGTTTTGGCGTGGCGCCGGGCGTGATCCTGTACCAGTTGTTGCGCATCGCTTACATGAAAGAAGAAGACGGGCTGGATACTTCGATCCTTTATTTGTTACCCGCGTTTTTATATGCCTGCGCCGGCGCTTACCGCCTCGGCAGGTTCAACCTCGATACCACGCAATCCACCGGCTTCAAAGGCGTGCCCATACCCGCTGCCGGGCTGGTGATCGCTTCTTTCCCGCTGATACTCCACAATGCCGACAGCTTCATCAACGCGTGGCTGGTAAACAAATGGGTACTGTACGCGGTGATATTGCTGTTGAGCGCGCTCATGATCAGCACCATGCCCATGATGGCATTGAAGTTTAAAAATTTTGGGCTGAAAGACAACCTGCCGAAACTTATTTTATTGGTGACCGCCATCGTGGCCGCTATCTTTTTAGGATGGATCGCCGTTCCGCTGGTCTTCATTGTCTATATTATTTTATCTTTGTCGCTCAAACAACAACCATGATATTTACAGTACAGGTTAAAGTGATGCCGTTGAAAGAC
>Ga0247804_10001724_pt1 | contig 10106 bp, 10 predicted proteins | sample UWRJL029104C1_FD_181142 | JGI IMG/M metagenome (GOLD analysis project Ga0247804, IMG submission 181142) | Plant litter microbial communities from Arlington Agricultural Research Station in Wisconsin, United States - UWRJ-L029-104C-1 | ecosystem: Environmental > Terrestrial > Plant litter >...
TGTCATGTTAATTTTGAAGAAGTGAACCTGCGGTTCTATGTTCGCCATTACAGCAACGGGGAGTGGAGGCGGGGCGTGGTTTTTATCAGCGAGATCGTACCAAAACCCATGCTCGCTTTTGTTGCCAATACCATTTACAAAGAACATTACAAAGCGATGTACATGCGCCATACATGGCAACTTACCGGGAACAACCTCCACGTGGCATACAAATGGAAAAAAGAGCGCTGGCATTCCATCAGCGTTAATGCTGAACCCGTTTTACAAAAGATTGATTCAAACAGCGAAGCCGCCTTCATCACGGATCATTACTGGGGCTATACAAAGATCGGGGAACACGAAACTTCGGAGTACAGCGTGGAGCATCCTTCCTGGGAAGTGTACCCGGCCAGGGATTATTCGATCGATGTGGATTTCGGTAAGCTCTATGGCCCGGATTTTAAATTTTTAGCTGTTGAAAAGCCCTTGTCTGTTTTCCTGGCAGAAGGATCCGGGATAAAAGTAAACAGCGGGCGCCGGTTATAGCCGCGCATAATTTTACGGCAGGTATAGGAAGTATTTTTTAAATTTATTATTCGAATAAAATGGTCGCTTGCAAAGCGTTAATTCGCCTGCTTTTAAAATAAAAAAATGGAAATAACCTATAGAACCGGCATCATCCCCGCCACTCAACAAATAATTGAGCTCTACGAAAAATCCGGGCTGCCCAGGCCCACCAGCGATGCTGAAAGAATTCAAAAGATGTATGAAAATTCCAACCTTGTGGTTACTGCCTGGGACGGAGATCAACTCGTTGGCGCCTGCCGCAGCGTTACCGATTGGGTTTGGTGTTGCTACCTGTCCGACCTTGCCGTGGACCCGGCTTATCAAAAAACAGGCATGGGTAAAAAGATGATCGACCTGACAAAAGAAAAAGTGGGGGAACAAACGATGATCTTATTGTTATCAGTACCCACGGCTTTTGAATATTATCCCAAAGTAGGCTTTGCGAAAGAAGACCGGGCATTTGCGATTGCCCGTACAAAATAGGATCGGGCTACAATTTCAAAGGCTGGCGTGGTATTGTTAAACTAAGAACAAAAGATTAAGTAAATACTTAGGAGTCTTATCTTTACAACTGAACATTAACCCCCAGCCATGAAAAAACTATTCATCATACTGTTCGCTGTTTTGCTTGCCCAGTTATCCATTGCCCAAAACATTTCAAAACTCAGTTTTACCCGCGCCGGCAACCTGGAATACATTACCATTGGGCTGGATGATTTCAACGTCATCTTCCTGCAGAAAGACGGCAGCATAAGCCAATGGGGTTACGACCGCTTTGCGGCCAGGGGCGGTGAAAATTACGCGGCTACTTTAGATCCTTATGCCGGCAGGGTAGAATATTATGCCGCCACCGACGATGCAGCTTTGCGGGGTAAAATAAAATACATGGGTAAATACCTGGTCAATTATTATGCTTCCTACGAAAATGAAAGCCTGGTGGGCAAAATAAAAAGCATCGGCAACCTGCAGCTTAGCTATTACGAATCTTTCGAGAACGAAGCCTTTAAAGGCAACATCAAATCCATCGGCGGCAATGCCGTTACCTGGTACAGCAGCTACGACAATGAAGCTTTCCGTGGTAAGTTAAAATCCTTAGGCGCCACCAACATCGTTTACTATGGCTCTTTTGAAGACAAAGAAGTACGCGGCAAAATAAAAACCCTCGGCGGCAGCAGCTTTACCTGGTATACTTCCTACGACCTGCGCGATTACCGCGGCGCCATGAAGACCGGTACGCAATTACAGATCATCGGCGGGATCAAGTTTTTTGTAGGAGGGTAATTAATTACGATTACGAATGGAGAGCATTTAGCAGTTAAATGCTTTCTTGCATTCATAATTCATAACTCATAATTGGCTTCTGAAGTCAAAATCCCGCACGTGTTCCCAGGGACCTTTTAAATACAACCAGCTACTCAAACCCGTTGCTTTGATGTCGAAGGGCTTAAAATCCTTTTTCAGTTCCGTATAAAGTTGCATCGACTTGAAGGCCGTCGCTTTATTTTGAACGGTGATGTGCGGCCAGCTACGTTTCCTGTCCTGCGCGGTCAGCCAGCGGTTGAAGCGTTTTTGTAATTGCAGGTGCATTTCCTGTACCGTTGCCGAACGTATCGCGTAGGCCACACCGTTGCCGATGTGTTTTACATCCGCCACGTTGAGTGAAAAAGGCTGCCGGCGGCATATATCCTCCAGCACCGTATCGATGAGCGGCTCGGCCGAAGGCAATTTATGGAATAGCGTCAGGTGCGCATCCAGGTAATTGATGTGTGCCGGGAAATGCTGCCGCCGCAACGCATCGAAAAATGCCTGCGCTTCCGCGTCTATCTTCAGGGTTATTATGAGCGAAGCGGGCAAATAATTATGAATTATGGGTTATGAATTATGAATGCAAGGCAGGTTTTTACCGTAATGTTTATGCACATACTAAACATGCTAAACCTTCTAAACCTAAACTTTCCTTAAACTACATTCAACGATTTTCAACAACAACTTCCTTCCTTTTCCTTCTCAAAATAGCCGCCGCCAGCAACGATACGAACAGGCCTACCGGCAACACTTCCACGTAGGTCATCAATACCACGAACACCGGGTTTTTGTACAACTTGTTGAACTCCGCCATTTCCGCTGTTTTTTTAGCCATCTCTTCGGCCGTAGCGCCACCCGACTGGGCTTTCGACAATATTTTGGCCGCATATTGTTCCGCAAAATCCGGGAAGAAAAAATAATAATCTACCAGCCAGGCAGCCACATAAAAAGTGGAAGCGATCAAGGTAATATACAGGCCGATGCTAAATGCCTTTCCAAAACTGATAAAACCGCCGTTGACGCCATCACGGTATTTTTTAACGGCTACAAAAATAAAGGAGAAGGCGAGGATCATGCAGGTATAACCCAGCACCATGCTCATGTCCATATCCATACTGCCATCGGTACAAAGGGCAACGGATGCCAGCATCCAGGCGCTTATTACCAGTCCGGATGCCAACCCAAAAACGACTACGATCTTTTTCATATTTAATTATTTAAAGTGAGCCGTAAAAATCAAACTAAATCAATTCTGCGGCCTCATACTTTAGGATGAAACTGAGCGATAGCCGCGTTTTCATACCAAAGGTTTAACATTCAGGGGATCAACCGGAGTTTTTTTGCTTTGTCCACCGCCTGTGTGCGGCGTTTCACTTCTATTTTTTCAAAAAGATTGGCCGCATGTGTTTTTATAGTGGGCACGGATAAATAAAGCCGCTCACCAATCTCCTGGTTGCTTAATCCCTCCGCCATGCCCTGCAGTACTTCCAGTTCCCTTTTGCTGATGCCCAGTTTCACTATCGCCTCCTCATCGATCCCTACTGCGGCGGTTTGCTCCACGAATACTTCTTTTTCCACGATGACCGTTTCTACCCGCGGCTTAACCAGTTTAAAAGCAAGCCAGATGCCCAGCGCCGTAAACAGCAGCGCAATGGCGCCTACGTACAATTCAAAAGCATGATCGATGATGAGCAACCGCAGTTCCAGCCATTTCAATATAAAGAAGAGCAGCGCCAGGCTGAGGCCATACACGAATATCAGCCGGTGCCTTGCAAGAAATTGTTTCACCATGTACATCCTTTCTTCAAAATTAGCAATATGGCGTTAATTATAAAGCAGCCGGGCTTTAACAGTTCCACCTGTAGGGCAGAACTCGCAGTATGGGCTTTTTGCGTTATTTTCGCAGCTTAAACAGCGGTACATAGTAAGTTCATGAAGAATATCAGAAATTTTTGCATCATAGCCCACATCGATCACGGCAAAAGCACCTTGGCAGATCGCCTTTTACAAACCACCCATACCATCAGCGACCGCGATATGCAGGCGCAGGTATTGGACGATATGGACCTGGAAAGGGAAAAAGGCATTACGATAAAAAGCCACGCCATCCAGATCAATTACCCGTACAAGGGCGAAGAATACATTTTAAATTTAATTGATACGCCCGGCCACGTGGATTTCAGCTACGAAGTAAGCCGTGCCCTCGCAGCCTGTGAAGGCGCTTTATTGCTGGTAGACGCTACCCAGGGCATACAGGCCCAAACCATCAGCAACCTGTACCTCGCCATCGATAACGACCTGGAGATCATTCCCGTGATCAACAAGATCGACATGGATGGCGCCATGATCCCCGAAGTAAAGGACCAGATCATCGAACTCGTTGGTTGTAAAGAAGACGAGATCCTGCTGGCCAGCGGTAAAAGCGGCATCGGCATCGAAGAAATACTGGCCGCCATCATCGAGCGCATACCGGTGCCCAAAGGTGAACCCGAAGCGCCGTTGCAGGCGCTGATCTTCGACAGTGTTTTCAATAGTTTCCGCGGCATCATCGTTTATTTCCGCATTTTCAATGGCAGCCTGAAACAGGGTGATAAAGTAAAATTCTTCAGTACCGACCAGGAATATTATGCCGATGAAGTAGGCATTTTGAAACTGGGAATGGAAAAGAAAAAATCCGTTCATTGCGGCGACGTGGGCTATATCATCACCGGCATCAAGAATGCCAAAGAGGTGAAAGTAGGGGATACCCTTACCAATGTGATCAACCCTACCGATGCCCGCATCGATGGTTTTGAAGAAGTAAAACCAATGGTATTTGCCGGCATCTTCCCGGTAGAAACGGAGAAGTTTGAAGAATTGCGCGACTGTATGGAAAAACTACAGCTCAACGATGCCTCGCTTACTTTCGAACTGGAAACCTCGCAGGCATTGGGTTTCGGCTTCCGCTGCGGCTTTCTTGGCCTGTTACACATGGAGATCATCCAGGAAAGGCTCGAACGCGAATTCAAGCAAACGGTAATTACCACCGTTCCCAACGTAAGTTTCATTGCCCATACCACCAAGGGTGAAAAGATAGATGTACACAACCCGGCCACCCTACCGGACCCGAGCCGTACCGACCGCATTGAAGAACCTTTTATCAAAGCGCAGATCATTACCAAACCGGATTATATCGGCAACATCATGACGCTTTGCATCAATAAGCGCGGCATGCTGATCCACCAGGGCTATTTGAGCCCAAGCAGGGTAGAGCTCACGTTTGAAATGCCGCTTACCGAGATCGTATTTGATTTTTACGATAAACTAAAATCACAGACCCGCGGTTATGCCAGTTTCGACTACCACCCGATCGGTTTCCGCGACAGCGATATCGTACGCATGGATATTTTGCTCAACGGTGAAAAAGTGGATGCCCTCAGCGCCCTCATTCACCGCAGCCGCAGCCATGAATTTGGCCGCAAGTTGTGTGAAAAACTAAAAGAACTGTTAACCCGCCAGCAATTCCAGATCGCCATACAGGCCGCCATCGGCGCCAAAGTGATCGCCCGCGAAAACATCAGCGCCATGCGTAAAGATGTAACCGCGAAATGTTATGGTGGTGACATCAGCCGTAAACGCAAGTTGCTCGAAAAGCAAAAAGAAGGTAAGAAACGCATGCGCCAGATCGGGAATGTGGAGATACCGCAGGAGGCGTTCCTTGCAGTTCTTAAGTTAGATGATTAAGTTAATGACTAATGACCAATTACTTTGTTAGGCGTTTGAAGTTTTCGCTTTCAAATAGCTGCGACCTTATTTGTAATTCGTCATTCATAATTACCCTTCGTGGTATTCATCATCCGTATTGATTGCCCAGATATTGGCTTTACCCGTAACACCGGCTTTAATATTCTCAACCGCCTGCATGGCTGTTAACATGGAGTGATCCTGGTTATTGTATTTGTGCATACCGTTCCTGCCCACCAGGAAGAGATTCTCAAATTGATCCGTGAATGTTTTTATTTCATCAAAATCTTTATAAGCACCTACATATGATGGATAGGTTTTAGGCATGCGGATCACCGTAGCATCTAAAAAATCTGCTGCACCAATGATGTTGATGGAAGCGATCTCTTGCTTTGCCATTTCTACCAGTTGCCCATCTGTCCTGCTCCACAATTCATCGCCCACGTTGCAAAAGTATTCAAGTCCAAGCCAAACGGTATTTGGATCTTTCACCATGTATGGGCTCCAGTTGTTGTAGATCTGCAGCCTGCCAAGTCTAACTTTCTTTTCCTGTATATAGATCCAGTTGTCTTTGATGGGCGTACCGTCGTCGTTTGTCGCTTTTAATTTTTTAACCAGCATGCCCACCATGATGAAGTCGCGGTATTGCAGTGCGTTGGCAATCTCTTTTACCCGTGCCGGCACTACAATTCCCATGCTATTGATGAGTTCCACAACGGGCATGGAAGAAATAAAATAATCGCCGGTATGTTCTTTTTCCAGCCCTTTCCCATCCGTGGTTGTTACCGCTACAATGCGTTTACCCGATACCGTTATGCCCGTTACTTTACTGTTGTATTCAACGCCGCCGCCTTTGGCCATTACTATTTCCAGTGCCGTTTCCCATAATTGTCCCGGCCCGTATTTTGGATACAGGAATTTTTCGATGAGGCTGGTGGCCGTATCTTTTTGGGCGATGCTATTGTCTTTCTTTTTTTTGAAAACATTCAGCAGCGTAGCGGTGAGCGACAGGCCTTTTACGCGCTGCCGGCCCCATTCCGGGCTGATGCTGGTACAGGGCACGCCCCAAACCTTTTCCGTATAATCTCTAAAAAAAGTTTCATACAATTCCCTGCCGAAGCGGTTGATGAAAAAATCTTCCAGCGATCGTTCGTTCTTAATGGGGAAAAGGCGGGCCTTCGTATAACTGAACCCGATGCGTACCAGCCGTTTCATGCCCAGTTTACGCAACGTTTGCAGGTTCAACTGCAAAGGATAGTTGAAAAATTTGCCGCCGAATAAAATACGCGAAAGCCGGTCGCGCACCAGCATGCTCTTTTCCGGGTCAGCGTTGCCGGTCGTTACCGGTTCAATGGTTGTATGTTGATTGTGGTAAGTTATTTCTATGGCTTCACCATTGTTTTCTACCGGCAATATGTTCATCCACCAGTCCATTACCCGTTTGCTTTTCGAAAAAAAACGGTGGCCGCCAATGTCGACCCGGTTGCCTTTGTAGTTGATGGTTTTTGAAATGCCGCCCGTGTCTGCGCCTGCTTCTAAGATAAGCGGCTCTATACCCGTTTGCAGCAACAATTCATAAGCAGCGGTAATGCCTGCCGGGCCGGCCCCAATGATGATCGCTTTCTTCATGAATGATTTATGACAATGCAGATGATAAGAGCCCGTGTTTTGCTAAAATCATTTACTTTGTGCAAGATAAATAAAAATACCTGCGCGTCCTTGAACAGCTTTGTACATGCCCATTTCAAAAAGATCGTTGCGATATTGCTTACGGCTTACGCACTTTGTATGTGGTACTGCAGCACGCGCATCAGCGTTACCGGCGACGAACTGAATTATTTTGCCTATGCCGTTAATGTTGTTAAAGGAAATCCTGGTAAAGAAAATATCAACGGCGTTCCTGTCTTCAACAGCCAGATGCCCATCAATGCCCTCAATACTTTCCCGCGCGCTGTTGAACAGGTTTTAAAACCCGCGTTGCAAAGAGATACGGCTACCGCATTGAAGGACATTAAGAACGGTCGATTGGTCTCTATACTTTCTGCCGTATTGCTAGGTTTGTACGTGCTGACCTGGTCGGTACAACTGTATGGACAAAAAGCAGGATTGCTTTCCCTGTTGCTATACCTGTTATGTCCTAACATCATGGCGCATTCACAATTCGTGGGAACGGATGTATTTAGTTTTTTAATGCCTACTGCTTGTTGTTACCATGCATGGCGCTATGCGAAAAAAGCAAGTTGGTGCGAACTGGTTTTTGTCGCGACCTGGCTCGCACTGGCGCAGGTCACCAAGCAATCTTTGTTGCTTTTGTACCCGGTTGTATTCGTTTTTTTGATAACGCGCCTGGTATTATTAAAGAAAGGCACAAGATATTCCGTGCTTCGCCTGCTAAAAGAATGGGTGCTGACCGGTTTTATCAGCATCTTTATCATCAACGCTGCTTTTCTATTCGATCATACCGGCAGATCGTTTAATCAATATCATTTTGTATCGCAGCAATTCAACCGGTTGCAAAGCAATATCGGTGTCCTGGGTAATATTCCTCTGCCGTTGCCGGAGCCATTTATTGCAGGTTTTGATGCCGTACGGTTCAACGTGGAGACCGGGCCGGGCACCGAAGGCAGGTCTTCTTACGGCATCGCGTATTTTTTAGGCAAGCCAATGCTTGGCCAGCATATATGGTATTATTACCCATTGAGTTGTTTATTCAAATTACCACTACCTTTTATTTTGTTATTATTGCTGTCCTTGATCATTAACCTGCAGGGTAAAAGACGAACTGATTTTTATAAGAACGAATGGTACCTGTTGCTGCCGGCTGTGTTTCTCTTTCTTTCGTTTTGTATGTTGAACAATATGTACCTCGGGATCAAAAACATATTGATGATCCTGCCGCTGTTGTTTGTCTTTTGCGGCGGCGGTTTTGAATACCTGTTGTCGTTTAAGAAAGGCATTTATATCATAGCCGGATTCTTTGCCTGGCAATCCATCTCCGTGTTGCGTTATTTCCCGCATTTTTTACCTTATACCAATGAATTGATCTTAAACAAAAAAAATGCGTATAAAATCTTCGGCGATGGTAATTTGTATTTGCAGGAAGGGCGGGAGATGGCGCTGGAATATGTACAGCAACACCCCGGCATGTATTTTGAACCCCAGCAACCGGTAAAGGGAAAGATCATGATGAGCATCGACAGGTATTACGACTGGTGGAAGCGGGGCGACCTGCAATGGTTGCGTTCCCTTCATTTAGAACCGGTAGATCATTTTCATTCACAATACCTCATCTTTGAAATACCATAGCACGGAATCACTTAATTTTAAATAAAAATAATTTATGGCAAATATGGAACTCAGCCCTGAAATGAACACGATTGTTACCGTTGGCTTTTTACGCAAAGGCAGCGACAGCCCGCTCACAGGCGAAGGTTATGAATTGCGTTTGTTTGATAAAGACCTGATGGAAGATGACTATTTAGGTAAAAGCCCGCTGGATGAAAAGGGTGTCGCCACGATTGCTTTTACGCACGACAAATTCGGCGATAATTTCAACATCGAGCAAATGCCCGACCTGTATTTTGCCCTATATAAAGACGACTCATTGGTTTACCAAAGTAATGTAATGGAAGACCTTGACCTGGCTTCGATGGAAAAATTTAAAATGGGCAGTGGTGAAGTGGTGGATTTAGGCACTTTTTTGATTGATGGATGACCATGTAAGGACTAATGTCCAATTACTAATTACTTTATAGTCGTTAATTGCCTGGTTTCTTGCAATTAACCGTATCCTTCGTGCCTTCCAGCTTTCCTATCTTATTTCTCCTTTTAATTGACGCTGGTTGACTTTGCTGGTATCTTTCATGGGTATTGCGATCGCGCCCATTATTTCCGGCTGTTCCGCTTCTTTAACAGGGACTTTGGGAATTGTATCATAGGGAATACTTACTAATTCGCCCACCATGATCTCCTTACCACTTAGTCTTTTTTCAACCGGTCCCCCGGTCATGCGCGGGTTAGGGTTACAGGAAAAAAGCAGGGTACTAAAGGCAACAGCACTGGCCAACAGGAATACTTTCCACAACGGCATCGGCACGTTAAAAATATTTTCGGGCATCTGCAACTGGATCTGCTGTAGCTGGGTTTTCCTGAAGCGGCCACATAATTTGCTGCCTGCATTATTAAGCAGGTAACCACGTACTTCATCATCATTCATCACGGTAAAGTCAACTACGGATTTGGCGCAGGACAAGCAAAAGCGGCCTTGCTGATCGGGAAGCATCTTGTTCCAGTCTTCGGAACAGGGCGTTGGGATGGAAACCTGCATCATAATTAATCGTTTACAATCAGATGCGGCTTCGCTTAAATTGCACAAAGTGCTAAATGTTAAAAAAAAACGGAGGCTTAATTATTTTCTATTTTTTTCGCGGGCGGCACAGGCTCGTTGCCTTTTAATTTTTGCTCGTCTATCTTGCCTTCCTTGTCGCGCAGGGGCTGAGGTACCGGCTCCTGGCCCAACGGCGTTTGCTGGT
>Ga0247804_10001725_pt1 | contig 10105 bp, 7 predicted proteins | sample UWRJL029104C1_FD_181142 | JGI IMG/M metagenome (GOLD analysis project Ga0247804, IMG submission 181142) | Plant litter microbial communities from Arlington Agricultural Research Station in Wisconsin, United States - UWRJ-L029-104C-1 | ecosystem: Environmental > Terrestrial > Plant litter >...
CGAGCGTCAACTACTAGAAGACATTCTTCAAATTGAAGCCACCACAGAAAATGCGGCCAAGATCCATGGATCATTCAGAGCATTGTTGTATACCTTGCTTCGAGGAAATGCCAAGAGACCTGCCCTTGCAGTAGATCTTAAGCAAAACCCATCTGTCAGGGACAGCTCAATTGGAGGCTCTAATGGGGTTGGTGACCATAGCTCGGCACCAGGCAATACCGACCCCGAGACGATGGAGCAAATGGTCTATCAAGCTTACAAAATCCTGCAGCATTTCCTCCGTCCTATTTTATAGAGCTATAAGTTCGATCTCATAGATACTCACTGTTTGTTGCACACCAAATACAAGTTATAACAATAAACTGCAGGTTCTTTTCATAGTACTCAGTTTAGCAGAAGTACATAATAATCTAGCATTAATCCCAATTGAATAATCAGTGAGCAATGAAACAATAGGAATTATTACGTGCCTTTAGCCATTCGTGAATAAATTAAGTCTTGGCGTAGTGTTAACAGGCTACGACTTGTTAAAGGAAATCTACGTTGACTGGGAACATTTTGTATCATTAGTCATAACTGACAATGTACATCACAAGATACATTTCTCTGACTTGCTTGAGAAAGGTGCCTGGCACTTTCATTCTCTCCATGAGTCAGAATTTCAGTAGACTTTGCTCACTTCTAAATTCAAATAGGCATCAGACTAAAATCAGTGCCTTCTCTCCTATTTGGTATTGAATAGAACTGCCAAGAACTCCGGGGTGCAAGCGAACGTCGTCAACTTTTATCACTTTCAGAAATACCCCGCGCCACCCTTTCGTATCATAGCTGATATGAGTAGTCTCTAACAACAAGAACCTTTCATTAATGGTACGAAGTCTCTCACAATAGACATTCACGACTTAAGACGAAATTTCCTTACCCAACCATAGACACATAATTCAAAACCCTGCCCACATCCACGACAACCGCCTCCAAACCACTTGTAACACAATGCCGCCTAAGAAGAAGTCGAATAGCAAGGCGGATGATAGTTGGGAGGCAGAGCTTGGGGAAGCAGCCCCTGTAGCAGAAGCATTACCAACAGATACCAAGGATGAACAAGGGGAAGTAGATGCAGAGGAGGAGTTCCCCGCTGGAGGTTTAATGGCTATGATGCGCAAGAAACAAAAGAAGAAGAACAAGGCGGCAGGAGAAGATGGTGAAGATTTGGATGGGAAATCTCCTATCGAGGCGTCCCTTGACGACGAGTTCGCCTTGCCAGACAAGAAGGGAAAAGGTAAAGGTGGAGCTGCGAAGACCGATGGCGCCGAAGACGATGAGATGGGTGCGGACGGCAAGGTTATGACCAAAGCACAGAAGGAGAAGGCTAGGAAAGAGAGAGAGAAGCAGCGGAAGAAGGAAAATGTAGGCAATACATACCTATGAGAAAGGCTATTATCGTCACTAATTAAAATCCAGGCTGCCAAGAAGAAGACTCCCGGTGCTACAGCTAAGGCACCCGAAGTAGTCGTAGAAAGCAAAACCGAGGAAACAAAACCGGCTGCAGGTGGTAAGCCCAAAAAGCTTACACCAGCACTCGCAAAGCTTCAAGCGCAGCAGGAGAAACGGCGTCTGTTGGAGGAGGAGAGGGCTAAGGCAGAGGCTGCAGAAGCGGCTCGCCTTGCGGAGATTGAGCGACAAGAGGCAGAGGAAGAGAAAAAGAGAGAGGAAGCGAAGGCAGTGAAAAAACAGAAGGAACGAGAGAAGATTGAGCAACAGAAGAAAGAAGGCACATATCTTACAAAGGCCCAGCGGGAAGAGAAACTTAAGAATGAGATGAAATTGAAGCAGATGGTCGAAGCCGGTGCAAAAGTAGGCGGTGTTGCTGGGGGCGAGAAGAAAAAAGTTGTCTATGATAACAAGAAGAAAAAGGGAGCTCGGCGAAACCCAGAAGAAATCAAGGTACGTGCCCTACCAATATCTCTTGCTTTTAAGTTCTATGTATACCAATATTCTTTTTTTGTTCTAAGTGCTATTATGTATTAATGACTTGGCCCTAACGTTAATTAGGCTGAAGAGGAGAAGGCCTTGGCTGAGGCAGCTGAGAGAGCTAAGAAGGAAGCTGAAAGAGCTGCTGCAGAAGCTGCTGCGAAGGCTGATAAAGACGCTGCTGAGCTAGCTGCTGCTAAAGCCAACAAAGAAGAGGAAAGCGAGCTTGAGGACTGGGAGGAAGCGGCAAACGAGACTGACGAGGATGATATAAAGGAAAGTTGGGACGCTGACTCTGAAGAGGAAAGAGAAAAGGCTGCTGCAAAGAAGAACGACCAATTGAGTTTGCCATCACGGGGCAAGAAAGCAGAAAACTCAGACTCGGATTCAGAATCAGAGTCAGAATCAGAATCTGACGACGAGGAAGCAAGCGCCAGACAAGCTGCCGAAGCATTGAGAAAGAAACAAGCTGCCGAAAGACGTGAGAAGGCCCACGAAGCGGCCATGGCTGCCCGGTCGGCAGACAACCTTCGATCCCCCATATGTTGCATTCTCGGTCACGTCGATACTGGTAAGACAAAGCTTTTAGATAAGATCCGACAAACCAACGTACAAGAAGGAGAGGCAGGTGGTATTACTCAACAAATCGGTGCCACTTACTTCCCAGTCGAAGCTATCAAGCAAAAGACACAGGTGGTCAACAAGAACAACACTTTTGAATTTAATGTCCCCGGCTTGCTCGTAATCGATACTCCTGGGCACGAATCTTTCTCAAACCTTCGGTCTCGTGGATCTTCTCTATGTAATATTGCCATTCTTGTCGTCGATATTATGCACGGACTCGAGCCGCAAACCTTAGAATCCATGAAATTACTTCGTGACAGGAAGACTCCTTTCATAGTTGCGCTAAACAAAATCGATCGTCTTTACGGCTGGGAGAAAATTGATAACAATGGTTTCCAAGACAGTTTAACCCGTCAAAAGTCTAGCGTCCAAAAGGAGTTTGCAGATCGTCTGGATAGGACCAAGGTCGCTTTTGCGGAACAAGGATTCAATTCTGAACTTTACTATCAAAACAAGTCTATGGCCAAATTTGTCTCCTTGGTACCCACATCCGCTCACACTGGTGAGGGTATTCCGGATATGCTGAAGTTGATTTTGCAGCTTACTCAAGAAAGAATGGTTGGTTCTTTGATGTACCTTTCAGAAGTCCAATGTACGGTATTGGAAGTTAAGGCTATTGAAGGATTTGGTATGACCATCGATGTCATCTTGTCGAATGGTATCTTACGAGAGGGTGATCGTATTGTTCTTTGTGGTGTTGAGGGTGCCATTACAACTAATATTCGAGCACTTTTGACACCAGCCGCAATGAAAGAACTTCGACTCAAGTCTCAGTATGTTCATAATAAAGAAGTCAAAGCAGCTCTTGGTGTCAAGATCAGTGCGCCGGGTCTTGAAGGGGCTATTGCAGGGTCACGCTTGTTGGTCGTCGGCCCTGATGATGATGAATCTGACATCGAGGCGGAAGTAGAATCCGATCTGGGGGCTCTATTCAACCGAGTAGAGAAGTCAGGACGTGGTGTTACCGTACAAGCGTCGACACTTGGATCGTTAGAGGCCTTATTGGATTTCTTAAAGGTTTCCAAGATTCCTGTGGCAAACGTCGGCATCGGACCAGTCTTCAAGCGTGATGTTATGAACTGCGGTACTATGTTGGAGAAGAATAAGGAATACGCTGTCATGCTATGTTTCGACGTTAAGATCGACAAAGAAGCACAGGCTTACGCAGATGACCAGGGCATCAAGATCTTCACTGCTGATATCATCTACCATCTTTTCGATGCTTTCACCAAGCACATGGAGCTCATTAAAGAAAAGAAGAAAGAAGAAGCTAAGCTTGATGCAGTGTTCCCTTGCGTTCTAGATGTAGTTGCTGTTTTTAACAAGACTGGCCCTATTGTTGTTGGCGTCGACGTTATTGAGGGTGCCTTGAAACCGCTTACCCCAATAGTCGCCGTGAAGACGAATTCTGTCACAGGTGTGAAGGAGTTTGTCAAGCTTGGGAGAGTGTCTACTATTGAACGCGACAAGAAAACGGTTCCGTTATGTAAGAAGGGCCAACCTTCTGTGGCAGTCAAGATCGAAATGGGAGGCTCTCAACCAACATACGGCCGTCATCTAGAAGAGACAGATAAACTCTATTCCATGATCAGCCGAAAGAGCATCGATGTATTGAAGGACTTTTATCGAGATGACATGAGTAACGATGACTGGGCGCTCATCAAAAAGATGAAGCCTCTGTTTGATATTCCCTGATTGGCATTAGCATCTCCTGGATGATAGCAGGGCAGTCCTTTCACAAAATCGGAGTTAAGTGCGCTTTTTGTATGCATAATAATAGGTTTCGTTTCACGCATTAGGTGTTGCAAGGGCTTCCTTAAAAGCTTGTATATATTCTAGACTCTTATAGCAATTTCCAGATTTCAAAATAGCACTAGAGCTTGTGTGATATACGTGATGCCGGCGAGATAGACTGCGAATCTCTTCCATAACGAGTACCAGTTTAAATGATTGGGGAATAGCACTAAATTTGAGATTTAGCTCTGCGATGCAAACTACCGTGTAGCTTCTTGTAAACTAAGTGTATATGCGACCGCTTGTAGAGTGGAGCCCGTAAAGTTGAATGAGAACTCCTAGAGATAGAACTATATCATCTTTATGGAAATTATGTACTTCTGAGCTCCGTTCATAAAAATTTACCACTGCTTGTAAAATACTTTCTAGACTCCTAAGCTTCTCTAAATATTCTTACTAGGGAAAATGTCATCTTAGATATTGTATTTAGTAGCAAAGATGTAAAATATTCCTTGTCCAGTCCATGATTCCGAGTTAGGCAGACAATAACGGTGTCGGTCGCTGGTATAACTGTTACCTGAACTTCCGAAATGTTGCAACACTATATAGTTTTGAAACCGAAACGCTGAACATCAAAACCAGCAGATCGCTTAGCTCAGTTGGTTAGAGCGTGGTGCTAATAACGCCAAGGTCGCGAGTTCGACCCTCGTAGTGATCACATCTGCAATTAATTTTTTGCCCATTCCTGCAAATTTCAAGACAATCTAGGCTGGGCGAGATAGCGAGACAGAATAACATCCAAATTTGTGGTTGCGCTCACAGTTTTCCTATTTTTTTTGCAGATTTTGTTTAGCCCCATAAGTGTGACTTGGCATCAATCAACATGTTCGAATTAGCGAGCCCCTAGAAGTCCTAAGCGAGATAGGTGCTAGAAAAGTATATCGTAAGTCAATTGATTAATCGTACAACGGCTTGCTAATTTTGTAACGCTTCTTGAGATGATATAGCAATCAGTAATAGATGTCGATGCAATTTGGGCAATCGAGGTCAGAGTGCCGTTTTTATTGCGAGGCTAAGTCAAGCAGTCATGAGGAGGTGTTAAGAATTCATGGTTCAATGTTGAAAAAGACCATCAGACGACTGACTATCTTGTCCCTATATTCTATAGGTATAGTGATCGAATAGTTAAGGGAGCCAGTCTTGAAGTGTTTGGGATTAGTAGTGTATAGGAAAATTTTGAAGAGCGTCAAACCTCTGATCCCGTGCCAATTCCAACTCACAATATCTAAAATCATGCTTTTGCTATTGCAACACATTTACTGATTTCCAGCTATCATTTTAGGATAAGGTGGCAACGGCTTTAGATCTTGATGCTCTATATCTCCTCTATAGTGCTCAATAGTGGTATTCTGTAATTTACTAGAAGCCATTCTATGGTGCAGTCCGTGCTATGTGGTCTGTAAAATGCAACAATCGAGGAGAGCAACAACTGAGGTTAAAGTCCAGCAGATCAGTCTCATTTTCCAGGTAGAAGACTGAATTATAATTCCCTCTCTTATAGACCACACCAGGTTGATTTTGGACGGAACACTTTATCATCTTTTTAGCTTTTTCAGCTAATTCTGGAAGTTGGTATGATCATTTCCGGCATGACTTTAATTGAGCTACTCGCTCCATACAAGTCACTTCAGTGACGTCCTGTTTCTTCGCTAACACTTCGTTAGACTAATTGGCTTATATAAAACATCTCCTGGATAGTGTTGTGCTCGTGTGATCTTGCAATCTATTCCGCAACAGCTAAATATCATTTACAGTCCTATTATTCGATGTAGCTTCCACTAGCTCAGAGTGGCTCTCTCTTATGTTCCTACTACTTGAGCTATCGGCCATATTTTCTCCACTCAGTACTTGTTTCAGCTCTTCAGGTGTTGCAGTGTCTAGCACATTCTTCATTTCCACACCTTTCAAATCCCAAAAGCGAAAGAGTGTTCTAACACAATCCCACTCTTCATCCCAGCGTCGACTACCTTCCATGATAGCACCCCTTTTTAAATTGGCTAGCTCGCTGCCTCCTGTTTCACCGAAAAGGTTTTCTAACGCTAGTGTCAAACCCTGACTGGATACGAAGCTTCGTCCATTAACACCTTCCACAACAAGCTCACTCCAGCTCACATAGTTGCCATAACCGACAACTGGCAATCCTGCACCAAACATATCTACAACCTTCATAGGCAAGTCTACTCCACTGCTGCTGGTATGCAAGCACACTCCAAGGTCTGCGCACGCAAGCAGAGTAGCATAATCCTCCGTAGTCAACCAAGCAGTAGATATTGTGACATTTTTGAGTTCCGAGGAGCGGACAAGGGTCTTTATACGATCGAGATACATTTGTTTCTGGGGACCTTTTCCGGTTATGATAGCTAGTATAGGGGGTAATGCTTTCGCAGAAGCTGAGTATGCACAGAGAGCTTCAAGGAGGATACTGAAGTCCTCGTCAGGAGTCCACGATGTACTACTGACTAGAAGTTTAATATTGCCTTCCATAATGTCATCAGCTACTCTGTTTGTTTCTGGTAACCGGTTAAGGAATTCTCTTCGAGCCTGTTTGCTTGAGATAGGCTGGAAGATGGCTGCAGGTCTGTCGTGTACAGCCAAAAGGTGTTTGAAATTATAAGGTTCATTTCTTAGTTGATCTTTCATGGCGTTGGTTACTGTCAACGAAATCGTGGGTCCTATACGGCCAAGTAAGGTCTCGTAGTATTTAGATATTTTTACAAACGGGTGACTCGGACCACGCGTACCAGCCAGAATGGACCATCCATAATTGTGCCAGTCAACTATCAAGCGTGTATTACGCAGATAGCAAACAAGCATTGCGAGGAGTAGAGTGGGTATAGATGGAGGATTCTGAGGTCGATTAGTTAACGAGACTCAATATTTCTAGATATTGTATACTTGAACCAACATCCACTTAGCTGGCTTAGTGGCATAAGCTAGAGTGTAGAAGAGCGAAAAGGCCTGCCATAACGCTTTCAATGGGGCCGCAAAGATAAATGGGAGAGAACCCGATCGGAGAATTGATGGTGGAAGAGGAAGGGGCCTTATTTTTATCAAAGGGTTCCTCGCAACATCCGGATGAAGCTCAGACTCTGGAAGTTATATTAGAATGAGATATTAAGCCCTGTCGTATTTTGCCTTACCAGTGTATCCAATAAAATCAACCGTCCCGGGAAGCTTAGATATACTAATGGCATGGTATTGCATTCGCGGACTTCGCCCAATATCTCCAAGGACCACCACTTGCACGGATATAGTGGACTCGGACATCTCCGGAAGTCTAGTTTGAGCAAGAGAATTATATCGGCTTGGTTTCATATAGTACATGGCAAGAGGAATAAGGAGCGTCGCAACAGCTATATCCCGTTATTAAAACTTCGCAGCCTCGTGAGATTGAGGTGCAACTCACATGTAGCGAGAACGACCTTGTTGAGCCTCCACGAGGGATCATTGTGCTCTGCCGCGAAAGACACATCATTATGGTGTGTTGAAAGAAATCGGTGACAGAAAGCGAAGAGGGAGGTCATTGTGGTGGTAGTTTATGAACCAGGTGGTCTGAATCAGTTAGGATTCAGCCTTGTGGCTTCAGGCTGGTGCTGTCAACGGTCTTACGTAATTAGGAGCGCAATTGGGACCAATGGCAGGTCTTACTTTCTGCCCCTGAACTAAGGAAATTGCTATCGCGAGGCTTGCTGGGATAAACACAGGGAATCATGTCAATTCAGACCACACTTCACCTCCTTCACCACCACGCTCATTTGGCCTCAGTCATGACGAAGTTGGCTTTGATATAAGACGATACTCTAGCACCCTTCTAGCTGATCGCCAATTTATAAGAACAAGACCTGAAAGAAAAGACGTACCTACCCGACCATATTCTTGCTTGCGACAACATCCCAGAAACATCAACTCGCCAGCAATTGAGGAATCTATGCAGGATTCAGTTACTAGTACTCGGGCGGCTACCTCATAGTAACACGGCCAGGGAATGGCTTCCTCGTATGCTTTGCCAGCCTCCGCGATTCACCATAGCCATCATGGCAACCACATGCACTCCCAATCGGTTTCGCACTCCCCTCGTGGCCATACCACGAACCATGCCCGGTCATTGAAGCAAGAGAGAGCTAATGGAAGTTTGCATGGCCAAGCGCAGTCCGAATCGCATCTTCCTCACATACACGAGCACGGTCATGAGGAACACGACCATCATCGAGACTCATCACCTTATCTCCCATCAACGCACAAGCATGATGCACGTTCGCCTTCTCCCAGCCCATATGTTGATGATACGTATGAGCCGGCTCCATTGTCTTCTTACCAGAATCCACTGAGTGTCAAGGTTCATGCCCATGATGATCACGGCTACAATCATGATCATGATCATGATCACCACCATGGACATAATCATTCAACTGCCACTTCAGTCGGCCCAAGGTCCCGATTTACAACCTTTCTCTTGCCATTTGTGCTCCGCTGGCCACTTGTCCATACTATCATGGCTGATAAAGACTCGCGACGCATATTCTATTTCATGAGGTACGGTCTTTGCCCACTTAAGGGAGAATAAACTAATATTTCCTCAAGTCTAAATTTTGCTTTTATGATTGTGCAGGCTACCTACGGGTTTTTGACGGATTCATTGGGACTACTGAGTGATAGCATACACATGTTTTTCGACTGTTTAGCTCTATCTGTTGGGCTCTTTGCATCGGTGGCTAGCAAGTGGCCTGCAAGTGAACGTTTCCCTTACGGTTTTGGGAAAATTGAGAGTCTATCAGGTTTTGGTAACGCAGTGTTTCTTATGTAAGTACTCGGACAAGAACTTGACACGAGACCTGACACTAACGCACTCTAGGCTTATAAGCATTGAAATCATCACCGAGGCAACTGAGCGTCTTGCTGAAGGTCGGGAAACAAAACGTCTTATGGAGCTTTTTGTAGTTAGTAGTCTTGGGCTTGCAGTTAACCTGGTGGGAATGGCCGCATTTGGTCATCATGGACACCACCACGGCCATGATCATAGCCACAGCCACGATCATGGCCACGGAGGACATAACCACGGCCACTCTCATTCAGGGGCGCATCATCACGAGGGGCACAACCACCATGATAACCACGATCACGATCATGATATTCATACATCTCCATTTTTGGACCAAAAGCCTGCGCCCATTGCCCACTCGCATGCTCCTGGTGGTCACTCACATGATAATGAAAACATGGTAGGAATATATCTTCATGTTCTTGCGGACACCATGGGAAGTGCTGCTGTCATAGTGTCGACTGCCTTGATTTATTTTACTGGATGGAATGGATGGGATCCACTTGCTTCTTGTGTGATTGCTATCTTGATCTTCATGTCATCAATCCCACTACTGAAGAGTAGTGCCAAGAATCTACTCCTCACGGTCCCGGATACGGTTGAGTACAATCTTAGAGATGCACTAGGAGGTGTAGCAGAGCTTCGTGGGGTCCAACGTTATCTCGTGCCGCGGTTCTGGCTCGGTGATAAGAATGTTGAAAAAGATAGTCAAGAAGTGCAAGGTGTGATCCACATTGTTGCCACACGAGGATCAGATCTGGAAGAGGTACGAGAGAGGACGAGAGCATATTTGCTCAGCCGTGGTATGGACGCCGTAGTACAAGTAGAGAAGGAGGGTGATTTTAGTTGTTGGTGTGGTAGTGGAAAGGTTAACACTACACACTTTGGTTGATCGGA
>Ga0247804_10001727_pt1 | contig 10093 bp, 9 predicted proteins | sample UWRJL029104C1_FD_181142 | JGI IMG/M metagenome (GOLD analysis project Ga0247804, IMG submission 181142) | Plant litter microbial communities from Arlington Agricultural Research Station in Wisconsin, United States - UWRJ-L029-104C-1 | ecosystem: Environmental > Terrestrial > Plant litter >...
TTCTTCGTGACGGGGTTCAGCGAGTCGATCTGCTGCTCCATCTTGAGCATGTTCAGGGTGGTGACACCGAGAATCTGCGTCTCGCCGCGCTGGAAGATCGCCGAGCCGTGAACGCGCGGGATGACCTGCACCTCGGCGTCGAGCGCACGGATGTCGCTCAGGCCACGGCCATCGATGCGGATGCCGTCCTTGAGCACGCGCGTGCGCATGATCTTCTTGGAGACCGACTTGTATGCAGCGCTGACCATCGGCGGGATGTCGCCGGCGATCTCGCCGTTGCTGGCCTTCTCGTTGATGATGGCCTTGACGCGCTCCTTGAGCTCGTCATCCTTCTCCTGGCGCTCCTGCTTGTCGGCGATCTGGTAGATGTCCACCAGCTCGTTGTATGCAACCTCGGCGACGGCGTTGTAGCCCTCCTCCGAGTACGGCGGGAAGAGCGGGAAGTCCTTGATGGGCTTCGCTGCCTGGTCGGCGATCGACTGCTGCGCCTTGATGAGCTGCGCGAGGAAGGGCTTCGCCGCTGCGAGGCCCTGCGAGACGACTGCCTCGTCGGGCTTGGTCGCGCCGGCCTTGATGAGCTCCCAGCTGCCCTCGGTCGCTTCTGCCTCGACCATCATGATCGCGACATCCTCGACGCCGTTGGCGTCGGTGACGAGGCGACCGGCGACGGTGAGGTCGAAGACCGCGTCCGCCAGCTGCTCGTGCTTCGGGAAGGCGACCCACTGGTCGCCGATCAGGGCGAGGCGGATGCCACCGATCGGACCGTAGAACGGCAGGCCGGAGATCTGCGTCGACGCCGATGCGGCGTTGATCGCGAGCGCGTCGTAGAACTCGCCGGGGGCGATGGACATGACGGTGATGACGATCTGCACCTCGTTGCGCAGACCCTCGACGAAGGTCGGGCGCAGGGGGCGATCGATGAGGCGGCAGACGAGGATCGCCTCGGTGGAGGGGCGTCCCTCGCGGCGGAAGAACGAGCCGGGGATCTTGCCAGCGGCGTACGAGCGCTCTTCAACGTCCACCGTGAGGGGGAAGAAGTCGAACCCGTCGCGCGGGTGCTTTCCTGCGGACGTCGCCGACAGGATCATGGTGTCTTCGTCGAGGTACGCGGCGACGGCACCCTGTGCCTGCTGCGCGAGTCGACCGGTCTCGAAACGGACCGTGCGCGTGCCGAACTTGCCGTTATCGAGAACGGCTTCGGCAAACTTGATTTCTGGACCCTCCATAGTGGGGGTTTCTCCTCTTTGTTTTGCGTCTCTTCCCGTGTGGAAGGGACTCTGCGAGGAGCAGGAGCGGGTTCGAGGCACACCAGAAAACGTGTGCACGTGCGCTGCGAGTACTGACTACAGCTTGAGGCGCATGTCTGGCCAACAGTAGAAAAGCGCCAGTCCGCGACTGGAGGTTCACCACCGGTGACCAGCTTCTTGCCGGCCTGCTCCGTGTGTTGCTCGGCCACCCGGAGGGCGACCGCCACCCAGACTACCAGCGTCAGCCGAAAATCCCGCTCTCCCGGTCGAGCGCGTCGTACCGGCCGCCGCAGCGCTCGACGATCCGCTCGTAGTTGGCGTCGAACAGTTCGAAGTTCTCCTCGGTGGCGACGAAGTCGAAGACGATGCCATCGTAGGGAGACCAGAGCGTTCCCTCTGCATGATTTGCGACGAAGGTCTCGAAGTACGGCGGGGTCGCGACGTCCAATCCGACCTCGTATCCAGCGTCGGCGAGGCACGGGATGACCCAGCGTTCGTAGTATCGCCACAGAAACTCGAGGTGCTCGACCGTCATGAGTCGGATCATCCCGAAATCGGCGTCGACGAAGCGGGTGAGGCACTGGTAGAAGACGACCCTGTCAGCGCTGGTGAGCGCGTCGGGGCTGTCGGTCGAGACGCCGTACCAGTCGGTGGCCACCTCGGTGTAGATCCGTTTCGGGAGAATCGTGGTCACGCAGGACTGATACTCCGTCCACCATCGCGCGCTGTCGACGAGCGCTGGCGTCTCGAAGCCCGGCCGCGGCGTGCTCGGGGGCAGTTCCAGTCGCTCCCACGAGTTGTCGAGCAACAGCTGGAAGTCGGTGCGGATCTCCTGCTCGGTTGGGAGTGGCGGCGCTTCCGTCGTTGCGCAGCCCGCGAGCACAACGGAGGCCGCGAGCACCACGGCTAGCTGCGCAGCAGTCCGCGCGCGGAGCACGGCGAGCGCCGACATCCCGACCCGTCGTCCGCCCACGATCAGCCCTGCGGCCCGAAGAACCACTGGCCACCCCCGAGCTCGCCGCGCTCGGGACCGCAGTGCTCGAGCAGCCGCCTCCCCGCGCGTTGGTCGGCGATCGTGACGCCGTGATACGGCGACCACACATAGCCCTCGCTGCGCTGGGTGTCGAATTGCTCCCGCGACATCGGGAGGCCCCACATCGTGAATCCTTCACGCTGAACGCACGGCACCTGCCAGCGCTGGTAGTACTCCCACAGGTAGTCGGCCTGGGCATCGGTGAGGTAGGTCCCGCTCGCGACCGGATCCTCGACGTACTCGGTCAGGCACGAGTACGCGCCGAGCGACAGCTCGGGCGGGAGCGCCTCGTTGTTACCGACGACGAACCGGTACCCGGAGGAGGAGGATGCGAGCCCCCAGCTCAGGATGCCGAGGTCCTCCATGCAGCCGCTGAGCTCCTCCCACCACTCGGCGGTCGCGAGCACGCCGGGGCTGTCGTTGACCGGGCGGACGGTGCCGGCGGGGAGATCGAGGTTCTCCCAGGTGCCGTCGAGCACCGTCGCGATGTGCGCCTCGACCTCCGCGTCGGTCGGGTCCGGTGGCGCGACCGGCATCGGCGAGCACCCGGCGAGCAGGACCGCTGCGGCGAGGGTGGCAGGGAACGCAGTTCCGAGCATCCCTCGTTGCGTCATCCCGCCATTGTGCACGCTCCGTCGTGCCGAGTACAGAACGTCGCCTAGTAGAGGAAGAATCCCGGATGCCGCTCGCGGAAGCCCTCCGGGTAGAGCGGGCACCGCACCGCGAGTTGCGTGCGCTCGGCCGCGGGCAGTGCGCCCAACGCGCTGTACGGCGACCAGATCGGGCCGAACCGGAGCCGGAGGTCGAACTCCTCGCTCGTCGGGATGTCGTCGACCACCCGTCCAGCGGCTGCCAGGCACGGGATGAGTCGCTCCGTGAAATAGGCGTACAGCCGCTCGATCTCGGCCGCACCGAGCCTCGACTGCTCGTCGGGTGACGCGGGATAGGTTGCTGCGCAAACGTAGGTCGCGACGGCCAGTTCCTCGGCTCGCGCCGGCTCGTCCGGCCCCGGGCTGACGCCGCCGTCGGGGCTGTAGGTCGCGGAGGGGAACCCCGCGTTCGCGAGACAGCCCGCGATCGTGACGCCGATCCACAGGGGCTCCATGAAACGGACCGGTTCGACCTCGGGGCGCTCGGCGCTCGGGAACCTGGCGAGCACGGCCGTCCAGTCCTCCTCGCGCTGGTGCGCCGCATACCCGTCCCGTTCTGTCTCCGTCAGCGCGGCCGCCTCCAGGACCGCTCGAGTGGTGCATCCCGACAGCACGAACGACGCCGAGACGACAACGGCCAGCAGGGTGGGCCAGGTGCGCCGCCGCCCGATGGCCATCAGTTCACCCCGGCAGGGAGTTGCGGACAGGCCTCGAAGAGCAGGCGGGTCTGCTCCGGGCTGCCCGAGAGCTCGATCGAGCTGTACGGGTTCCACAGGATGCGTTTGCTCTGCACGAAGAAGCTGCGCTCCGGCAGCGTGCCGACGACGTAGCCGTTGCGTTCCAGGCACGGGATGAGCCAGCGCTCGAAGTAGCTGTAGACGTACTCGACCTGCGCGGTGCTCAGCAGCCCGAGGTCGGTCGGGTCGATCGGCAGCCGGGCCCCGCAGGTGTACCAGGCGATAGCGTGCGCTGCGGGGTCCGCACCGGGGTTGACCCCCTGGAGCCCTCGCTCGTCGGTGTAGGTGTAGGTGTATCCGCTCTCGACCATGCAGGCCGCCCTGGCATCCCCCCACTCCTCGACCCGGATGAAGCGCTCCCGCTCGACGACCGGGCGCTCGAGTCCCTGCCCTCTGCTCGCATCCGCCCATTCGACATCGAGCACATCGTTGGCGAACGCCTCGATCTCGTAGCTCGTCGGTCCGGCCGGCGGCGCTTGCGAGGTCGGTGCGCAGCCGGCGAGCACGGGAAGCGCGAGGCACACGACGAGGGCCCCGAGCGGCCCCGCCATCGTGTGCACCCTCCCATCATCCGCCCGTGGGGGCCGGGTGTCGAGTGCGTGCGCGGATCGCGGCCGGGGTGGTCACGAGCAGCGCGAGGAGGGCGCCGATCGCGGCCCCGGCGGTGTTCGCCACGAGATCACGCACGTCGGGGAACCGCGCGGGGAGGAACTGCTGCGCGCCCTCGATGCAGAGCGTGAGAACCAGCCCCACCACGACGCCGACCCACCACCAGCGCCGTCCGAGCAGGAGCAGCACCAGCACCCCGATCGGGACGAAGAGCGCGACGTTGGCGAGGAACTCGACAGTGTCGAAGGTGATCCACTCGGTCGCCTCGTGGCGCTCGAACCATCGGAGGGCGAGCCTGAGGAGCGGGTGTCTGGCGGGGTTCGGGGGTGACGGGTCGAGCGTCACCCAGCCGACGAATCCGAGGTAGAGGATCGAGAGGATGGCAAGCACTGGGTGACGGCTGAACACTCCACCAGCCTGTCAGGCCGGGCCGCCGCTCGCGTCATCCGGATGACTGATCTGCCGACGACTGGCGCCCGAGTGCCGTTCGGCGCTGTCGCCGACCCGATCCGCCGGGTCCGGCGACCACGATCGGCACGAGGGAGTCGTGCTTGGCGAGGAGCCCGTCGCCTGCGGTCCTCCCACGCAGCCTGCGCCCAGCCCACGGTCGCACGTGCGACCGCAGCCAGGTCGCGGTCGACACCCACGACTGCTCGGTGCCGGCCTCGTCGTCGTGCATCGCCATGTCGAGCGCACCGATGTTCTCGATGCCGGGGAGCCCCAGCACGTCGGCCACCCGGTAGGACAGCAGTCGGTGCCCTCGAGCACTCAGGTGCACACGATCCTCGGCCCAGTACTCGTCGCCGGTGCCGACGAGGTCGGGTGCGAAGTCGAGCACGATCGCCCCGGATGCCGCCGTCGCGGTGCGCAGCGCAGCGGTGAAGCGGCGCATCCGCCTGTGCAGCAGTCGCAGGCTGCGGCGCGGCGGGGCGAAGGGCGCGACGAGCACCACGTCGATCCCCGCGTCGCGCAGACTATGCACCCCCTCGGCGAGGCTGAGCGCGAGCACCTCGGGTCGCGCACGCAGCTGCACGAGGTCGTTGGCGCCCACGAGTACCGTCACGAGGTCTGGGCCGAGCTCGATCGCCCGCGGAATCTGGGTGTCGAGCACGTCCCGGATGCGTCGGCTCCGCACGGCGAGATTCGCGAACTGCAACGGCTCGCCCCGAGCGCCGGAGCCCGCGAGGAGGTCGGCGAGGCGGTCGGCCCATCCGCGGTAGTGGCCGTCCGCCTGGCGGGACGTGTCGCACAGCCCCTCGGTGAGGGAGTCGCCGAGGGCGACATAGCTGCGCCAGCGGCTCGCCGTCGTGGTGTCGAGCGCCGCGCTGCCGGTCGGCGAGCTCACGGCGCGGTAGTGCTCGAGCAGCGCATCCCCCAGGCTCGACCACGTGCGGTGCGCGACCGAGTCGCGCGCCGCCGCGGCGAACGCCCGCCGTTTCGCCTGGTCGCCGACGAGGTCGATGACCCGCGAGCGCAGGTCGTCGAGGTCGCCCGGACGGTACAGCCACCCGGTCCGGCTGTTCGCGACGAGATCGAGCGGGCCGCCCCGGCCCGTGGCGATCACGGGCACCCCGCTCGCGAGGGCCTCCTGGATCGTCTGGCAGAACGTCTCGTTCTCACCGGGGTGCACAAACAGGTCGAAGCTCGCCACGGCCGTGGCGAGCTCGTCCCCGTCCAGGAAGCCGACGAAGACGGCGCTCGGCAGCAGGCGCTCGAGGGCTGCTCGCTCCGGGCCGTCGCCGACGATGACGAGGCGGGTGCCGGGCAGATCGGCGATGGCGAGCAGGTCGGCCACCTGCTTCTCCGGAGCGAGTCGACCAACGTACCCGATGATGAGCTCCCCGGCGCTGGTCACACTCGCTCGCCACGGTTCGCTGCGCTTCTCGGGGTGGAACCGAATGCCGTCGACGCCTCGCGCCCACGGCTTGAGCGATGTCACCCCGAGGCCGGCGAGGTGCTCCATCGCCGACGTCGACGGCGCGAGGGTGAGCGACGCGGTCTGGTGGATCCTCGCGAGATGGCGGGTGAGTGCCGGTGCAGCAGCGGTGATGCCGTATCGCTCCGCATACCCGGGGATGTCCGTCTGGTAGATCGCGACGGTCGGGATGCCGAGGCGCTCGGCGGCCTGCAGCGCCTGCCAGCCGAGGATGAAGGGCGACGCGAGGTGCACAACATCCGGCTGGTACGACCGCAGGATGCCCTCGAGCCGCGTGACCGTTGCGACGATCACCCGCACCTCCGGGTATCCAGGAAGGGGCACCGATGGCAGGAGCGCCGTCTCGGCCCCGTACAGGCTCTGCTCGGAGACGCCGTCGCCGCGCGCCGACCGCGGGGCGATCACGAGCGTCTCGTGGCCGAGTGACTCCAGGTGCCGCAGGATCTGCAGCACGGAGTTCACCACGCCGTTCATGTGTGGAAGGAAGGTCTCGGCTACCAGCACGATTCTCACACCATCAGCGTGACAGCACACGCACACGAATCCGCTGGCGGATCGGGCCCCGCAACAAGAGTTCACCGAGGCGCCACCGGGCGTTCGCCGGCACGCCGCCTCGTCGCCTCTCGGTCGCTTGGTGTTCACGCTGCTGGGGTACTCATCAGGGGTGGTGAATCCCTGATGGTCGAGCCGTGGATCGTGGAACTGGCCGAATCGGCCTGGCTGCTGCCCGTCGTGTTCGTGCTCGTGGTCGCCGACGCCTTCCTCGTCGCGCTGCCGAGCGAGACGGCGGTCGTCGCGCTCGCGGTGCTGTCGATCGCGACCGGATCGCCCCCACTCTGGGCGCTCATCCCGGTCGCCGCGGTCGGCGCGTGGGTCGGCGACATGTGCTGCTTCTGGATCGGCAAGTGGGTGGGCCCCGACCGCTGGGCCTGGCAGGGTCGGGGCAGGCTGAGCACCGCGCTCGCAACAGCCCGCGGCGCCGTCGTCGCGCGGCCGGCACTGCTCATCTTCACCGCCCGCTACATCCCGTACGCGCGGATCGCGGTCAACCTCTCCGCTGGCGGCTCCGGGTTGTCGTTCCGTCGGTTCGCCGTGCTCTCGGCCGCCGCCGGTCTCGGGTGGGCCCTCTACAACGTGACGATCGGCGCCGTCTTCGGCACGGTCTTCGCCGAGCAGCCGATGCTCGCGATCGTGCTCTCGGTGGTCGCCGCGATGGCCATCGGCTTCGCGGTCGACGCGATCAGCCGGCGAGTCTCCGCTCGCCGTCGGCCGAACGGCGGCTGACTCTCGCCGGTCCCCTCGTCGGACGACCGAGCGAGATGACGCGCCATCCCGCAGCCACCCAGCGCTCGGTATCGAGGCAGTTGCGGGCGTCGACGATGGTGCGCGAGCGCACGACATCGGCGATGGCCGCCGGGTCGAGCCGGGTGTACTCCGCCCACTCCGTGAGCACGAGCACGATGTCGGCATCCCGGACCGTGTCGCTCACGGACGGGTGGTAATGCAGCTCGGGGAACGCCGCCCTCGCCGTCTCGAGGGCGTGCGGGTCGGTCGCGGAGACGATCGCGTCGTCGAACAGCAGGTTCGCGGCGACGTCGAGGGCCGGCGAGTCGCGCACGTCGTCCGAATCGGGTTTGAAGGCGAGGCCGAGGATGGCGACGCGCACCCCCTCGAGTTCGCCATCGGTGCCACCGGCCTCACGCCTGACCAGCTCGACCACCCGTTCGCGTCGGCGGAGATTCACACCGTCGACCTCGCGCAGGAAGCCGAGCGCGTCACCGACGCCGAGCTCCTCCGCTCGCGCGATGAACCCCCTGAGGTCCTTCGGCAGGCAGCCGCCGCCGAAGCCGAGGCCGGCGTTGAGGAAGCGACGGCCGATGCGCGGGTCCTGGCCGAGGATGTCGGCGAGGTCGGTGATGTCCGCCCCGGAGACCTCGGCGATCTCCGCCATCGCGTTGATGAACGAGATCTTTGTGGCAAGGAACGCGTTCGAGGCGACCTTGACGAGTTCGGCGGTGGCGAAGTCGGTCACCGAGCGGGAGATGCCGGCCTCGAGCAGGGCGGCGTATACCTCGTCGAGCAGCTCGACACTGCGGGTGTCGCCGTCGGCGACCCCGTAGACGATGCGGTCCGGCTCGAGGGTGTCGACGATCGCGCGCCCCTCGCGCAGGAACTCCGGGTTCCAGGCGAGGCTCGCCCCGGTCGATTCGATGCGCGCCGCGAGCCGGGCCGCGGTGCCGACGGGCACCGTCGACTTGCCCACGACGAGGTCGCCGGGCCGCAGGACCGGGAGCAGGCGCTCCACCGCGGCGAGCAGGTAGCCGACGTTCGCGGCCCCGGACGGTGTCTGTGGCGTGCCGACGGCGAGGAAGTGCACGTCTGCCGCGACCATCGAGGTGGTGAAGTCGAGCCTGCCGCCCGCGAGCTCCTCGGCTAGCAGCTCCGGGAGGCCGGGCTCGAAGAACGGCACCCGACCGCTCGAGAGCGACGCGATCTTCTCGGCGTCGATATCTATGCCGACCACCTCGTGGCCGAGCCGAGCCATGGCGGCCGCATGGACCGCTCCCAGGTACCCGCAACCGATCACTGTGATGCGCACGGTGCGAAGCTACCCTCGCGAGACGAACTGCACCCTGCCGGGAGGTGACGGGATGCTGTCTCGGGCGAGAACACCCGCCCGAGACAGCAGGGGCTACTGCGCGCCGTAGCCGCCGACGGGGCTGAAGCCGACCGGAAGTGCAAATGGATCGCGCACCTCCGTCGAGCGGTCGGACTCCCGAACGAGCGCGGCCAGCTCACCTGCGGCCCGCTCGATCCGGTCGGCCAGGCCGCCCTCTGCGCTCCCCCAGTCGCTCGACGCCGCGTAGACGGCTGTCGGCGTGACCACCGCGTGCAGGTAGCTGAACAGCGGCCGTATCGCGTAGTCGAGGGCGAGCGAGTGGCGCTCGGTGCCGCCCGTCGCGGCGATGAGCACGGGCATCCCGGTGATCGATTGCGGATCGAGCACGTCGATGAACGACTTGAACAGCCCGCTGTAGCTCGTCGTGAAGATCGGTGTGACGGCGATGAGGCCGTCCGCCGTCGTCACCCGCTCGATCGCGGCCTCGAGCTTGACGCTCGGGAAGCCGGTCACGAGGTTGTTCGTGACGTCCTGCGCGATCTCGCGCAGTTCGACGACGTCGATGGTCACGTCGATTCCCTCGAGGTGGCGGGATGCGGCATCCGCAAGCCTGTCGGCGAGCAGGCGCGTGGATGACGGCTGGCTCAGTCCTGCCGAGATGACGGCGATGCGGCGCGTGATCATGAGTTCACCGCCTGGGAGGTCTCGACGAGCTCGACCCGGTCTGGCCGCTCGACCCGCTCCGCAGCCTCACGGGCGGCGAGGAGCGAGGCATGGGTCGGGGCATCCGGCACCTCGGCCGGTCGGTTCGTCGCGAACTCCTTGCGGAGCACGGGCACGACCTCCTCGCCGAGGATGTCGAGCTGCTCGAGCACGACCTTGAGCGGGAGCCCGGCGTGGTCCATGAGGAACAGCTGGCGCTGGTAGTCGCCGTAGTACTCGCGCATCGAGGCATAGCGGTCGATGACCTCCTGCGGGCTGCCGACCACGAGCGGCGTCTGGTCGGTGAAGTCCTCCATCGTCGGGCCGTGACCGTAGACCGGGGCGTTGTCGAAGTATGGGCGGAAGAACGCCTTGGCATCCTGCGAGTTCTTCGCCATGAACGCCTGGCCGCCGAGCCCGACGATGGCCTGCGCTGCGGTGCCGTGGCCGTAGTGCTCGAAGCGCTGGCGGTAGTAGTTGATGAGCTTCATGTAGTGCTCCTTCGGCCAGAAGATGTTGTTGGCGAAGAAGCCGTCACCGTAGTACGCGGCCTGCTCGG
>Ga0247804_10001730_pt1 | contig 10068 bp, 6 predicted proteins | sample UWRJL029104C1_FD_181142 | JGI IMG/M metagenome (GOLD analysis project Ga0247804, IMG submission 181142) | Plant litter microbial communities from Arlington Agricultural Research Station in Wisconsin, United States - UWRJ-L029-104C-1 | ecosystem: Environmental > Terrestrial > Plant litter >...
CAGGCTGGGGTCGAGCTCACCAAGAACGACTGCCTGCAGAGCACCGAGGGCTCGTCGGTGTACGAACGGGGCGCCGACGGCGTGCGCATCCCCGGCAGCACCGTCACGACGACCGAGGCCAAGGACGGCGGCGACATCCGGCTCACGATCGACAGCGACCTGCAGTGGTACGTGCAGCAGGTCGTCGCCGAACGCGCACAGGAGCTCGGGGCGGACTGGGCGACCGCCATGGTCGTGCGCGTCGCCGACGGCCACATCATGGCCGCCGCGGACTACCCGTCGGTCGACCCGAACAATGTCGACGGTGTGCCCGTCACAGCCCTCGGCTCGCTCGCCTTCAGCTCGCCGTACGAACCCGGTTCCACGATGAAGTCGCTGAGCGTTGCAGCGCTGCTCGACGCAGGACTCATCACCCAGGGAACGCAGATCACGGCACCCGGCCGCATCGAGCTTCCCAACGGGAGCTACATCAAGGACGCGTGGGCGCACGGCGACATCCGCTACACGACCGCCGGGGCGCTCGCGAACTCGTCCAACACCGGGATCTCGCTGCTCTCGGACCGGATGAGCGCCGAGCAGCGTCGCGAGTACATGCTGAAGTTCGGCCTGAACGCCGACACCGAGGTCGAGTTCTCCGGCGAGTCGAGCGGCAACGTCCCCGAAGTGCAGAACTGGGACCCGGTCACGAACTACGCCGTGCAGTTCGGCCAGGGCATCACGATGACCTCTGCACAGGTCGCATCCATCTATCAGACCCTCGGCAACGGTGGGGTGCGAATGCCGCTCACGCTCGTCGCCGGCTGCGAGATGCCCGACGGCACGGTCACCGACGCCCCGATCGCGGAGGGCACCCGCGCGGTCTCGGAGGCGGCGGCCGACCAGACCATCGAGATGCTCGAGAGCGTCGTCTCGACCGGCGGACTCAGCAGCGTACTGACGGTGCCGGGTTACCGCATCGCCGCGAAGTCGGGAACCGCCGAGGTCGCCGAGAACGGCGCGTACGGCTCGGAGCGCATCATCTCGATCGCCGGAGTGCTCCCAGCCGAGAACCCGCAGTACGCCGTTGTCGTGACCTTCGGCAAGCCGGATACGATAAGAACGTCGTCCGCCGCAGCGTCGACCTTCAAAAAAATCACCACCCAGATCATCAAGTCGTTCCGCATCGAGCCCTCGACGGTGCCGGCTCCCGCCATTCCGCTCGAATGGTGACATCCAGCAGAACGCAGAAATGAGTAGCACGTGACCGCTCGGATCCCCCCGGTCCTCCGCCCGGAACATCCTTCGGCCAGGTCGCTCGCTGAACTCGCCAACGAGTTCCAGCTCGAGCACATCGGATCCCTCGACGGCGTCGAGGTCACGGGCGTCACGCTCAGCACAGGCGACGTGCACCCCGGCGACCTCTACGTCGGCATGCCGGGCGCCCACAGCCACGGCGCGAGCTACGGCGAGCAGGCCAAGGATGGCGGAGCCGTCGCGATCCTCACCGATGCCGCCGGAGCCGAGATCGCTGCTGCCGTCGGCCTGCCGATCCTCGTGGTCGACTCGCCGCGACTCGCCCTCGGCGAGATCTCCGCCTGGGTGTACCGCACCAACGAGCACCCGCCGCTACTGTTCGGCACGACCGGCACCAACGGCAAGACGTCGACGTCGTACCTGCTCGCGGGCATCCTCAAGCAGCTCGGCCTGGTCACCGGACTCAGTTCGACCGCCGAGCGGCACATCGGCGATATGACGGTCGTCAGCAGGCTCACGACTCCGGAGGCGAGCGAGATGCACGCCCTGCTCGCCCGGATGCGCGAGAGCGAGGTGCGCGCCGTGGCGATCGAGGTGAGCGCCCAGGCCCTCAGCCGCAACCGGGTCGACGGGCTCCACTTCGACGTCGTCGGCTTCACCAACCTCAGCCATGACCACCTCGACGACTATGCCGACATGGAGGAGTACTTCCAGGCGAAGCTGCCGCTCTTCCACGCCGACCGCGCGAGCCGGGGCGTCGTGTCACTCGACAGCCCGTACGGCAAGCGCGTCGTCGAGGAGTCGCACATTCCCGTGACCACGATCTCGGCGAACCCCGACGAGCCGGGGGAGTGGAACGTGCACATCGAGGCGGCGAACGCCGCATACACCGAGTTCACCCTCACGGGACCGGAGGGCCGCTCGATCACCACGCGCGTCCCGGTCATCGGCTGGCACATGGCGGCGAACGGCGCGCTCGCGATCGTCATGCTCGTCGAGGCGGGATTCGAGCTCGAGGCGATCGGCCACGCGCTCGAAGCGGCGGGCGGCATCGACGCGTACCTGCCAGGTCGTACCGAGCGGGTCTCCGGCGATCGCGGCCCGGCCGTCTTCGTCGACTTCGGCCACAGCCCGGACGCCTTCCTCAATACCCTCGCCGCCGTGCGGGTGTTCACCGAGGGACGGGTCATCATGGTCTTCGGCGCCGACGGCGACCGCGATGCGTCGAAGCGTCACGAGATGGCGCGGGTGGCGAGCGAGGGATCCGACATCCTCGTCATCACGGACCACCACCCCCGCTTCGAGAACGCCGAATCGATTCGGGCGACGCTCGTCGAGGGAGCTGCTCTCGCCGAGCACCAGGCCGAGCTGCACGAGGTGAGCCCGCCAGAGCGGGCCATCCGCGTCGCCGTCGGGCTCGCCCGCGAGGGGGACTCGATCCTCTGGGCAGGGCCGGGTCACCAGGACTACCGCGACATCGAGGGCGTTCGCACGCCGTACTCGGCGCGCGGAGAGGCACGCCAGGCGCTCGTCGAGGCCGGGTGGGCGTGATCGTCACGGTTGTCGGCCCGAGGTCGGCGACGGTGCTCGCGCTGCTCGCACCAGTGGTCGGCGACTCGAGCGACGGCTCCGTCCGCGAATGGGCAGGTGGGCAGCGACACGACGACGACATCGTGGTCGCCCTCGGAGGGGCAGACCCGACAGTCGTCGAGACGCTCGTCGCCGCGGCATCCGCGGTCATCGTGCCGGCGGATGACGCCGTGCTCATGGCCATCGCCATGTCGGGTCCAGCGGCCGTCGTGACGGTCGGCCTCACGCAGGCCGCAGACGTCCAGGCGACCGCTGTGGACGCACGCGCGACCGGGACCGCGCTCACCATCGCGCTCGCGACCGCGACCTTCGAGACGACGACAGCGCTGCTCGGCGAGCACCAGCTGGTCGTGCTGCTCGCCGCGGTGGCGGCCGCCGGCCAGCTCGGTGTCGACGCGCGCACCGCAGCGGCATCGATGGCCGCCGTCGAGAGTCCCGAACCGCGGGTGATGCAGGCCCGGCGCGGGCCGAGCGGCGCGCTCATCGTGAACGACGCCGCGGGAGCCACATCGCTCTCGACCGCCGCGTCCCTCAAAGACCTCGCGCTCTTCGCAGTGGACGGCGGACGATCGGTCGCGGTGCTCGGCAGTGTCGACTCGGATCCGGACGACGCACTCGACGACCACGACAGACTCGGGCGGCTCGTCGTGCGCCTGAACATCGCCCGGCTGGTGGTCGTCGGCCACGCGGCCCGGCACATCCATGTCGCTGCAGGACTCGAAGGTTCGTGGGACGGAGAGTCGGTGCTCGTCGACACCCCCGAACAGGCATACGATCTGCTGAGCGGTACATTGGACGAGAACGACATCGTGCTCGTGAAGTCGTCAGCGTCCGCTGGACTCGGGCCGCTCGGTGACAGACTCGGAGGAATCGGCGAATGATCGCACTGCTCCTCTCGGGCGCCATCGCCCTCGCGTTCACGCTGCTGCTCACACCGCTGTTCATCCGCCTCTTCAACAAGCTCGGCTGGGGCCAGTTCATCCGCGACGACGGCCCCAAGTCGCACCATGCGAAGCGCGGCACGCCGACCATGGGCGGCATCGTCTTCATCCTCGGGGCGGTGTTCGGATACTTCGCCGGGCACCTCATCGTCAGCGAGCCGTTCACCAGGGTCGGCTTCCTCGTGATCTTCCTCATGGTCGGGCTCGGCGCCGTCGGCTTCATCGACGATTTCCTGAAGACCCGCAACCAGCGCAGCCTCGGCCTCGGTGGGTGGTCCAAGATCGCGGGGCAGACGATCGTCGCCGCGATCTTCGCATTCCTCGCCCTCACATCGCCCGACGAGAACAACCTCACAGCGGCGTCCGCGATGATCTCCGGGGTCAGGGACATCCCCTGGCTCGACTTCATGGCCTTCGGCGCCGTCATCGGCGGCATCCTCTTCTCACTCTGGGTCATCGTCATCGTCGTGAGCGCGTCGAACGGGGTCAACGTCGCCGACGGCCTCGACGGCCTCGCGACCGGCGCGTCGATCCTCGCGATCTCCGCCTACATCTTCATCGGGTTCTGGCAGTGGAACCAGTCGTGTTTCGGCGGATCGGACGCGCTCGACCAGTACAAGTGCTACGACGTGCGCGACCCGCTCGATCTCGCGATCATCGCGGCGGCCATCGCGGGCAGTCTCATCGGGTTCCTCTGGTGGAACACCTCGCCCGCGCACATCTTCATGGGGGACACCGGTTCGCTCGGCCTCGGCGGCGCCCTCGCCGCCCTCGCGATCATGAGCCGCACCGAGCTGCTCCTCGTGCTCATCGGCGGCCTCTTCCTCATCGTCACCGGATCGGTCATCCTGCAGCGGGCCTACTTCAAGATCACCAAGGGCAAACGCATCTTCCTGATGAGTCCGTTGCACCATCACTTCGAGCTCAAGGGCTGGGCCGAGATCACCGTCGTCGTGCGCTTCTGGCTCATCTCGGGCCTCTTCGTGGCGACCGGTGTCGGCGTGTTCTACCTCGAGTGGGCGACCCGCTAGCTGTGGCAGATCTCACACGCCTCACGAGCTGGCACGCCGACTGGTCGGGGCTCAGGGTCGCCGTGCTCGGGCTCGGCGTCACCGGGTTCTCGGTGGCCGACACCCTCGTCGAACTCGAGGCCGACGTGCTCGTGGTCGCCTCGGCGGCACCGCCAGAGCAGGCCGACCTGCTCTCGGTCATCGGCGCGGCCCTCGTCGAGCAGCAGGACCTCTCGACGGTCCCCGGCGCCCTCGAGCAGTTCGCTCCCGAACTCATCGTCGTGTCACCCGGCTTCCACCCCGATCACCCGCTGCTGCTGTGGGCGGGCGAGCGCGGCATCCCGATCTGGGGCGACATCGAGCTCGCCTGGCGCCTGCGCGACAAGGTTCGCGCCGCCGAGTGGATCACCGTGACCGGGACCAACGGCAAGACCACCACGGTGCAGCTCGCGACCCACCTGCTCGCCTCGGCCGGGCATCGCGTCGCCGCCGTCGGCAACATCGGCGTGCCAGTGCTTGACGCCGTGCGCGACCCGATCGGCTTCGACGTGCTCGTCGTCGAACTCTCGAGCTACCAGCTGCACTGGATCAACAGCACTGCCGAGGGGGCCATCTCGCCGTTCGCGAGCGTCTGCCTCAATCTCGCCGACGACCACCTCGACTGGCACGGCAGCGCGGAGGCGTATGCTGCCGCCAAGGGCAAGGTCTACGACAACACGCGAGTCGCCTGCGTCTACAACAAGGCGGATGAGGCGACCATGCGGATGGTCGAGGATGCCGACGTCGTGGAGGGATGCCGCGCCATCGGCTTCGATCTCGGCACCCCTGGTCCGAGCGACCTCGGCCTCGTCGGCGACATCATCGTCGATCGTGCGTTCCATGACGACCGGCACAACCAGGCCGTCGAGCTGACGACCCACGGCGAACTCGCCGCCGCGGGCCTCTCGGCCCCGCACTCCGTCGCGAACGTGCTCGCCGCGTCGGCACTCGCTCGAGCGTTCGGTGTCGACGCCGGGGTCATCCGCTCGGCGCTCGCGACCTTCCGCATCGACCATCACCGCACCGAGGTCGTCGTCGAGCACGACGGCATCCGCTGGGTCGACGACTCGAAGGCCACGAACCCCCACGCGGCTCGCGCCTCGCTCACCGCATACGACCCGGTCGTGTGGGTCGTCGGCGGACTGCTCAAGGGCGTCGACATCGATCAGCTCGTGTCCGACCACGCGTCGCGGCTCAGAGCAGCGGTCGTCATCGGTCTCGATCGAACGGCCGTCGTGACGGCATTCCGACGACACGCGCCCGGGCTCCCGGTCTTCGAGGTCGAGGCCACCGACACTAATGAGGTGATGCCGACGGCCGTGAGGCTGGCGGCTGCGGCGGCAGTCACGGGGGACACCGTCCTGCTTGCTCCCGCCGCTGCATCGATGGACCAGTTCTCGGACTATGCAGACCGGGGGCGACGATTCGCCACGGCGGTCACCGAACACGCGGAAGGGGCAGGGCATGACGACAACCCGCGGCCCCCGGACACCACCACCGACGGGCAGGCCGGCCAGTAGGCCGGGCGGCAAACAGCCCGACCGCGCCCCGGCGGCGGCGTTTGTGGGAGTGCGCCGCCTGTTCGCTGCAGAGACCGGCACGTACTTCCTGCTGCTCGGCACGACGATCTTCCTCGTGGCCTTCGGCCTCGTCATGGTGCTCTCCTCCTCATCGGTCGAGTCGCAGGCGGCGGACGAGTCCGCCTTCGCCTCGGTGACCCGGCAGGCCCTCTACGCCCTCATCGCCGTGCCGCTCATGCTCGTCGCATCACGCATGCCGATCACCTTCTGGAAGCGCTGGGCCTGGCCCGCGGTGGTCGCCGGCATGCTCTTGCAGCTGCTCGTCTTCACTCCGCTCGGCTGGGGGTACGGCGGCAACCGGAACTGGTTGCGGATCGGCGAGTCGTTCACGGCGCAGCCGTCCGAGATCGTCAAGCTCACCCTCATCCTGTGGATCGCGGCATTGCTCGTCTCGAAGGCCGGACTGCTCGAGGAGTGGCGTCACGTGCTCATTCCCATCGGCCCCGTTGCTGGACTCGCCATCGGTCTCGTGCTGCTCGGCAACGACCTCGGTACCGCGGTCGTGATGTTCCTCATCGTGTTCGGGCTGCTCTTCTACGCGGGGATCCGTCTGAAGTTCCTCGGGGTCGCCGCGCTCGTGATCGGAGCCTTCGGTCTCGTCTTCGCGTTCGCGGGTTCGTCGCGAACCGCCCGCATCCAGTCCTGGCTGAACGGATGCTCGCCCGAGGACTACGAGACGTGGTGCTGGCAGCCGACGCACGGCCTCTGGGCCCTTGCCTCCGGCGGCCTGTTCGGGGTCGGCCTCGGCGGTTCGAAGGCCAAGTGGTCCTGGCTTCCGGAGGCGGACAACGACTTCATCTTCGCGATCATCGGCGAGGAGCTCGGGCTCGTCGGGGCGATCGTCGTGCTGCTGCTCTTCGTCGTGCTCGCCGTCGCCTTCATGCGCGTGATCCGGCACAATGCCGACCCGTTCGCACGGATTGTGACGAGCGGCGTCATGGTCTGGATCGTCGGCCAGGCGTTTATCAACATCGGGGTCGTGCTCGGAGTGCTCCCGGTGCTCGGCGTGCCGCTCCCGCTCGTCTCAGCTGGAGGGTCCGCGCTCATCTCGACCCTCCTCGCCATCGGCGTCGTGCTCTCGTTCGCGCGCAACACGACGACGACGCGCCCGGTCCAGGTCGAGCAGTCTCCGGCCGAACGGTCGCGGCTGCTCGCGCAACAGCGCGTCTCCCAGCAGCGGAGTACGCAACCGGGAACCGGTGGGCGACCGTGACGACCTACCTGCTCGCCGGTGGAGGCACCGCCGGCCACGTGAACCCCCTGCTCGCGGTCGCCGATCGCCTGCGCGACAACGACCCGACCGCGGTCATCCTCGTGCTCGGCACGAAGGAGGGCCTCGAGGCGCGACTCGTACCGGCCCGCGGCTACGAACTGCTCACGATCGAGCGGCTCCCGTTCCCGCGCCGGATCGATCGACGCGCCCTCGGCTTCCCGCGTCGCCTGCGTGCGGCCGTGGACCGGACCGCCGGGATCCTTCGCGAACGCGGGGTCGATGTCGTCGTCGGTTTCGGCGGATATGCGTCTGCACCGGCCTACCTCGCGGCACGACGGGTACGCGTTCCGATCGCGGTCCACGAGGCCAACGCCAGACCGGGGATCGCCAATCGCCTCGGCGCCGCCTTCACCAGGTATGTCGGCGTGGTCTTCGCGTCGACGCGCATCAGGCACGCCACGGTGGTCGGGATGCCGCTGCGTCGGGAGCTCGAGACCCTCGACCGACACGCGGCGCGTGCCGCGGCGATCGAGTTCTTCGCGCTCGACCCCCGCAGGCCGGTGCTGCTCGTGACCGGTGGATCCAGCGGCGCGCGGAGCATCAACCGCACCATTGCCGCAACCGTCCCGCTCATTCTCGGGGCCGGTTGGCAGGTGCTGCACATCGCGGGGGAGAAGTCCGAGATCACCGATCCCGAACTCGCCGGGTATCACCTCGTGCGCTACTGCGACCGCATGGACCTCGCGGTCGCCGTCGCGGACCTCGCGGTCTCGCGTGCCGGATCCGCCACCGTGAGCGAGTTCACGGCGCTCGGGGTTCCGGCCGTCTACATCCCGTACCCCGTCGGCAATGGCGAGCAACGTCACAACATCGCCGACGTCATGGCTGCGGGCGGCGGCATCCTCGTGCGGGATGCCGACTTCACCGATGCCTGGATCACGACGAGCCTGCTTCCCCTCCTGCGCGACCGCGCAACCATCGCCGAACTCGCCGCTCGGGCCGGAACGGTCGGCGCACGGGACGGAGCCGACCGCATGGTCGCGCTCGTCACGCGCGCCCTCACCGAACGGTAAAATCGTCCAAATGATCAAACCCGATTTCTCCCAGGACCTCCCGACCGAGCTCGGTGCCGTCCACTTCGTCGGAATCGGCGGTTCTGGCATGAGCGGCATCGCGCGGCTGTTCATCGGCGCCGGCCACACCGTGACCGGATCCGACCGCAGCGAGAACCACAACACCGAGGCCCTCCGTGCGCTCGGCGCCACCGTCACGATCGGCCACGACGCCGCCAATCTCGGCGAGGTGGATGCCCTCGTCTACACCGGTGCACTCTGGCCGGACAACCCCGAGTACCTCGCCGCGATCGCCCGGGGGATTCCCGTGCTGCACCGGTCCCAGGCGCTCGCGTGGCTCATCGGCTCCCAGCGACTCATCGCCGTCGCCGGTGCGCATGGAAAAACGACGTCCGCCGGCATGATCATCACCGCCCTGCTCGAGCTCGGCGAGGACCCGAGCTTCGTCAACGGCGGGATCATCCAGTCGATCGGAACAAGCTCCGCGCGCGGCAGCGGTGAGCTGTTCGTCGTCGAGGCCGATGAGTCAGACGGGTCGTTCCTGCTCTACAACACGGCGGTTGCGCTCATCACGAACGTGGATGCCGATCACCTCGACCACTATGGCTCGCACGACGCCTTCGACGAGGCGTTCGTCTCCTTTGCGAACGACGCGAGCGAACTGGTCGTCGTCTCGAGCGACGATGCGGGCGCCAAGCGGGTGACCGCGGCACTCGGCGCAGGATCGGTGCTGACCTTCGGCGAGGATGCCACGGCCGATGTGCGACTGCACTCGATCGATGCCGTCGGACCAGTCTCCTTCGTGCTGTCGTGGAAGGGCACCGACTACCCGGCGACGCTGCGCGTGCCGGGCAGGCACAATGCCATCAACGCCGCCGGCGCCTTCGCGGTGCTCGTCGGACTCGGACTCGACCCGGCAGCGGTGCTCGAGGGCATCGCCGCCTTCGGCGGGACCGAGCGCCGATTCGAGCTGCACGGGATCGTGCGCGGAGTGAGCGTCTACGACGACTACGCGCATCACCCGACCGAGGTCGCCGCTGCCCTCAGCGCGGCACGCACAGTGGTCGGCTCCGGCCGCATCATCGCGGTGCACCAGCCGCACCTCTACAGCCGCACGCAGCTCATGGCCGGAGACTTCGCGGCCGTCTATGAGCAGCTCGCCGACCACACGATCGTGCTCGACGTCTACGGCGCACGGGAGGACCCGGTGCCCGGAGTCACCGGCGCGCTCGTGTCGGAGCGGTTCGCCGACGCCTCCAGGGTCGACTACCTGCCGGATTGGCAGGAGGCGGCCGACCAGGCAGCAGCGATCGCCCGCGAGGGGGACATCATCATGACGCTCAGCTGTGGAGACGTGTACCGAATCGTCCCGCAGCTGCTCGAGTCGCT
>Ga0247804_10001732_pt1 | contig 10067 bp, 10 predicted proteins | sample UWRJL029104C1_FD_181142 | JGI IMG/M metagenome (GOLD analysis project Ga0247804, IMG submission 181142) | Plant litter microbial communities from Arlington Agricultural Research Station in Wisconsin, United States - UWRJ-L029-104C-1 | ecosystem: Environmental > Terrestrial > Plant litter >...
TGAATATTTGTTGTGGATGTATCTAGAGGTAAAAGAACAACGCTGTCTTTACTTAAGGATAATTTTGTAAAACGAATGAATTTTGCATTGTAAACAACGGAATCTTTAGCTCCCTCTTCTTTTTTTCTCAAAGAATCAAGTTCCTTATTTGCACCAACAGTTGTTTTTAAATCCTGCGCAAAAGCATCACTACCGCCAATGAATACCAGAATTGCCAAACAAAACAGAATAGCTTTATACATTTATAACTCAGCGATTAGTGCAGTTAAAATTTTAGTCATTTTAGGTTCGGCTTTTGCAGCGGCTTCTAAAATCTCGTTTAAGTTGAAAGGTTGTAAGTCTTCAGGAAAACCTTCATCTGTTAAAACTGAAATGGCGAAGACAGGTAATCCAGCATGGTTGGCCACAATTACTTCCGGTATTGTACTCATGCCAACCGCATCCGCTCCAATTAGTCGAAGATATCTATATTCAGCTTTTGTTTCTAAATTTGGACCGGAAACAGCCACATAAACGCCTTTATGGCATTTGATATCTACACCTTTGGCAATTTCAAGGGCTTTAGAAATAATTGTTTTTTTATACGGCTGGCTCATATCCGGGAACCGCGGACCTAATTCACTTTCAATTAAACCACGCAATGGATTATCAGGCTGAAGATTAATATGATCTTCAATAATCATTAAATCGCCCTTTTTAAATTCAGGATTTAAAGAGCCTGCAGCGTTTGAAACAATTAAATTTTCGATACCCAACCCTTTCATCACGCGTACCGGAAAAGTAATTTGCTGCATTGTATAACCTTCGTAATAATGCAAACGGCCTTGCATTGCTATAATTTTCTTTCCATTTAAGGTTCCAAAAATTAATTTGCCGCTGTGAAATTCTAATGTCGATATTGGAAAATTGGGAATGTTTGAATACATCAATTGATGTTCAATTTCTATTTCTTTAACCAGGCCACCTAAACCAGTGCCCAGTATTATGCCGATTTCAGGCTTAAAATTTTCTGTTTTTCGTTTTATGTATTCAACGGTTTCTTCTATTGCTCTCAACATACCTCAAAATAAGTTCATCAAAGGTAACCTTATCCTCTTCAAATAAATCAACCTCGATGGGTAAAAAATATACTGGTAAATTTACCAGTAAATCTTTAAATACAGCAGATTTTAAACGCTTACTATCCTTTTCTGTTGTGATGATAATTTTTTCTTTTTTTAAACCTGCTTCAAATGCTGATTTAAACTTCCCAATATCATCGGTTTTAAAAGCATAATGGTCGGGAAACTCCTCGTGTTTGATGGTTTTCGAGTATTTCTCCAGTTCTTCGATAAGTGGTGCGGGATTGGCAATTCCTGTTAACAAAAAAATTTCGTAATCTTTTATCGAATCCAGCGAACGGCTTTCATCATGGTACAAATGCTTCAGTTCGCCATATTTCAAATACGAATGAAGTACTTTTTGATTTTCATTTGGCTGCAATTCGTTGATTGACGCCTGCTGTGCCACATGCAACAATGGAACCGGAGATTTTGTAACCAGCAAAACATCGGCGCGTTTTCTTGATGAAAACACATCTCTTAAATTTCCTGCCGGAAGTAAGAATTGTAATGTTCCTAACTTCCTGAATTCGAAAAGTAAGATATTTAAACCTGCGCGCACGGCCCTATGTTGATATGCATCATCCAGAATAATTAAGTCATGGCTTTCTTTTAACTTTTCTATTCCCTTTATCCTGTCCTCACAAACAGCAACAGTTATATTTTCAAATTTCTGGTAATATTGCAAGGGTTCATCACCAATTGTTTCGGCTGTAGAATGAGCATCTGCAGTGATAAAACCTTTTGTTTTACGTCCATAACCTCTGCTAAGAACGGCGATTTTATTATCAGCAAGTAATCGAATCAAATATTCTGTCGTTGGCGTTTTTCCGGATCCACCAACAGCCAGATTACCTACGCAAATTACAGGCAAATCAAATTTAGTGGAGGACATGAAGCCCCAATCATAAAGTTTTTTTCGAAGCTTAATGGCCAGGCCATAAATGAGCGAAAATGGAAGCAGTAAAAGGCGTAAATAATTAAGTAGCATACCGTCGTGTTTCAAAAATAGGGATTATTAAATAAAGCGGGCATCAACAAATTGGATACTTACTAAAATGAACCCTTAACTTTTAGAAAGGTTTTATTAGAATTCTTAGAATCCGATAATTAGCTCCATAATATTTAAACTGATTTTTCGCACCTGCTTTAAGTTTTTGCAATTAATTATTATGCAGAACAAAGGTTAAATTAAAATGTTACCTTGTAAGTTGCTCACAAAATATGAAGCTAAAATCAGAAATTTTAATTGTTGGCGGTGGTTTGGCGGGTTTAACAGCAGCTATTCACTTAAAACAGTCTGGTTTAAATGTAACTTTAATTGAGAAACAAAGTTATCCGCATCATAAGGTTTGTGGAGAATACATTTCTAATGAAGTTTTGCCCTACCTGAACTGGCTCAATCTAAACTTAAAAGATTTATCACCTACGTCGATAACCAATTTACAATTCACGTCACGATCAAACCGATCCATTACCGCAAAATTACCATTAGGAGGTTGGGGTGTGAGCAGGTATGTGCTAGATAATTTTTTATACCAGGCTGCCCTAAACCGTGGCGTAACCATATTGAAGGATACAGTTATCAATATAAATTATTCGGATAATCAATTCATTATTGAAACTGCCGCGGGAAATGGCTTCATGGCAAGCCATGTTGTCGGGGCCTATGGCAAACGCGCATCAATAGACGTAAAGTTGGGACGTAACTTTATAAACAAAAAATCAGCTTACTTAGCCGTAAAGGCACATTATTCATCAGATTTTCCAGACAACCTGGTAAGCCTCAATAATTTTGAAGGCGGCTATTGCGGGGTTTCTAAAATTGAAAACAATGCACTAAATATCTGTTATTTAGCAGATTACGAAAGCTTTAAAAAACACAAAAACATTACTGCCTACCAGGAGAATGTACTCTATAAAAATTCCAATCTTAAAAACATATTTGAAAAATCAAAGATGATTTTTGATGCGCCTTTAACCATCAGTCAAATATCTTTCGAAGCAAAAGAACCAGTACACAACCATATTTTAATGATTGGAGATACCGCAGGATTAATACATCCGCTTTGCGGTAATGGAATGGCCATGGCGATTCACAGTGCTAAAATAGTATCCGAACTTGTAAATAAATATGCTGAAGGACAAATTTCATCAAGAATCGAACTGGAAAAAAAATATACTGCAAGCTGGAAAAATCTGTTCAGCACCCGTTTAAAAACAGGACAACTTTTAACTTCCCTGCTAAAAAATACGACAATGGAAAGTTTCGCTATGAACACCATCAGCAGCATGCCTTTTATTTTGAATAAATTAATTAAATACACCCATGGGCAACCGATTCCAATTTCCTAATTATGGCGATAGATACTAAGTTTAGAAGCAACGCACCGGAATTAATGGATGATTTTGAGATGGAAGGTGAAATTTTAAGAGATGCATTGGATAAAATTGCGAGTATTAATCAATTACTGGGTGGTAATAAGGTTACACTAAATGGAATTAAAATCTTAATCCAGAGCAAACCAAAAGATGAATCGGTACGTATTACGGATATAGGTTGCGGCAATGGAGATATGCTAAGGGCTTTGGCCGATTATGCAGAAGAAAAAAAACTGAATTTTATTTTAAAAGGAATAGACGCCAATAATTTTACGATAAAACACGCTGAAAATCTATCTAAAAATTACACTAATATCTCTTACGAATGTCGGGATGTTTTTGATAATTCAGTTGAAGAGGAACCATGCGATATATTTATTTGTACCCTGACTTTACATCATTTTAAGGACGAGGAGATTATCCGAATTCTTGAAAATTTAAAACAATCAGCAAAAATGGGCATAGTCATTAACGACCTGCATAGAAGCGCTTTAGCCTATTATCTTTTCAAGGCATTATGTTTTGTTTTCGGGTTAAACGATATGTCCAGAGAAGATGGACTTGTCTCTATTCTACGGGGATTTAAAAAAGAAGATTTTATAAAATACAGCAGGCGGTTAAACCTTAAATTCAGTGATATTAAGTGGAAATGGGCATTTCGCTACCAATGGATAATTAAAACGATATGAGTGTTAGAATAAAAGCAGTTGGGAAAGCCCTACCGGAATTTTGGAGTGCAACGGAAGATATTCTGCCTTTTTTAGATGTCTGGTTAAAAAACCAGGACGATCGGTTCATAAGAAAAGTCAAAAAAATTTTTGAGGGTGCTGCTGTAGATAAGCGTTATTCGATAATGTCGCCTGGAGAAGTATTCAGTGAATTAAGCTTTGAAGACAGAAACAACATTTACATAAAGGAATGTATAAAACTGGGTAAACAATGCCTTGAAACGGCATTGGAAAAAGCTGAATGGAACGCTCAGGACCTGGATTTTATCATTACAGTTAGCTGTACCGGCATAATGATTCCATCTTTAGATGCCTATCTGATTAATGAATTGAGGCTTCGTCAGGATATTGTACGTTTGCCTGTAACAGAAATGGGTTGTGCTGCCGGCGTTTCTGGAATCATTTACGCTAAAAATTTCCTTAAGGCAAATCCGGGTAAACGAGCTGCAGTTGTTGCGGTTGAATCCCCTACGGCAACCTTCCAGCTCAACGACTTTTCAATGGCTAATGTGGTGAGTGCAGCCATTTTTGGAGATGGTGCAGCCTGCGTTTTATTAAGTTCAGATGAAGTAGATGATGGTCCAGAAATTCTTTCAGAAGAGATGTATCATTTTTACGATGCGGAAAAGATGATGGGATTTAAACTGACCAATTCCGGTTTACAAATGGTATTGGATGTGGAAGTTCCTGAAACGATTGCTTCGCATTTCCCGGCGATTATCCACCCTTTCTTAGCTAAAAATGGTTTGGAAATTGATACAATTGACCATCTGATTTTTCATCCGGGAGGAAAAAAAATTATACAGATTGTAGAGGAACTATTCGGTAGGCTTGGCAAAAATATAGATGAAACCAAAGAAGTCTTGAGATTGTACGGCAACATGAGCAGTGCCACGGTGTTATATGTATTGGAACGCATTATGGATAAAAAACCTGCAACAGGAGAAAAAGGATTGATGTTGAGTTTTGGCCCTGGGTTCTCTGCACAGAGAATTCTTTTACAATGGTAAGATGACGGCACAGGAAATACTCGATAAATTACCCTACGGAGATTCATTTTTATTCGTTGATGAGTTGCTCCATGTTGATGAAAATGGTGTTAGAGGTAGCTATAGATATGCTGAAAACCTGCCTTTTTATGCTGCACATTTTAAAAGGGATCCGGTAACCCCTGCAGTGATTCTTACAGAAACCATGGCTCAAATCGGATTGGTCTGTTTAGGATTATTCTTGTTGGGGGATAATTCTGATGAGAAAATATCGTTGGCGATGACATCGAATTCAGTTGATTTTCTGAAACCAGTTTATCCGGGAGAAACAGTAATCGTAACCAGTGAAAAGCGCTATTTTAGATTTAATAAATTGAGCTGTAAAGTAAAAATGGAAAACGTTTCAGGCGAAATAATATGTAAAGGAACTATTGAAGGGATGTTAATTTCTAAACCTCATGAATAATAATCGTGTCGTAATTACTGGTCTCGGAATTTGTGCACCAAACGGCATCACAATTCCTGATTTTACCGAGGCGATAAAAAATGGCTCTTCGGGAATTACCCATCAGCCTGATTTGGAGGCGCTCGGATTTTCATGCCAGATTGCGGCAAAACCTTTACTTAGTGAAGATAGAATTGCACAATATTTTACACCTTTAGAGTTAAAAAATTTAAACAGCACCGGTATAACTTATGGCGTGATTGCTTCCTTAGATGCATGGGAAGATGCTGGTTTGGAAAAAAGCGGTAACGACGATCCTGATTGGGAAAGCGGAACAGTTTTCGGAACAGGTACTTCAGGAATCGATAAATTTCGTTGGGCAATTAACAAAATCGACGATTTGGAAATTCGAAAATTAGGAAGTTCTGTTGTTGTACAAACCATGGCCAGCGGAGTTAGCGCTTTTATCAGTGGAAAGTTGGGTTTAGGAAACCGGGTAATTACAAATTCTTCCGCCTGTGCAACGGGTACGGAAAGCATTCTGCTGGCTTATGAAAGAATTAAATCCGGACAGGCCAGAAGAATGTTGGCTGGAAGTACAAGTGATAGCGGACCGTACATCTGGGGCGGATTTGATGCAATGAAAGTTTGCACTTTCAAACACAATAACCAACCGGAGAAAGGAAGCCGACCAATGAGTTTAACAGCTAGCGGATTTGTGCCCGGAAGTGGCGCAGGTGCTTTAGTACTGGAATCACTGGATTCCGCTTTGGCAAGAAATGCAAAAATTTACGCCGAAGTGCTCGGCGGTGATGCGAATTCCGGTGGCCAGCGTGGCTTGGGTACTATGACCGCCCCAAACCCAGTGGCTGTACAACGCTGCATTAAACAGGCTATTGAAAATTCAGGAATTGAAGCTGATGAAATAGATGTGATAAACGGACATTTAACGGCCACATCTAAAGATGGACTTGAAATAGAAAACTGGAAAATAGCTTTGGGATCTTCTGCGGATAATTTTCCTTATATAAATTCTTTAAAAGGAATGGTAGGTCATTGCATCAGCGCAGCAGGAAGCATCGAATCTGTGGCATCAGTATTGGAACTACATCATGGATTTATTTTTCCAAACGTGAATTGTGAGGATCTGAATCCGGAAATTAGTTCACTGGTAAATGATAGATGCATACCACAAAAATTATTAAAAAAATCTATCAATATCTTAATTAAAGCGAGTTTTGGATTTGGCGACATCAATGCCTGTGTAATCTTTAAAAAATATAAAAATGACTGAACAACACATTATTGAAGAATTGGCAACAATTATTACGCCCTATACTGAAGAAAAATCTGCGCTGGAAAATATCGGAGCACATACAGACTTCATTAAGGATCTTAAAATTAACTCTGCGAACTTAGTGGACATCGTTCTTGATATTGAAGAAAAATTCAACATCACAATCGATAACGATTCAATGTCAAAAATGCTTACAGTAAAAGCAACAATCGACGTTATTGAAAGCAAATTACAGGAAAATGCTGGGTAATGACATCGTTGATTTAAACCTGGCTAAAATTCAAAGCAACTGGAGAAGAAAGAATTACCTTTCTAAAATTTTCACGGAAGACGAACAGCAGCTTATTTTATCAGCAGAAAATCCTGATGTATTGGTTTGGGTTCTTTGGAGCATGAAAGAATCGGCCTACAAAATATACAATAGAAAAACGAATGAACGGCTTTTTAACCCACTGGCTTTTCAGTGCATCATTCTAGTATTGAATAACAACGTTGCAAAAGGGCTTGTTAAATACAACACATTAAAAATTTTAACAAGCTCGGAACTCAAACCTGGTTTCATACACACGATTGCGACGGACGGTATTCTATTTTCAAAAAAAATAAAAATATGGTCTAATCAGTACCATTTAAACTACCCGGCAATTTTTAATGAGCAAATAACTGATTACCATATTTATAAAAACATACATAATCTTCCTGAAGTTAAAAATTTCCATAACAATTTACTACACGATGTATCAGTTAGTCACCACGGCAATTATGTATGTATTGTTTTTAACGATGAGCCTGTTCACTGAATGCATTAAATGTTGCATTATTTCTTTACAGAAGAATAGAATTGCATCCCTCAAAAAGCCTTATCTTTGTATAAATCATAAAAAATAGAATATGCTTAAAGGATTTTTCAACGTACCGGCTCCGGTAAATGAACCTATATTAAATTATGGCCCAGGTAGCAAAGAACGCGTGCTTTTGAAAGAAGCGCTTGCCGAGGCTCGATCACATCAACAAGACATACCGATGTACATCGGCGGAAAACAAGTTCATACAGATAAAAAAGGCAGAGTTGTTCCACCCCATGATCATCAACATATTTTAGCTCAATATAGTATTGGCGACAAAACACATATCCAACAAGCAATTGATGCAGCTTTAGCGGCAAAAGAAGACTGGGAAAATCTTTCCTGGGAGCACAGAGCTGCCATCTTTTTAAAGGCGGCTGATTTAATCGCCGGAAAATACCGTTATAAATTAAACGCTGCGACCATGTTGGGTCAAAGTAAAAATGCTTATCAGGCAGAAATTGATGCCGCTTGTGAATTGATCGACTTCTTACGTTTTAACGTAAGTTACATGGTTGATATTTACAAACAACAACCACCTGTTTCGCCACGCGGCAGCTGGAATCGTGTAGAGCAACGTCCGCTGGAGGGTTTCGTGTTCGCCTTAACGCCATTCAATTTTACAGCAATTGCAGCTAACTTACCAGCTTCAGCAGCGATGATGGGTAACGTTGTGGTATGGAAACCTGCAGATACACAAGTATATGCAGCTAATCTTTTAATGGAAATTTTCCGCGAGGCTGGTTTACCTGACGGTGTTGTGAACCTGGTTTATGCCGACGGTCCGGAAACAGGTGACATAATCTTTAATCACCCTGATTTCGCTGGTATTCACTTTACTGGTTCTACAAAAGTATTCCAGGAAATCTGGAAAACAATAGGAACAAACATTCACAAATACAGATCTTATCCGCGTATCGTTGGTGAAACGGGAGGTAAAGATTTTATCCTGGTTCATCCATCTGCACAGTCCAAGATTGCAAGTACTGCAATTGTTCGTGGTGCTTTTGAGTACCAGGGACAAAAATGTTCCGCTGCGAGTCGTGTTTACATCGCAGAAAGCCTTTGGCCGGAAATTAAAGAGCAAATGTTAGCCGATTTAGCTTCATTTAAAATGGGTGGAACTGAAGATTTTACTAACTTCATCAATGCAGTTATCGATGAGCGTTCATTTGATAAATTGGCCAAATACATCGACCAGGCAAAAAAAGACGAAGGTGTTGAAGTTATTGCAGGCGGTAGCTATGATAAGAGCAAAGGCTATTTCGTTGAGCCAACTGTTTTAGTTGTTCAGGATCCGAAATACACGACCATGTGCGAAGAGTTGTTCGGCCCGGTTTTAACGGTTTATGTATATGCCGACAAAGACTTTGATTCGATTTTAGAAATAATCGATACGACTTCTCCTTACGCTTTAACAGGCGCTTTAATTGCACAAGACCGTTATGCGATTGACAAAGCAAGTCATGCCTTACGCAACTCTGCCGGTAACTTTTACATCAATGACAAATGTACCGGAGCAGTTGTTGGTCAGCAGCCATTTGGCGGTGCCAGAGGTTCGGGTACGAACGATAAAGCAGGTTCGATGATTAACTTATTGCGCTGGGTTTCTCCACGTACGATTAAGGAAGTTTTCGAATCTCCAACTGATTATCGCTATCCATTTTTAGCTGAAGATTAATATTTAGATTATATAAAATTTCAAAACCTCTTGATTACTCAAGAGGTTTTGTTTTTTATAAGGCTTTCGAAAAGCAATTTACAGCAGAGGTATTTTCCACAATTGGGCTTAGTACATAATAGTATTAAAAGCCGGCTAATTTGCTCCCTCAGATAACACAGATTTCCGCAGATTTATAATTTGAGTCAGCATAACGGGAAACATTTCCCCTGCGTTAATCACCGAGATCCGCGCGAAATGCAAGGCAATAAATACAAGAACGAAACATCCATCTCCGAATATCTTAAAACTATCGACACTTCTAACTGTTCTATAGTAAATAAAATACCATGGAAAATCAGGAAGATAACAATCAAAACTTAAAAGATAAAAAAGCAGACAATTCTGCTGATAACACCAACATGCCTGATGGATTGGTTCCGCGCCATCATAGTGATGAAAACAACGAAAAAAACAAAGTAAAATCTGATGCAGGAAACCTCGGCAGAAATTTTGGAAGAGGAGATTTTGGTTCAGAAGAAGCTCGCGAAGATTCTGAGAAAGGAAATAGCGGACATGCAGGCAACATGCCAAATACGGAAAAAGAACAAAGCCCCGAAT
>Ga0247804_10001733_pt1 | contig 10062 bp, 6 predicted proteins | sample UWRJL029104C1_FD_181142 | JGI IMG/M metagenome (GOLD analysis project Ga0247804, IMG submission 181142) | Plant litter microbial communities from Arlington Agricultural Research Station in Wisconsin, United States - UWRJ-L029-104C-1 | ecosystem: Environmental > Terrestrial > Plant litter >...
CGATTTGTTCAACCATGCCCGGACTTAACCGTGCCTGTGCAAACTTTAAACCTGAAGCGATAACTTCTTTGTTTTTCGTAATCAAACAACCTAAACGAGCACCGCAGGCGCTATAGCGTTTAGAAACCGTATCCATAATTACAACGTTTTCGTCCAGTCCATCCAAATGCATTGGTGAAATAAATTCCCGTCCGTCATAGCAAAATTCGCGATAGGCTTCATCAGAAAATAAAAATAAATCGTATTTGATACAAAGTGTTTTTAGTGCTTCTAATTCCTCTTTTGAATATAAATAACCGGTTGGATTATTCGGGTTACAAATTATTATAGCCTTGGTTTTTGCCGTAATTAATTTTTCAAATTCTGAAATTGCCGGCAATGCGAATCCATTTTCTATGTACGACAAAATGGGTTTTACCACAACATTACTCATGCATGCAAAGCCATTATAATTTGCATAAAATGGTTCAGGAATGATGATTTCATCGCCCTCGTTAACGCAGGTTTGCATGGCAATGGTAATCGCTTCCGAACCACCAACGGTTACCAAAATATTTTCAGGACTAATGTCGTAACCTAATTTGTTATAATACTCTGTTAGTTTTTCGCGATAAGCTAAAGTTCCTTCTGATGGTGTATAAGCCCAAACATTAAAATCAATGTTTTTAATTGCATTTAACATCCCTTCAGGTGTTTCAATATCTGGCTGACCTATATTTAGATGGAAAACTTTTTTACCATCTTTTTTTGCTTTGTCTGCAAAGGGGGTTAATTTTCTGATTGGCGATGCAGGCATCTGCAAGCCTTTTTGTGAAATTTTTGGCATGGCTCAAAAATAAAAAAGTCCCGCTGAAAACCGGGACTTTTTAAATATTATTGTTTAAATTTATTTAGATGCTGCAGCAACAGTTTCACCTTTAATGTAAAGTACTTTTACAGGCGTTTTAGCATTAGATGTAACGGTTATTGTTTTTGTAAAAGGCTGGGGTGCACCTGCTGCGCTATACGTAACAGAGATGGTTCCGGTTTCACCTTTTTTCAAAGGAACAGTTGTATATTTAGGAGTTGTACATCCGCAACTCGCTTCCGCTTTTGTGATAATTAAAGGCTCTTCGCCAACATTCGTGTATTTGAATTCGTAGGTTACAGGTTTATTAACCGTAATTTTGCCAAAGTCATGTGTTTCAGCTTCAAATTTAAATTCTGCCGGCTTAGATTGTGCGTTTGCAATTAAACCAAAACCCATTACCATGGTTAATAATACTAAGATCTTTTTCATATTCTTGTTTTGAAATCGTTTTTTAAATTTATTAAAACAAATTTAATATTTATAGATAGAAACAAAAACTATTCCAATTATTTTTTATTAATCCATATATAATTTTACAATCGATGATAAAGGCAAACTTTTAATTTTCCATATATTTGCATCAACCAATATTTGATTGCGATGCTAAATGAAAAATTGATTACTAACTCTATAGATACTTCCGAACTCAGTTTTAATGATTTTAAATCAATTGTTGTTAATGATTATAAATTGGCATACGAGAGCAGACAAGCCAGTGTTTTGGGTCGTCGGGAAGTATTAACAGGGAAGGCTAAATTCGGTATTTTTGGTGATGGAAAGGAAATTCCTCAAATCGCCATGGCTAAGGCATTTAAGAACGGAGACTGGCGTTCTGGTTATTACCGCGATCAAACTTTTGCCTTTGCAGCGGGCATTTCTACAATTAAGGAATTTTTTGCCCAATTGTATGCCAATCCTACGGAGGGTGCCGATCCTTTCTCTGGCGGCAGACAAATGAATTGTCATTTCGCAACCAAATCTATTAATGAAGATGGAAGCTGGAACGATTTGATGCAGATTAAAAATGTGTCTTCGGATATATCGCCAACAGGAGGACAAATGGCCCGTCTGGTTGGTTTAGCCTATGCGTCAAAACTATTCAGAAATAATAAGGAATTAGATTATTTAAAAAACTTTTCAGCTAACGGCAACGAAGTCGCCTTTGGAACAATTGGCAATGCGTCAACATCAGAGGGCGTTTTTTTCGAGGCAATAAATGCCGCTGGGGTTTTACAAATTCCTATGGCAATTTCCATTTGGGATGATGCTTACGGTATATCTGTTCCTGCGAAATACCAGACGACGAAGGAAGATATTTCTGAAGTTTTAAAAGGTTTTCAGCGTGATGAAAAAAATCAGGGTTATGAAATTTTCAAAGTTAAGGGTTGGGATTATCCTGCATTATGTGAAGTTTATGAAAAAGCAATAACGATTTGCAGGGAAGAGCATGTGCCTGTTTTAATACATGTTACAGAACTTACTCAACCCCAGGGGCACAGTACTTCAGGTTCTCACGAACGATATAAATCAAAAGATAGGTTAAGCTGGGAAAATGAACACGATTGCATTTTAAAAATGCGCGAATGGATGCTGGATTCTGCAATTGTATCTGAAGATGAAATTGCAGAAATAGAGAAAAACGCCAAAATTTTTGTTCGCAATGCACAGAAGGAAGCATGGAATGAATTTCTGGATAGTATGAAACCCGAGCAAAAGCTGGTGGTCGACTACATCTCAGCAATGGTTGGAAAGCAGCCCGAACTGGCTAAAATTTCCGCTCATCTAGCTGCTACCGCAGATGCACAGCGAAGGGAAATTTTCACAGCGGCCCGTAAAGCGATCAGGTTATCTGCTGGAAAAGCGTCGGCAGAACGTGATGCACTGATAAACTGGTATAAAAGCCAGGACGAGTTAAATTATAACAGGTATAACTCTAAACTGCACACGAATGGTATTGAAAGTCCTGAAAAGATAACCCTTGTAGATGCGGTTTATGATGAGTTTTCTAAGATGGTTGATGGACGTGAAATTTTAAATGCATGTTTTGATGAGAATTTTGCCCGCGATCAGAGATTGGTCGCTTTTGGTGAAGATTTAGGGAACATTGGGGATGTAAATCAAGGTTTTGCTGGTTTACAAACAAAATATGGCGAATTGAGGGTAACCGATACGGGTATTCGCGAAATGACCATCATGGGGCAAGGTATTGGTATGGCCATGCGCGGCTTAAAACCAATTGCCGAAATACAATACCTCGATTACCTGATATTTGCTTTAAATGTGCTGAGTGATGATTTAGCTTCACTTTCTTATCGTACTAAAGGCATACAAAAAGCCCCAGTTATCGTCAGAACCAGAGGCCATCGTTTAGAGGGTATCTGGCATTCCGGCTCACCAATAAGTATGATTCTTGGCTCATTGAGAGGGATGCACGTGTGTGTACCAAGAAATATGACCCAGGCAGCCGGTATGTACAATACACTTTTCAGGGCCGACGAGCCTGCTATCGTTATTGAATGCCTTAACGGTTATCGCCTAAAGGAAAAATTGCCCAATAATGTCGGTGAATTTACAGTTCCGTTAGGAAAGGCTGAAGTTCTGGAACAAGGGACTGATATTACAGTGGTATCGTATGGTTCTACCCTAAGAATTGTTCAGGAAGCTGCTGAAGAGTTGACCATAATGGGTATTTCAATTGAAATAATCGATCCTCAAACCCTATTGCCTTTTGACACAACAAACGTTTGCGCTGAATCCCTTAAAAAAACAAATAAGCTTTTAGTGGTTGATGAAGATGTTCCAGGCGGTGCATCGGCTTATATTCTGCAACAAGTTTTAGAGAATCAGAAGGGTTACTTTCACCTTGACGGGCAACCGCAAACATTATCTTCAAAAGCACATAGGCCGCCCTTCGGTTCAGATGGCGATTATTTCAGTAAACCATCAGTTGATGATGTAATAGAAGTTATATACCAGATGATGCACGATTCAAATCCTGCAAAATATCCTGCACTTTTCTAAAGAAGAGGTAATTGATTCAGAGGGCAGATGTGTATTTGTAACTGCCTCTTGTGAAAATCGTCCTTTCGATCCGATAGCTATTGGATTGAGTGCAACGGAACGAAGAAATCTTTGAATCAAGTTATTTTCAAAGATTTCTCCACTGCGGTCGTATGACGACCAACATTTATATTACACAAGCTTTATTTCTCAAAAATTGGTCGGCTAAAACCAAAGCCGCCATGGCTTCCACAATTACCACTGCTCTTGGAACTACACAAGGGTCGTGGCGGCCTTTACCTTTAATTTCTGATACTTCACCAGCTGCATTAATCGTTTGCTGATTGTGCATAATCGTAGCTACTGGTTTGAAAGCGACTTTAAAAGTAATGTCCATTCCATTTGAAATACCACCTAAAATACCACCGGCAAAATTTGTAGTCGTTTTGAAAATTTTTGAATCTGCAGCTTTTGGTTGAGGGATATCGTTGTGTTGAGAGCCTCTTAATTCGCTTCCTGCAAAACCTGAACCGTATTCAAAACCATGAACCGCATTGATGCTCAACATCGCTTTGCCTAAATCGGCATGTAATTTATCGAAAACGGGTTCTCCTAAACCAGCCGGACAACCTTTAATTATACAACCAATTTTACCGCCAACGGTATCGCCATCTTTTCTAACTGAATCGACAAATTCAATCATTTCATGTGCGGTAGCAGGGTCGGCGCAACGAACAATATTTTCTTCTCTTATTTCCAGCAAGGCTGATAAATCGTTACTTTCTAAATTCGGTGCCTCAATGGTGCCGACTGCAGTAACATGTGCAAAAATTTCAATGCCTTGTTGCTTTAGAAATAATTTGGCAATTGCACCAGCTGCTACACGAGCTGCTGTTTCACGTGCTGATGAACGTCCACCACCCCGATGATCGCGGATACCATATTTCGCATCATATACGTAATCTGCATGGCTCGGACGGTATACATCAACATTGTGACCATAATCTTTAGAACGCTGGTCTTCATTTGGAATTAGCAAAGCAATTGGTGTTCCTGTACTTTTACCTTCAAAAATACCCGATAGAATTTGAACCGTATCGCTTTCTTTTCTTTGCGTGGTGATTTTCGACTGCCCTGGTTTACGCTTATCCAATTCTGATTGAATAAAATCCATGTCAATATCCAATTGCGCCGGACAGCCATCAATAATTACCCCAATGGCTACGCCGTGAGATTCGCCAAAGGTAGTGATGCGAAAGAGTTGTCCGAATGAGTTGCCTGCCATTTTTATTTTAGATTGATGATATTAGATTTACGATTTTTAGTCTTGATACTTGATACTAGCTACTTGATACTAACATTAAATCCCGCTTTCTTCAAGTCCTCCCAAAAATATGGATAAGATTTTTCTACAACCTGCATTTCTTCAATCTCTACCTCGTTGATTAATAATGCAAGTGGGGCGAAAGCCATTGCCATTCGGTGGTCCTCGTAAGTTAAAACAGTAATTTTTTCAGGGAAATGAAGTTCATTGGTATTCAGCGTGTAAACCAAATTATCTTCTGTTAAAGTTACGCCGATTTTAGCCAGCTCATTTTGCAGGGCGGCTATGCGGTCGGTCTCCTTTATTTTTAAAGTTTCCAAACCTGTGAACGACATGTTTTTACCCAATGCAGCTGCAATAACAATAATAGTCTGTGCCAAATCAGGACAAGTTTTTAAATCAAGAACCTGATTGGTTTCCAGGGATAATCCCAAATTGCTGATTGAAATTCCCTTTTCAGTTTTATCTGTTGCAATACCAAAAATCTTCATGATTTTTTGGATTTGGCTATCGCCCTGCAGGCTTTTTTCTTTTAATGCAGGCAAACTGATTTCAGCGGCATCAGCTAAAGCTGCAATGCTGTACCAATAAGAAGCTGCGCTCCAATCTGGCTCAACAACTAACGTTCCTGATTTAAAAGCCTGAGGTTGTATAGAAATTGAATTGCCGTTCCAGGAATGTTCAATACCAACTTCCGCAAGCATATCCAAGGTCATATCTACATATGGCTTCGAAGTTAGTTCACCCTCGATTTCTAAATTTAAACCTTGAGGCAGGGTAGGAGCAATCATCAGTAATGCTGAAATATACTGGCTGCTCACATCGCCTTTAATTTTAACCTCAGCAGTTTTCTGGTTTAATGGACCAACAATATTTAACGGCGGAAAGCCATCATGCTCTGCATAAGAAATATCTGCTCCAATGGCTTTCAACGCTTCTGCTAAAATTCCAATTGGGCGCTGTTTCATGCGCTCGGTTCCTGTTAATAAGAAATTGCCATTTTTAGCCGAAAGATAAGCGGAAAGAAAACGCATTGCCGTTCCCGCAGGACCGACATCGACTGTTTTCGATTCCTCAATTTCTACTTCCAGCTCTCCTTCAAGTGTATTAAGAATGCCATTTAAAGTTACCGTATCAGCAGCATTTGAAAGGTTTTCTACTTTAACCAATCTATTGCTTAAAGCGCTAATTATCAAAGCTCTGTTGCATTCACTTTTCGAGCCTGTTAACTGGATTTCCGTATTAATATTCCTGTTTCCTTTAAAAGAAACTAAGGCGTTTTTTGACATTTTGGCCTCTCCCTAACCCTCTCCAATGGAGAGGGGACGTAATTCGTTTATAAAATTTATTTTTGAGCTGAAGTACTTAAAACTTTATATTAAGCTTTAAATCTATCGTTTTAAGATTGCTTCGCGCCTCGCAATGATGCGGTATTTATGCTTTAAACTTTGCTTTTGGCTTTAAGCTTTGGTCTTTAAGCTTACTAAGCTTTTACTTCATTATGTTGCTCAGCAGCAATTCCTTTTTCAGCTTTGCCAGCATTCATGATTTCAGTTTGTTTACGGATAGATTCACCGTGCATCAATTCCAAGAATTTCTCAGTGAAGTTTAAGTCTAATTTTAAGGCTTTAGCAAAAGCATGACCTTTTTTAATGATGGCATCCCAACGATTAACTTGCAAAATAGTAACCTGGTTATCGCGTTTGTATTCTCCGATTTTCTCAACAATAGCCATGCGTTCAGCTAATTTTTGTAATAAAATATCATCAATCTTATCGATATTTTTACGTAAATCAGCTAATTTATCGGCGAAAGCTTCGTTTGGTGCTTCAGGTTCACGAACCGTTAAACGGTCAACCAATTCAGACAATGCAGCCGGCGTAACTTGTTGTTTAGCGTCTGTCCATGCAACTGATGGGTCAACATGTGATTCAATCATTAAACCCTGCATATCTAAATCTAGGGCTTTTTGAGAGATGTATGGGATTAACTCACGGTTACCACAAATGTGACTTGGATCATTGATGATTGGCAATTCAGGACATAAAGTTTTCAATTGAATGGCCAGTTCCCACATTGGTTCGTTACGGAAAGAACTTTTTTCAAATGAAGAAAATCCACGGTGGATAGCACCAATTTTAGTAATTCCTGCACCATTGATTCGCTCGATTGCGCCAATCCATAACTGTAAATCAGGGTTTACCGGGTTTTTAATTAAAACAGGCACATCATGACCTTTTAAAGCATCAGCAATTTCCTGAACCGTGAATGGATTTACAGTAGAACGCGCTCCAATCCAAAGGATATCAACACCTGCAGCTAAAGCTTCTTCAACATGTTTTGCATTTGCAACCTCAACAGCAGTTGGTAAACCTGTTTCTGCCTTAGCACGTTTTAACCATTCTAAACCAATGCTTCCGATACCCTCAAATTCTCCCGGACGTGTACGTGGTTTCCAGATACCGGCTCTTAAAACGGATACTTTACCGGTTGCAGCCAACAAATGTGCTGTAGTTAATAGTTGCTCTTCAGTTTCCGCACTGCATGGTCCGGAGATGATTAATGGTTCGTTGTTAACGTTTAACCACGTGTTTAAAGGTTGGATGTTTAAATTAAGTTTCATGATTTATGGCTTGTAATATTTTATAATTCGATTGTTTAATTATTCTATTGCTCTATTAGTTTAATCGGTTAATTGTTTGAATTGGTTAATGGTACAGTTAACCAGTTCTACATTTTTAACAGTTAACCAATCTACACTTTGTCATTCTTTTGATACTCTCCGAGGATGTTAAAGTTCGATGTGTATTTTAATGCCTTTCTGATTGCCTTATCATACTTTTCAGTGCTTGGCCATTCTAAGTCGACGTAAAAGTAATATTCATTTCTTTTACCTAACACCGGCATAGATTGTATTTTTGTTAAGCTTACATCCTGTTCAGCGAAGATGTTTAATACAGTTGCTAAAGAACCTGCTTTGTGACCCACCTGAAAACAAATTGACGCCTTGTTTATTTTCTTTCCCTCATCTGTTTTATCTTTTTTTAGGATAAGGAAGCGGGTGTAATTTTTTTTATTGGACTCCACTCTGCGCTCTAAAATATTTAAGCCATAAAGTTCTGCGGCTAAAGTATTTGCGATGGCCATTGTGTCTGTCAGCTTTTCATCTTGAATACGCTTAGCACAAGCTGCAGTATCATTACTCTCCACAATTTTAATGTGTGGGTAATCATAAAAGAAATCAATGCATTGGCGAATAGCAATAGGATGTGAGGTTACAATTTTTATATCCTCGAATTTTACACCTGGCAAAGCCATCAAGTGCAATTGAATGGGCAAATAAACTTCGCCAACTACAGAAAAACCATAATCGCGAATCAAGGTGTAGTTAGGTAATAAGCTGCCCGCGATAGAGTTTTCAATAGCCATTACAACGAAATCAGCCTCGTTTTTGTCCAACTTGTCGCAGGTTTCTTTAAATGAATTGCATTCTACAGTTTCAATGTTTTTACCAAAGAATTTGTAGGCTGCCTCTTCATGAAAAGATGCTTTAATACCTTGAATTGCTACTCGTTTTGTCGTTTCCATTTTGCGTAAAACAAAAAAGTCCCGGCTGTTTGCCGGGACTTTTTTATACATTTTAATATTGTTATCTATCTTTTTGCATATTAGCCCCGGCTCTTACTAAAATAGTAAAAGTAACCAAAGTAATATGTGTTGAATAATTTCATTTTCGTTTTTGAATGAGCCAAATGTAATAACAAAATTTAATTTGTCAATAGGAAAATGAAAATATTTTTCAATAAAATTTAATTTTGTTGGATTTATACCGTTTTGAGGATGGGTGTGAAATGCAGATTTAACTGTTATTAAAGGCTGTGGAAAAAAACATTTTTTTTGGCAATATTGCAGGTAGACGCTTTGTCTCCCCCGGTGGCAGGGGAATTAAAGGGGGTGGTTGTTGAAATTGTAGATTTTTACTAGATAGGAACAATCCTTCCCTTTGCCACCCTCAAATAGGAGGATAATATGGTGCAGAATAGCTTAAATTCCTCAAAACAAAACGGCCTTTAAAATACAGACCGTTAAATTATCCTGTCGAACTTAACGTTCGTTGTTTTTCGTTAAAATCTTTAACCTTGTTATTCTCTTTAGCTTGCTTTTCCAATTCTTCGGCCTCATGCAATTCCTGCTGCATGAGCTTAGCAATTTTTGTGCTTCCATCGTGGCTCCAACCTGGAGGATTGAAAATGTATTTCACCTTATCCATAAAAGTCGGAGCCTTTTTTACATCCGCAGATAGGGCGATAAACTCATGGAAAATAATGTTAACGGGGCCGGTATCTTTTGGTTGCGTAGTTAAGCCGTATTTAATTTTATCTTCAGGTAATTCAGCCTGGAAAGTTCCAAACCATCTGTCCCAAAGAATTAAAACCATGCCCATGTTTTTATCCAGATAACGCACATTACTGGCGTGATGAACGCGGTGGTGCGATGGCGTTACAAAAACATATTCGTACCACTTAGGGAAATTGATTTTATACTGCGTATGAACCAGGTTGCCATAAATCTGGGTTATCAGGTATGCAAAAAGGATATCCATCGCGGTGAAGCCCATAAATGCCAAAGGCAAATAGAAGAAAACCCGATACAACGGTTCAAAAACGGTTGAGCGGAAACCAGTGGTTAAGTTAAAATGTTCTGATGAGTGATGGGTAACATGCATGGCCCAGAAAAAACGTACATAGTGGCCAACCGTATGCAGGAACCAATACAAAAAATCCTGAGCTAAAATCAGAACCAGCCAATAAATCCAAATATTGGAAATTTGAAACAGACGGAACTGGTAACAATATTCCAGCAAAAAGAATGTTGCTGTTTTCATACC
>Ga0247804_10001734_pt1 | contig 10060 bp, 3 predicted proteins | sample UWRJL029104C1_FD_181142 | JGI IMG/M metagenome (GOLD analysis project Ga0247804, IMG submission 181142) | Plant litter microbial communities from Arlington Agricultural Research Station in Wisconsin, United States - UWRJ-L029-104C-1 | ecosystem: Environmental > Terrestrial > Plant litter >...
GCCTTCGTTGCCGAGCCCTACATGACCACCGAGGACGACTACCTGCCCCGGCTTGATTTTCAGCTGGTGGGCAAGCAGTTCAGCAACGACCAGCCCTACGAAGATTTGTCGGCGAGCTGGGAGAAAATCAACCGCACGCTGCTGGAAAACGACGACTTTGGCCAGCAGCTCAAGCGCGGCGGCTTCCTGAAGGAGCAGATGCAGGCCCTGGCCGCCCGATACCCCGACCTGGAAGCCCGCACCGCCGCCGTGCGCGAGGTCATCATGAGCACCGTGCGCTACGACGGCACCAACGGCTACACCGCCCCCAACTCGCTGCGCAAGGCCTACGACGCCCACCGCGGCACTGCCGCCGAGGTGAATCTGCTGCTCATCGCGGCGCTACGGGAGGCGGGCATTGCCGCCACGCAGCCGGTGCTGCTGAGCACCCGCAGCCACGGCCTCATCAATCAGGAATACCCGCTGGTAGAGAAGTTTAACTACGTCATCGGGCTCGTAACGCTGACCGGCGGCAAGGAAATTCTGGTGGATGCCACCGACCCCACCCTGCCCTGCGGCATGCTGCCCCAGCGCTGCCTCAACCAGCACGGCCGCCTCATCGTGGCCGCCCCGGAAAGCGGCCGCTGGGTGAGCCTCGTGCCCAGCCAGCGCCGCAGCCACTACCAGCAGGTGCAGCTCACGCTCGATGCCGCGGGCAACCTGCGCGGCACCGTGCATGAGGAGCACGGCGGCTACGCCGGCGCCGACACCCGCGACGAGCTCACCGCCCAGGGCGAAAAGAAATACTGGACGGAGCTGGCCCGCCAGCACAGCGCCTGGACGCTGCCCAAAACCACCATCAGCCAGCGCAACGACCTGGCCAAACCGGTGCTATTCGACTACGAATTTGCCCAGGCGGCCGAAACGCCCAACACCAGCGGCACTCTGTATTTGAGCCCGCTGGCGGCCTTCGGCGGCAGCCGCAACCCATTCCGGCACGAGAAACGCACTTACGCCATCGATTTCGGGATGCTGCAGGATGAAACCATCGTTCTGAACCTGAGCCTGCCCGCCGGCTACACCATCAGCGAAGTGCCCAAGCCTTCCATCGTCGATTTGGCCGATGGCGGCGGCCGCTTCCTCTACAGTGCCACCCTGAACGGCTCGACGCTGCAGCTCACCAGCCGCCTCACCCTGCGCCGGCCCATCTACGGAGCCGCCGAGTATGTGCACCTGCGCGAGCTGTACCGGCTGATGCTGGAAAAGCAGGCGGCGCAGCTGGAAATCCGGAAGCAGGGGTAAGGCTGAGCACCATCAAAGAACGTCAGGCAGCGCGCCGCGAACCGCATGCCATTTGCCTCTCTCCATCATCTTTCCACCAACATTTCGCAGTAATTTTAACCCTTCATTTTCACCATTTAATTTTTCACTGTTGATGCATCTCTCTTTACTCTATCGCCGAACGCTGCTGCTGGCGACGGCCTCCCTGGGGGGGCACCTGGCTCTGGCCCAGCCCGAGCCGGTGAAGTTTGGCAAAATTGAACCCAAGGAATTGAGTGCCGCCGCTTTTGCGGCCGATAGTGCGGCGCCTGCCGTGGTGCTGGCCGACTATGGCCGGACCAGGTTTCAGCTCACCGGCGCGAGCTTCCAGCTGGTGACGGAACGGACGACGCGGGTGAAAATTCTGAAAAAATCGGGCTACGAGGCGGCCACCGTGAGCGTGCCGCTGTACCACCAGGGCAGCGACGAGGAAAAGCTGAGCGCCCTGCGCGGCTTCACGTATAATATGGTTGGTAGCGAAATGCAGAAGGTGAAGCTCGAAACCAGCGGCATGTTCACCGAAGACCTGACGCCCAATATTCGGGTGCGCAAGTTCACGATGCCCGACGTGCGCGAAGGCTCGGTCATTGAGTATAACTACACTATCACGTCGGACTTTCTGTTCAATTTCCAGCCCTGGACCTTCCAGCAGGACATTCCGGTGCGCTGGAGCGAATACCGGGCGTCCATCCCCGAGTATTTCGACTATAAGATGCTGATGCAGGGCTATCTGCCCCTGGCCATGAACGAGCGCAAGGACAACACGGCGCAGTACCGCATGCACATCGACTCGCGCTACGACCCCAGCCAGCGCGGCAATGAGCGGGTGGCCGCCGTGGATGAGAACATCGAGGCCCGCGTCACCGATTTTCGCTGGGTGATGAAGGACGTGCCGGCGTTTGCCGAAGAGCCGTACATGACCACTTCCGAAGACTACGTGGCGCGCATCAACTTTGAGCTGGCGGGCACCAAAATGCCCGGCACCGGCTATAAGCCCGTGGCCAACAGCTGGGAAAAAATCAGCCGCGAACTGCTCGAATCCGAAAACTTCGGCCTGCAGATGGGCCGCGGCGGCTTCCTGAAGGAGCAGATGCAAGCCCTGGCCACGAAGCACCCCGACGTGGTAGCCCGCACGGCGGCCGTGCGCGAAGCCGTGATGAGTGCCGTGCGCTACGACGGCATCAACCGCTACTCGACCACCGGCTCGCTACGCAAGGCCTACGACGCCCACCGGGGCAACTCGGCCGATGTGAACCTGCTGCTGATTGCCGCCCTGCGCACGGCGGGCGTGGTAGCGCAGCCGGTGCTGCTGAGCACCCGCAGCCACGGCCAGGTCAACGAGAACTTCGTGATGCTGGACAAGTTCAACTACGTCATCGGGCTGGTGACGCTGGCCGACGGCAAGGAGCTGCTGGTGGATGCCACCGACCCCACCCTGCCCTGCGGCATGCTGCCCCAGCGCTGCCTCAACCAGCTGGGCCGCCTCATCGGCCCCAAGCCCGAGGACGGCCGCTGGGTGAACCTGGTGCCCAGCCAGCGCCGGGTGCGCTATCAGCAGGTGCAGCTCACGCTCGATGCGCAGGGCGGCATGCGTGGCACCGTGCATGAAGAGCACGGCGGCTACGCCGGCGCCGATGCCCGCGACGAGCTGACCCAGCTGGGCGAGAAGAAATACTGGGCCGAGCGCGCCCGCCAGCACAGCGCCTGGACGATGCCCAAAACCACCGTCGGCCAGCGCGACGACCTGGGTAAACCCCTCATGCTCGACTACGAGTTTGCCCAGCCGGCCGAGGAAAGCAGCCCAACCGGCACCCTCTACCTGAGCCCCTTGAGTTACTTCACGGACAGCGAAAACCCGTTCCGGCACGACAACCGCACGTTCCCCGTTGACTTTGGGATGCTGCGGGACGAAACCACCATGCTGACCCTGAACCTGCCCGCCGGCTACGAGCTGGCCGAAACGCCCAAGCCCGCCGTGGTGGACCTGAGCGACAACGGGGGCCGCTTCCTCTACAGCGTGACGGCTAACGGCCCCAGCGTGCAGATTACCAGCCGTATGAATCTGCGCAAACCGGTATACGCCGCCGACGAGTACGAGCACCTCCGCGAGTTTTACCGCCTGATGCTGGAAAAGCAAGCCGAGAAACTGGTTATCAAGAAAAAAGCCTAACTGAGCGGGCCTCGCTTCCCGCGAGGCCCGTTTTTGTATTCCTGTGTCCTATGAATTTTCTACTGCCCTTGCTGGCCCTGCTGCCGCTGCGCGAAGCGGCGCCCAGCCGCCCGGCTGCCCCGGCTCCGAAATACCCCGTAGCGGCCATTCCGGCCACCTTGCGCGAGGGGGCCCACGCCGTGCTGCGAGCCGATGATGAGGTCGTGACCGTGAAATCGGCCAGCCGGCTGGTACACAGCGTTCACTACGTGGTGACGGTGCTCGACCAGGCGGGCGACGACTTTGGCATGCTCACCACGCCGTATGATGCGCTGACTTCCATCAGCTACCTGCGCGGAGCGGTCTATGATGCCAACGGCAAGCTGCTGCACGCCCTGCGCGCCACCGAAATCCGCGACCAGGGCATGGGCGGCCGCGACGGCAGCCTGATGAGCGACGCCCGCGTCCGCTTCGCCGACCTGCGTCAGCCCCAAACGCCTTATACCGTGGAGTTCGACTACGAAATGGTATCCGACAACACGCTGTTTTACCCCAGTTGGGAGCCGCAGGCAGACGAGGGCCTGGCCGTGGAAAGCGCCAGCCTGCGCGTGAGCACGCCCAGCGCCCTGCCCCTGCGCTACCAGGAGCGGCAGTGGACCGGTACTCCTTTGAATCACACCAGCGTTAGCAACCAGGAAGTGTATGAGTGGAAGCTGGAAAACCGGCCTTCGCTGGAAGAGGAAGAGCTGGCCCCGCCCCTGCGCTACACCACCCCGATGGTAGCCCTGGCGCCCGGCACGTTCGAAGTGCAGGGCCACAAGGGCAACGCCAGCACCTGGCAGGGCCTGGGCCAGTGGAGCTACGACCTCAACGCCAACCGCGACCAGCTCCCGCCCGCTACCGCAGCCAAAGTAGTGGCCCTGATGCAAGGTGCCCCTGACGTGCGCACCCGCGTGCAGCGGGTGTACGAAATGCTGCAGAGCAGCACCCGCTACATCTCCATTCAGCTGGGCATTGGTGGCTGGCAAACCTTCCCGGCCAGCTCGGTGGCGGCCAATGGCTACGGTGACTGCAAGGCCCTCAGCAACTACACCATGGCCCTGCTGAACGCCGCCGGTGTGCCGGCCTACGTGGCCCTGGTGGGCGCCGGCCGCAACCACGCCGACCTGCGCCCCGACTTCCCCAGTTCGCAGTTCAACCACGCCATCATCTGCGTGCCGATGACGGTGCCCAAGGCCGACACGCTGTGGCTGGAATGCACCAGCCAGACCGAGGCCTTTGGCTACATGAGCAGCTTTACCGGCAACCGCCACGCGCTGCTGGTGACGCCCCAGGGCGGCAAGCTGGTGAGCACGCCCCGCTACGACGCCCGCCACAACCGCCTGGAGCGCCGCATCGATTTGTTTCTGGACGCCACGGGCAGCGCCACCGCCACCGCCCGCACTCTGCGCACCGGCCTCGAGCAGGACCAGTACGCCGGCCTGCTGCACGACCTGGCCCCGGCCGAGCAGAAAAAGTACGTGACCGAGCGGCTCAAGCTGTCCACCTTCACGCTCACCAAATTCAACCTGGCGGCGGCCAGCACCCCAACGGTACCGGCCGTAGTCGAAAACCTGGGGCTGACGCTGCCCGGCTTCGCCCCGCCCAGCGGCAAGCGCGCCTTCGTTAACCCAAACCTGCTGAGCCGCTTGCCTGCGCTACCCGCCCTCATCGGCGAGCGCCAGGCCGAGCTGTGGCTGCCCAATGCCAGCCTGCACACCGACACCGTGCGCCTGCACCTGCCAGCCGGCTTCAAGCCCGAAGCGCTGCCCACGGCCGTAAAAATCAGCACCGACTACGGTACGTATTCCACTAATTTTCAGAATCTGCCCGATGGCACGGTGCAGTACATCCGCCGCGTGGAGCTGAAGCGCGCCCACCTGCCCCGCACCGCCTATAGCGGCTACGTGGATTTTCGCCGCAAAATCAGCATTGCCGATAAGGCGCAGGTGGTGCTGGTGAAAACGGAGAGCTAGGGAGCTCACGGATAAAAGAACTGTCATGCTTCACTACGTTCAGCATGACAGTTCTTTTTTTAATCTCAGATTAACCCTACTCTGGGAAACATCCCATTTCTCCACCAGCCACTTTTCTGCTCCTCGCGTGGAACGACTTCCAAAAGGCGGGAGTTTGGGCCAAACCGGCGATGCTTTTTTGGTATTGGTCTAATTTAGGCGGCTCGCTGGCAATCAACTGGTTTATTTGCCTGAATGCTGGCGGCAGCCCCCTAAACCCGGCCGAATTTCTGTAAAAATCCTTACTTTTAGAGCTTTCCTAACGCAAACCTCCACTTTTTCTCATTTCCCCCTATGTTTCAAACCCTACCTGTGATGCGGCGCTCTTGGCAGCGGCTGGCGGTGGCCGGCCTGCTGAGCGTAGTCGCTCCGCTGGGGGCTTCGGCACAAAAGGTACTGTGGGCCAACAACCCCGACGTACCTACCGAAGCATCCAAATTCACGGCCGCCCTGAGCAGCTACCGCGCCATTGAGGTGAACATGGCCGCTATGCGGACCGCCTTGCTGCCGGCCCCGGCCGAGCAAGGTGCCGGCGCCCGCAACTCCAACGTGGTGATTACGCTGCCGCTGCCCGAGGGCGGCTCGCAGCGCTTCCGCGTGACGCAGGTACCGGTGATGGCCCCCGGCCTGGCGGTGAAGTTCCCGGAAATCAAAACTTACCAGGCGCAGGGCGTGGACGACCCCTCGGCCATTGCCCGCCTCGACGTGAGCCCGCTGGGTTTCCACGCCATGGTTATCAGCCCGACGCGCACGTTCTACATCGACCCGGCCCTGCGCTACGGCGACGATGTGCACCACCTGGTGTTCAATAAAACGGCGATGAACCTGAAGGTAGTAGGTTTCAACTGCCTTAACGATGAGCGCATGGACGTGGCCACGCCCGGCGTGCCCGGCCTGCCCACCCCCGCCGGCCTGCAGCGCCAGGCCAATGGCACCCAGCTGCGGACCTACCGCCTAGCCCTGTCGAACACGCCGGAATATGCCCGCACCAAGGGCAATACTGCCGCTGGCGTAATGGCTGGCAAAGTGGCTTCGATAAACCGCGTGAGCGGGGTGTACGAGCAGGAAATTGCCTGCCGTCTGGTTATCATCGCCAACAACAGCGTGCTGAACTTCCTGTCGGGCACCGGCCCGCAGCCCAACCCTCTCTACACCGACGCCAACGGCCCGGCCATGCTGAATCAGAACCAGGACAACCTGGACCGCCTGATGAGCTACTCCGATTATGACATTGGCCATGTGTTCAGCACGGGCGGCGGTGGCATTGCGCAGCGGCCTTCGGTGTGCATGAGCGCGGGCAAGGGCCGGGGCGTAACCGGCCTGCCCAACCCCGTGGGCGATGCCTTCGATATTGATTTTGTAGCCCACGAAATCGGGCACCAGTTCAACGGCAACCACACCTTCCATGCCTCGACCGCCGGCAACTGCGTGGGTCCCAACGGCACCCGCGCCGCCACGGCCGCTTACGAGCCCGGCAGCGGCGTGACCATCATGGCCTACGCCGGCATCTGCTCGCCCGAGGATATCGACGACCACAGCATCCCGTACTTCCACTCGAAGAGCTTCGACGAAATTCTGCAGCACCTTACCAGCAACCAGGGCAACTGCGCCGCCATCACGCCGACGAACAACCGGATACCGGTACCCAACGCTGGCGCCAACTACGTCATCCCCAAGAGCACGCCCTTCATGCTGACCGGCTCGGGTACCGATGCCGACGGCGACCCGCTGACTTACATGTGGGAGCAGTTTGACCTGGGCACCAACCTGACCACGGTAAGCAACCCGCAGGGCGACGCGCCCATCTTCCGCGACTTCGTGCCCACGACTTCGCCCACGCGCTACTTCCCCCGCCTGAGCGACCTGGTGAACAACGCCACCAACATCGGTGAGCGCCTGCCCACCTACGCCCGCAACCTTAACTTCCGCTTCATTGCCCGCGACAACCGCGTGGGTGGCGGCGCCATGGACTACGACGCCATGAGCATGCAGGTGGTCGGCACGGCGGGGCCGTTCCTCGTGACGCTGCCCAACACCAGCACCATCGTGTGGCAGGCCGGCGCCCCGGCCCAGGTAACCTGGGATGCGGCTGGCACCACCGCCGCGCCCATCAACGCTGCCAACGTGGACATTCTGCTCTCGACTGACGGCGGCTTCACTTACCCCATCACCCTGGCGACGGCCGTGCCAAACGACGGCTCGGAAAACATCACCGTCCCCCTGACGGTGCCCACCACGGCCACCGCCCGCGTGATGGTGCGCGCCAACGGCAACGTGTTCTTTGACATCTCGAACCAGAACTTCCGCGTGACGGGCAACACCGGCCCGACCTTCTTCCTGGCGCCGGCATCTACGACCACCGCCCTCAGCGCCTGCGCCGGGGCCTCGGCCAACACCACGATTTCGGTGGGCCAGATTACCGGCTTCACCGGCACGGTGGCCTTGAGCGCCACCAACCTGCCCGCTGGCATCACCGTGACATACGGCACGCCCAGCGTGACGGTGGGTAGCACGCCCGGCACCTCGACGGTGACCGTGAGCGCCGCCGCCTCTGCCACTCCCGGTACTTATACGCTGACCCTGTCGGGCACCAGCGGCAGCGTCACGCAGGTGCAAACCCTGAGCTTCGTGGTGCAGCCCGCCGCTACCGGCACGGCTTCGGCCCAGTCGCCTAATTCGACGAATGGCATCCCCACCGGCTACCGTCCGCGCTTCGTGTGGTCGGCCGTGGCCAACGCCACGGGCTACGAGCTACAGGTAGCCACCGACAACACCTTTGCGGCTGGCTCGCTGGTACTGGGCACGCCCATCACCGTGGCCACCAACAACTACACGCCCACCACGGCCCTGAACCCCACCACCACCTACTACTGGCGCGTGCGGGCCCTCAGCCCCTGCGCTTCGGCGCCGTTCTCGGCCGTGCAGACCTTCCGCACCGGCACCCAGGCCTGCGTGCCCACGGTGGCTACCAACGTGCCCCGCAGCATTTTTGCGACGGCCGGCGTCACGGCTACTTCGGTTACGACCATTGCCAGCACCGAGCGCGTGGGCGAAGTACGCCTGCGCAATCTCACCGTCACCCACCCGGCCGTAGAAGAGCTGGAAGTTAGCCTGACCAACCCGCAGGGCATCACCGTGATAATCATTCCGCGCGGCACCTGCCCCGGCACGGCCGACATCACCCTGAACCTCGACGACCTGGCGACGGCGGCCATCTCCTGCCCCCTCAATACCAGCGCCACCGTGCGCCCGGCCAACCCGCTAAGCGCCCTGGCCGGCAACGCTGCCAATGGCAACTGGACCCTGACCGTGACCGACAACACCGCTGGTAACGCCGGCCGCATCACGGCCTGGACGCTGGAGCTCTGCCTGGTGGGTGAAATCCCGGCGGCCCCGACTTCGCTGACGGTATTTGACGCTGGCCGCGCCAACAACACGACCACCCTCGAAGCCATCTGGACCATGCCCGGCACCGGCGGCGTACCCACGAGCTACGAAATTCAGCGCTCGACCGGCAACAACCAGAACTTTATCCTGCTCACTACCCTGGCGGTACCCAGCCAGGCGCCGGTTTCGGGGGGCCTCTACGACGATATACTGTACGTGAGCGGCCAGTATTTCTACCGCGTGCGCGCCTGCAACGCCAACGGTTGCTCGGGCTGGACCAATGAGGCTTCCGGGCTCAGTGCCCGGCAGTCGGCCCAGGAGCTGGGCGTGGCGGTGTACCCCAACCCCAGCACCGGCACCTTCAACCTGAGCATCGACAACAGCCAGCGCGGCGCCGTGGCCCTGCGCGTGACCGATGCCCTCGGCCGCACCGTGGCCCAGGAGCAGCTCAGCAAGAATGCGACGACTCTCAACCACTCGCTCGACCTGAGCAAGCTGGCTACCGGCGTGTATCAGCTGCACCTCACCATGCCCCAGGGCACGGTGGTGCAGCGCCTGCTGAAGAACTAAGCATAGCCGCTTAACTCACCGCAAAAAGGCGGCTCCCGAAATCGGGAGCCGCCTTTTTTTTATGCCCGGTTTTTCCGGATTCAGTGGCCCAGTCATTCCGCATCTGCCATACTCTTATTTGCTTTACCTGTTTTTTGTTCTTTTATTTAATTAAATTAATTTATTATATTTTAAACGACACCGGAATGCACGCCAGTTTTATTCACCTTCATATTCTTACCATCATGCATACTCCTACGTTTCTTTGGCCACGCCTTTGTTGGGGGTGGTATTGTTGGCTGGCCGGTTTGCTGGGGCTGCTGGCCACCGGGGCGCAGGCCCAGACCCAATTTCAGGTAACGGGCATCACACCGGCGCCCCGTAGCGTGAATGCCTCGCGCACAGCCCCGATTGAGCTGCAGTTTTCGGATGCCGTGGGCCCCAGCACCTGGGACGAAATCACCTTGTTCGCAACTGGCCGGCACGCCATCAATACCAAGGGCACCGGCGCTACCAACGGCCGCACAGTAGTAGTGACGCCCGCTACGCCCTTCCGGGCTGGCGAAGAGGTGAGCTGACCGTGGGGGAACTGAGCAACTTTGCCCCCGGCACCCGCCTCGTG
>Ga0247804_10001735_pt1 | contig 10056 bp, 15 predicted proteins | sample UWRJL029104C1_FD_181142 | JGI IMG/M metagenome (GOLD analysis project Ga0247804, IMG submission 181142) | Plant litter microbial communities from Arlington Agricultural Research Station in Wisconsin, United States - UWRJ-L029-104C-1 | ecosystem: Environmental > Terrestrial > Plant litter >...
AAGTGTTCATATTCTTGGAGTGTCGTCTTGAGCTTGCCGTCCTTTTCTTCAGACACTGAAGTACTGTAACTATCACATTTGTACTTATCATGTAAGATTAGATATATGTATGGAGGATTTGACAAATGCATCTTCTATATGAGACCAGAAGTCTCGTCCATTCAATGTTATAGTAGTGGTGTCCCAAATCATACCTTCTCCTACACGGTTCGAAATAAAATACATGAAAACAGGGAAACCGAGGATATCATGTATTCGGGGTTTAAGACCATAACTGGATTAGTACTGCCCGACCCAAGTAGTGCTGTACCGTACGGTAATCACCTTAGTAATCTAGGTACCTAGGTAGCTGGCGAGCTAACTTCACATCTCGCTGTCATGCCATGCCAGGCTATCCCTAGGCTTGCTTTCTTTTTTCTGAAAAGCCTGCCTGCAGTGGAGAACGACTTGTGCTGATCAGCAATCTAAGGAGCGTCCTACGGAGTACATTAAATCCTGTATTCAACGTCCTCCATAGAGTCTTGTATGTATGTACCCCTGATCTTCTCTCAATCATGTTTGTAGGCTGTCTGTCCTCTGTCATGTCAATGCCCACCCGGAGTTAGCCTCCTACGGCATATCTAATACGCGATCCAATAAGTACCTGATCGATCGCCCCGCCGCTCAGCTTCCATGTGCTGAGGAGGCAGACGTGAACGAATCGATAGGGCTCGTGGTGGATCCATTATAAAGTTTCTGGTTCCCGGGTTAGGAGGATATGACGGAAAGGGATCGCCCGGGGGTTATTTCTGGATGGCGAAATTATATACTCTCCATCCGCTCTATCCCTTTCGGCCTTTCAGGTACTGTTCCTATATGTCTTTTCCCAGAGTTTGCTGGGACTCCCAATACGTGGGGTCTGCGCATGTTACTGTTTCGGGCGGTAAGCGGGCGTTTTGTTACGTGAATTCGTCAGCTCAGGATTAAAGGGTGCTGAAGAGCAAGCCAGTTCGCGAATTCTGGGATCGAAATTCAGGGGTTGGCACACAGTATCGGGGTCAAGGGGGCCGGTCCAACACGGGTATCCATAATCCATACCTCGATTAATTTTGAATAGCTATTGCTTATTAGAAAGCAAAAGCCGGCCTCTTGATGGACCATAGACCAAATGAAGTTTGCGAATGTTCAGTTTTCATCGCGTCGCATAAGGGCGGGCAAGGAGCGGAAGCGGGTATCTAATAAGTGAGATCGAGTCTCTGGTAGAGGATGTATCCTACTCGTATAGTATACGTCAACAAGTCAGAAATCCTCGACTTTGAACTCAATCTTACGTCTTCTGGCCCCCCTGACATCTCCTTGCAATGCACGGATGAGCCGCATGCAAAAAGTATCGGAAGATGCTACTTTCATACGAATTTCCTACACGCCACACCTGTCTGAAAATGGCCCACTCGCCGTCTCAACTAAGTTTATTTTGAAATAAAACGGCAAAACTTGGACTATCTGTGGATAGGCTTGAAGCTTAGAGGCTCCGTAAAATGGGTGACCTTCTGCGTCTATTCCTTACTGTAGTCTAGGGGCGGGGAACCAAATACCACTAGATGTCTATACGAACATGTTACGGCGGTGTTGGAAATATACCGCCAAAATAATTTGCCACGGTAGCGTCGACGAGTACCTTTTTTGTTGTAGAAATGTGCTCCGTGAATGCCAGCATTTGAGAACAATGGCTACCAGTCCGGAGGAACGCGCTGGAAATAACATAGTGAAGAAGAAGAAGCCTTTATCTCGGCAGAAAAGTCTAACTTGTGGCTCACACCTCTCACAGCCGTTGGATCATCTCAGGAGAACAAGATCGCTTCGTCATGGTGGGGAAAAGTATAATCGTGTAAACAAAAACAACTTGCTGTTGAAATTGAAAGGGCATGAATTGCGTGTAAAGGTGATTTCGATTTGATAATTACAGCCCAGGTGGTCATAATACAGAGCCAGGAATATAGAGCCAGAAAACTAGGTGAACAGGGACTGGATTCCTGATTTGGCTAGATCACTTTGGGGTCAATGCTAGGTGAACTGACTGCCAGCCTGCACAGAGGAACTTCTTTACCATCTTTTTAACACTGCGCCTTGTCAGGCTTCCTATTTGCATTGCACGGCTCTGTATTCTTTCGCTTGACTCTCATAAAATTTGCCCTGTGGATTTGCGTGGTGAGTTATCTTCTTTTTTTTCGAATTTCAGGCCAATTTCTTCGATCTTCTATATTTGGATCATCAACAAATCATCGAAATTCCCTCAGCCCTCGACCTACAGAGATTCAAACAACAAGGCTTGACTACAGAGGTTGATATACGTCAATCTACGCAATAATAGCGCCTGTCGCTAGTCTAGCAGGAATCTGGGTGCCTCTCCTGAAATCCCCAGCGCGGATTACAATTTGTGAACCAACATCCGCACAACATCTGCACAATTGAATAGCTTTCTCTAGCAGCTCCGGTGTTGTTGGACAAGCATTCTCTTCTGGACATCGCTACCAAGGACCGCTGATTCGGAAACTTGCACATCATTTCTTGGGCAAATACTAATCTGTGTATTATGTTATAGTTGGCCTTCTTTTAGCTCATCGGTCTACGAATTCCCTTCATATAATATACAACCTCTTTCTGCAATCACAGGTGGTCTCGCGCGGATATACGCTTCTGGGTAGCCCAGAAGGCGAGATTACTTCACATTCCTCTCAGCCAAGTCCATCTACATGCCTATATTTCCCAAAGGCTTTTCGCGACGAAAATCGTCCGGAAATGCATTTGAAGATGTTCAAGCTCTTCCTGTATCCGAATCCACATTCAAAGTATTCGAGAGACCAGATGGAAGCAGCAAATCATTTGATGGAGGAGTAAAGTTGTCGAAAGCAGCCAACACCCACCTTCCACCACCATCAGCTGCCAGACCGAGGACATCACACAGGGAAGGGAACATGTTTGAAGGCATAGTGAACGGGAATCGGTCAGGAACCCACATTGTTAAATCTGGGAGTAGACTGCTGACTGTACGAAGTGGTAGTGGTGCGTCGAACAGTAATACAGCATCCACGACAGATAATTCGTCTCGTCTCAGCGCAGCTTCTACAGCGCCATCTTCAACAGCCTCACGAAACGAAGAATGGAAAAGCCCACACGACAAACCTTTGAATGATATTCCTGCGCCTCGCGTCCCAAAAACACAATCTGGGTTTTCTCTTAAATCTGCAGGTAGGTCTTTATCCTGGGGGCGGCCCAAACAAAATAAAACTCCTACACCTCCGCCGCCAATCACCAAGGATTTACCTGGTCTCCCGTCACCACCAGCTGAAGACGAATATCAAACGAGACAGAGGGCCGTGACTTCCTCGAGCTATGCAAGCACCGCTACACCTCCAAAGCTTGATGAGAGGGATTTAGGACTAAGTCTCGGCGGAGACTTCTCGGATATGTTTAGTGGTTTCGGAAAACGGAAAAGTCAAATCTTAGAGGGAGAGAAGAATAGGGCCATGTCCCACAGTCCTGTAGGGCTCCCAATCGGTATTATTTGTGGGACTTGAAACTAATCTCTAAACAGGACATTCCACCTTCTGGGCCTGCCACCAGAATCCAGTCTTCCAACCGCCTAAACATCCCTACACCACTAAACATCGACAAAAACAAAGACATTGAGGCCGCGCCGTATTCCTGGAGTACCCAACATTCTCATGACGGGTTGATGTCGAATTCTAGTCCACCACCATTCGCTCCCGGAAACAACGAAAACCTTCCTCCTGTCCCTCCACACTCTACACCGCTACGAAAGCCCATGAATAGTCAACCTGGCACCGCACGACAGCATGCTAGACCTCCACTTGCTGAGTCTGGAGTCAAGCGCAACAGTGCTTATTCCGGACGCCGCCAGTCCATCCTGGATAATGGCGAGGATGAAGATGCAAAGCTTCTGAGAGAGTCTGTGATTGCTAGTCGAAGACTAAACACAGCATCACATAGCCCCCAGGGCCGGAACGGTTGGGTATCACCATCGACTGGCATGCCGAAGACAGAGGACAGAGTACTCTCAGGCTGGACGAGCACAACTGAAGAGAGCACACCAAGAGTCCAGCGCGATGCGTTATCTAGAGACGATAGCATGTTTGATGACCATATCCTAGAATCCGCGAATTTAGCACAAAGATTGGCAAGTACAGCCATCTCGCCTCCAAAGCAAGGTGCAGGTAGTAAGGTTATGACTCCGGCTCAATTCGAACGTTACAGGCAAGATCAGGAAAGATTGCGTAGTGTTGGAGGACGGTCAAAAGATGACGATGAGGATGAGGATGAGGATGATACATATGAGGAAGAAGAAGATGAGGCGGAGAAGAACAAACAGCTGGCCAAACAACGCAGAAAGCAGGAGGCTCACATGTCGGTCTACAGACAGCAGATGATGAAAGTAACTGGAGAAACGGGATCTACTGCTGGATCTCCAATGTTGTCTGGAAAGTCCTCATCTGTAGCCAATCGCCCGTCAATGTATGCTTCTCAAAGTAGCCCAAATCTGCCAAACCTAGGATTGCCAGAAGAAGGCGAAGAAGAAGACGAAGAGGTGCCTTTAGCTATTCTTCAGGCTCATGGATTCCCTAACAAGGGCAAGCCACCAATGCGAACTTCTGGATCGAACCCGAATCTCAGAGCACAAGCTTCTGCAGGGCCACTTCCGGTGTTTGCGAGACACTTACCGGAAGATCCGTATTTAGGCGCAGGATTGGTAAACCCTACGTACCGCGAGCCCATGGCTTTTTCAGGTGGAGCTGGTTCAGCATATGGCGGTCCTGCTAGAAACGCTACGCCGGGGGGTTTGATAGGGGTCATAGCGACGGAGGAGAGGTCACGGGCAATGCGTAGAGGAAGTCCAAACGCTCAGGGTGAATATGGGCCACCTGCAAACGGCTTCAATGGTATGGGTATGCCGGCGAATATGATGAATGGCATGGGACAGATGGGTATGCCAATGATGCATCCGGGTGATCCCATGACCGCTCAGATGCAACAGATGCAGGAGTTTATGAGAGTCCAGATGCAATTCATGCAAATGATGAGCCAAGGCGGTGGCCCTCAAAATGGACAGATGAATGGCGTTTCGCAACCACCCATGATTCCTCCTCAGAACTTCCAGCGACCAAGTAGTGCTCATGGAATCCCAGGCGGGTCTCAGATGCTTCGCCCTACAAGTTCACATCAGCGGTCGATGAGTATGTTAGATCCAAACTCTGCACCATGGATGCACCAAGGGGACATGAAACAAGGAGCTTTATATGCACCTTCGATGCATGGGCAAGGCGGTTATACGCCATCAATTGCACCTTCTGAACGAAGTAATGTCGGACTGCCTGGGAGATACAGGCCCGTATCTCACATGCCACAAGCTTCCGACTCTAGATCTAGAACATCAACTATGACCGGAGCCCTTGGAGGCTGGGAGACACGCAACGGACAGCCCACAATTAAGCCCGTGAAGAGGGACGCAGATGAGGATGACGACGAAGAGGGATGGGAAGAAATGAAGAAGAAGAGGCAAGAAAAGAAATCTCTGTGGAAGTCCAGGGCGAAAAAGGATTCAAATAATAAGGGCCTGAAGGATCTTTTGGGCTATGCTCAATAGGTCATTCATTAAAGATACATATTTGAAAGCGGCATAGACGGCAATAATGTCAAGCAAGTATGGAAATAAGCATGCATGGCAATATGGCGTTTAACAATTTTGGATGGGAGTCGTTTTTTGGATACATTTTTTCACGTGAGAATGCCATGCCTGTATAATAATATAGTGTTCAGATATACCATCATTATTCCTCTTTGACTTTCGTCTTCGGGAAACGTAGTGAGCCTAGTTCGTTCGTTCGGCTTAGGAATAGTAGGTGGTCTCCCACCTGGGATTAGCAACATTTTTGACTCGCTCAAGCAATTCAGCTTGCTTGGGGCCAGGGAAGGCAGTGCCAAACTAGATTGCATGAAAGAGATCTTACTATAACAAGCATCCAATTCAGGCTGATAATGGTTTGTATGATTGTAAATAGGAACAAGCATGTATAACTCCACTTATACCAATGTCTATTGTGTGAAATACAACATAGCAAGATTTATGGGCGACACACTGGTTGATATGTTCTCACGGTTTTTAGCTTTTAGCTACTATCCTATCTGCTGTGAGAGAGAATTGAGATGTACATCATCTGGAAATCGGTATACAACTTATCCTTTGATTTGGAATATCAAATATCATAAGAGCAATTCAAATTGAGCACCTGGTCACGTTTTAGTCTTTGCATGTACCTTCTTTCAGTCTTGAACTATGTCGTTCAGGAATTTATTTGTCACTTTGAATTTTAGTGCCCATATCCATTGCCAAACTCCGTGATAACAGCACGTTCAAATTATCTCTCATGAAATATTTCCAGCGGCCCACTCTCTCCTCTTCACCCCCAATTCCACAGCCGCGAGACCCCAATCCTCCCCGTGGTTATGGCTTCCTGAACTAACTCCCGCCCTTGCCTTCGCCTGCTCTTCGTCCAACACCGTCAACAGTCCGAAAATCAGCGGCACACCTGTGTCAAGCTGCACACGCATTAGGCCTTGTGATACAGAGTCGGCAATGTATTCGAAATGCATGGTTTCGCCCTTAATGAGCACGCCAATCGCAATCACCGCATCGAAAGGCTGTGTTGATGCTGCAGAGGACCCGGCAGGTGTAAGGTTGAGAGCCGTGAGATCGCTGGTAGAGGAGCCGAGCAAGTCGCCCGCACCGAGGGAGGAAGATGTTGTGGATTGGATTTGGGAGGCTGCGAAGAGTCTAGCTTCTGAGTCAGTGGTGTATGAGCTGGTGAAGGTAGGGAAGTATACTTTTGGCAAGCAATTGGTAGCTCCCAGCTGCCAGGTACGGATTGTACAACTATGTTGGCTTCTTTAACACCGGATGCTAGGAGTTTGGCTTTTGTGCCAGCAAGAAGTGGCTCGATGATTGCTGGTGGGATATTAGATGGTGGGGTGGAAGGTACGTGAGGGAGGGGAGCATACTTGTGTTCCACCTTGCGTGTACGATTCCTATACGGAGATTACTACCATCGTGCTGCTGAGCTTCTCCGGGGCCTTTGAGAGTTGTCATTGTGAGTTTTGGTAGATATTGTGTTGTGAAACCTGAACTGATGTGAACTACAAGCCTCAAGCTTCAGTTCCTGGACTATGAGGGGTCTTTGGCGGGCGGGCTAAGACGGCTTATGTAATTGGTGATGTTGCAAGGGTTAGCACATGACGGTTCAAATAGTGCTAAATAATGTAGACAGAGCTAGAAAAGTTTGGTCCTTTGCTTTGATTGGAAGATAGTATACTGCTAAGAGTGTGACGTGAATGCATCTACCAGGTATTGACGCTCAGGCAGATTCCTCGAATGTTGCTGTTTCAGTTTCAAGGAGAATAAATATATCTACGGTAGCCAGTGCTCACTTATCGTCGTACAGAAATGTGTCAACATTCTTCCAACAATCTGACTTCTTGTGATTATTTTCCATCCGTTGTCATTTCTCACTACTAGTAATCAGACATAGCAACATGTCAGAAAGGCTTGGTCCGTTAGTGCGACTTGAGGGGATTGGAATGTAAGTTGTAATCAGCAAGCTTCGAAAATTCTATAATAGTCCCAAAGACAAGTTTTAGACATACAAAGAACATGCTAATTCTCCATCAACAGCGGAGGGCTTCCATTTGGTGGTAAAGGAGTGGAGCCGAGTAATCCAATCTCTTCTACTGAAAAGTCGTATGATGGTTCTGGTGCTGTTGCTGCACCGAATCTTAAGACTTTCGTCACTAATGTGCTTTCCGAAGCTGCACCATTCATTGACGGAGTCGCTCCTAAGAAGACTGGAGATTCGACATCAGCTTGGAGAGCGAAAGGTGACCCTAAGAGTTTTCCACATTCGGATGCCTCTGTTTCTGTGTATGAAAGGATTGTAGCTGGAAAGAACCTCGATTCTATCGAGGGAATGGATCAATTCAGCGCGGATAGGAAGGATGAAACTTGGTAGGCCGGATTTCTAATTATCATCCATGATCATTGACAGGCTGTGTTTCCGCAAAACCGCGTGAAACCCTTAACTGTATCTCGTGTCTAGGTGAAGGACACTGCTAATTCCCGCGCTTTCAGGTTTTGCAGAAGAAGCTGTCATAAAAACAGTAATGAAACTGGAACTGCAAGCTGGGATGAATTCAGAAGAGCTTTCAAAGAGCACCATCTCGAGTCAGAAAATGCTTTCACCGCGTCGATTATTGGTGCACGTGAAGCTATGAGATGGGATACGAGTGGTCTGGAACTAAGTGTTGATGGGAGCTCTTGGATCAACATACAAATCGTTGTCGTGGAGTCGATACACAAAATCAACCCAAAACCGCTGAAAAATCGAACATTTCCCGTGGTGCAAATTATCGCGGAAGTTGAGGGTAGTCAGGAATTCCTCATTGTTTCCATCCCACTAAACGATTTCGAGAAATCGCCATTTGCAGAATTCTCCCGGGACAAAAGCTTAGTCGTTGGCTACTATGTCTCGATAGAGAGAATTCGCGTCTTACCCAACAGTGGTGATATCGAATGGTTGATGGCTACTGCTTCAGACGCGGCAGGTGTGTTGCCATCTTGGGTTCAAAACCTTGCAGTCCCTTCACAGATATCCAAGGATGTGGATATGTTCCTTGCCTGGATTCCCACTCAAAGAAGTGACTATACAAAGACCTAGTCACGATCTTATAATAACGGCATTCCTGGCACATCTATAGAAGGGGTTTCGAAAATTCGATATCACCTTGAAATCGAACCAAAGCTGATGGCTTATTAGCGGTGTGACACGAACGAAGAGCTCTCTAAACCCCCTCCGTTTTGCATGTGGTAAGGGCCAATGCATTTACTTCAACAATAACTCAATTTTTCGCCCCAAAATTCTAATGTGTATGTTCGTTTAGAGAATCCTGCGAAGGCATTACTCAAACAAAGTCGAAGTCCGGGTTTGACGCTACTAAGCACTTGATCTATCTCCAAGATATCAGCAATACTCGCAACATCTTCTCCTGGTGGATTTATTTTATATGAGATAGAACTAAACAAGCTTTAAATATTTGTTTTCTATAGTAGTTTCATACATGTGAAAATATGAGTTTAGGAACAAGTTTCGTCGCCGATTATGCTTCCTAGTCCATTTTTCTGATTTTTAGTCAAACAGAATACTTACAGTATAGGACTTATCACCCTTACATTCAGATAATATTGTCTTTGGGCGGCTATATTAAGCTCGAGGCGCTAAGGCTTAAGTATGGAAAGAGGACGAGGTACAGCAGCTTACATACCTCCCAAAAAGTGGCCGAGATACAATATTCGATTTCAAGCAGATATATACAAAAGCAGCATTTGACATTTTGATTAGAAGTAGCTGTACATTTCCAAAAGAAAATCTACTTTATAAGTCGTGAGATGTTTCAATGAACTCTGAGGAAGATACAATATAGATAGTAGCATGTGAATATGTCCCTTCAATGCCAAGATCTGCCGCTTTTTGGTGGTAAGGTAAGCTCCTTCAAAGTTAATCCCTGTCCTCCAGTACCTACCAATAATCACAAAACCAACCTCACCCTTTCGAACACTCAGCTTCTACAATCTAGATCATGGCCGTCAATGAAATTGTCAATGAGCCGGCCTTAAAGAAGGCATTAGAGGTCTCAAGCTCAACCCGCGATCAAGCTATTGCGCTGCTCGATCTGGTGTCTACCTCTGACCCGACCCAGCTTCAGATCTCTAAACAACAAAAGCTTCTTGTCGCATATCTTGCCCAACTCCGAGGTCTTCATCGTGATGCACATGTCGGTGCTCGTGAAACGAAGGCTCAGACTGCTGAGATGCGCCAGGAGGTAGACAAACTGCACCTACAATTACAAAATCTCTATTACGAACAGCGCCACCTTCAAGGAGAAATCACTGCTTGCGAGTCATACGAGTAAGTATCTGATAATTGTGCGCGTGCGGGTAATTGCTGATACTTT
>Ga0247804_10001737_pt1 | contig 10046 bp, 9 predicted proteins | sample UWRJL029104C1_FD_181142 | JGI IMG/M metagenome (GOLD analysis project Ga0247804, IMG submission 181142) | Plant litter microbial communities from Arlington Agricultural Research Station in Wisconsin, United States - UWRJ-L029-104C-1 | ecosystem: Environmental > Terrestrial > Plant litter >...
TCCGGATGCCGACGGGGCGGAGGCGACTGATGCCTGAAACGGCGATCCCCGGCGCCGAGACCGTGCCGGCCGACCTGCTCGAGGCCTTCACGGCCTACGAGCGGGCGATCATGGCGAACGATCTCGACGTGCTCGACGCGGCCTTCGCCCCGGGCGAGGGCACGATGCGGGGGGATGCCGCCGGCCTGCTCGTGGGACATGACGCGATCAGCGCGTTCCGCGGCGTGCGCGGCGGGGTGCCGCCCCGGGTGATCGAGCGCATCGAGCACCGCGAACTCGCCCCCGATGTCGCGCTGCTCGTGTCGGTCTCGCGCTTCGCGGGAGGCGGCACCGGACTGCAGACCCAGATCTGGGAGCGCACCGACGGTCGCTGGCTCATCACCGCTGCCCACGTCACGCCGCGCTCGCAGGCGCTGGACCGATCGGTGTGGCGCACCGTCGGCGATCCGCTCTGGCAGGGCGCGTGGGAAGGAGCCCTCGCCGGACTCACGGTCGCCGTCAAGGATCTGTTCGCGATCAAGGGATACCGCATCGGCGCGGGCAACCCGGCGTTCCTCGACGAAGCGCGCGCCGAGACCACCACCGCGGCCGCCGTGACCGACCTGCTTCGTGGCGGAGCGTCGTTGCGCGGCATCGCCCGCACCGACGAATTCGCGTACAGCATCGCCGGCGACAACGTGCACTACGGCACCCCGCCCAACGGCGCGCTGCCGGGCGCGCTGCCGGGCGGATCCTCGAGCGGTCCGGCATCCGCGGTCGCCACCGGCCAGGCCGAGATCGGCCTCGCGACCGACACCGCGGGGTCGGTGCGGGTGCCCGCGTCGTATCAGGGACTATGGGGGCTGCGCACGACGCACGGCCTGGTGCCCCGGCAGGGACTGCTGCCCCTCGCGCAGTCCTTCGACACGATCGGCTGGCTCACCCGCGACAGCGAGACGCTGCAGCGGGTCGTGGACTGGTGCCTCAGCTACGACGGGTCGGAGTCGACCGAGAACGTGTACGGCGAGTCCGACGACGACCTGCCGTGGCGCTTCGTGGTGCCCACCGAGGTGCTCGACGCGGTCGAACCCGACACACGTGCAGCGTTCGACGCCTTCCTCGCGCGGCTGGCCGAATCGACGGATGCCGCGCCCGTCGAGTTCGCGTCGATCGGCGATCTGGACGACTACTTCGTGCCGTTCCGCACCGTGCAGGGCGCCGAGGCGTGGCGCAACAACGGCGAATGGGTGAGCGCGCACCCGGACGCGCTCGGCGCTGCCGTGGCGGACCGGTTCCGGATCGCCCGCGAGATCGGCTCCGAGGCGGAGGCATCCGCTCGCCGCGCGCTCGAGCCCCTCGCCGAACGCGTGCATGCCCTCGTGGCCGGCGCCGTGATGCTCATGCCCACCGTTCCCGGACCGGCGCCGATGCGCACCGCCGTCGGCGAGCGCGTGAACGCCGTCCGCATCGCGACGCTGCGGATGACGACCCCCGCCGCGATCGCCGGCCTGCCGTCGCTCTCGGCGCCCCTGCTCACCGTGCCGTCGCAGCTTGGCGCCGCGCCGGTCGGGGTGTGTCTGACCTCGCGCTCCGGCACCGACATCGCCCTCGTCCGCCTCGCCCGCCGCCTCGCGGAGGCGACGTGACCGCCCGCTTCGCGCCGAGTGCACGACTTTCTGCCGGGTGCACGGCCTGTCCGCGCGAGAACCCCGTGCACTCGGGGCGAAGCCGTGCACTCGCCACCGCCCGAACCAGTGAGGATGCCTCGTGACCCAGATTCCCGGGCCCATCGCCCCGCCCGCGCGCCTGCTCATGGGCCCGGGCCCGATCTCGGCCTACCCCTCCGTGCTGCGCGCGATGTCGGCCGAGCTCGTCGGGCAGTACGACCCGTTCATGACCGCCACGATGACCGAGACCCAGGCGCTCTACCGGGAGGTGTGGGCGACCGAGAACGACGCGACGCTGCTGATCGACGGCACCTCGCGTGCCGGCATCGAGGCCGCGATGGTCTCACTGATCCGCCCCGGCGACCGCGTGCTCGTGCCCGTGTTCGGCCGCTTCGGGCACCTGCTGGCCGAGATCGCCGAGCGAGCGATGGCCGAGGTGCACACGATAGAGGTGCCGTGGGGGCAGGTGTTCCCCGTGTCGGTCATCGAAGAGGCGATCGTGCGCGTGAAGCCGCACCTGCTCGGCCTCGTGCAGGGCGACACGTCGACCACGATGCTCCAGCCGCTCGACGAGGTCGGCGCGATCTGCGCCAAGCATGGCGTGCTGTTCTACAGCGACGCGACCGCCTCCCTGGGCGGCAACCCGTTCGAGGCGGACGCGTGGGGATTGGATGCCGCCACCGCCGGCCTGCAGAAATGCCTGGGCGGCCCGTCGGGCTCGGCCCCCCTCACGCTCTCGGAGCGTGCCGTCGAGGTCATCCGCTCGCGCAGCAAGGTCGAGGCCGGCATCCGCGAGGATTCCGACGTGGACGCGGCGGACTTCATCCGCTCCAACTACTTCGATCTCGGCATGATCCTGGACTACTGGGGACCGCGGCGGCTGAACCACCACACCGAGGCGACATCGATGCTCTACGGCGCCCGCGAGTGCGCGCGCGTGCTGCTGCTCGAGGGCCGCGAGAACGCGATCGAGCGGCACCGGCTGCACGGCGACGCGATGCTCGCCGGAGTGGGCGGCCTCGGCCTGGTCGTCTTCGGCGACGTCGCCCACAAGATGACGAATGTGGTCGCGGTCGAGATTCCCGAGGGAGTGCCGGGGGATGCCGCCCGCGGCGCGCTGCTGCAGGACTTCGGCATCGAGATCGGCACATCCTTCGGACCCCTGCACGGCAAGGTGTGGCGCATCGGGACGATGGGCTACAACGCGCGCCAGGACGCTGTGCTGCAGACCCTCGCCTCGCTCGAGACGGTGCTGCGCCGCTTCGGCGCGTCCGTGCCGGTCGGCGGCGGGGTCGATGCGGCGATGGACGTCTACACCCCGAACCGCTTCTCCGACACTCCGGGCGGCGACTGAGCGCATGCGCACCCGCCTGCCCGAACTCTCGCCCGACGTCTTCCCGGCGGCGGCGCGGCGCGTGATGGCGCGCTGCGACGAACTCGCGCGGGTCACGGCGACCCACGGCGGAATCGAGCGCGTCTACCTCTCCACCGAGCACGCCCGCGTGAATCGACTGGCCGCCGAGTGGATGCGCGAGGTCGGCATGACCACGAGGCAGGATGCCGCCGGCAACCAGATCGGCCGGCTCGCGGCATCCGACCCCCACGCCCCCGCCCTCATGCTCGGCTCGCACCTGGACACCGTGCCGGACGCCGGCCGGTTCGACGGGATCGTCGGAGTGCTCATGGCGCTCGAGATCGTGCGGTTGCTGCGCGCACCGCACGCCGACGGCTGGATCAGCCCGCTGCCGTTCGCTCTCGAGGTCGTCGCGTTCTCGGACGAGGAGGGCACCCGGTTCGGCAAAGCGCTGCTGGGCTCTTCAGCGGTTGCGGGCACGTGGAACGAAGAATGGTGGGCCCTGCAGGATGCCGACGGCACGACGCTGCGCGAAGCGTTCCGCGAGTTCGGCCTCGACCCCGGTCGCATCGGCGAGGCCGCGCGGCGTCCGGACGAGCTGGTCGGCTACCTCGAGGCGCACATCGAGCAGGGGCCCGAGCTCGACCGCCGCGGCGAGTCGCTCGCGGTCGTCTCGTCGATCGCGAGCGCGCGCCGCTTCCAGCTGGTGATCGAAGGCGAAGCCCGGCATGCCGGCGGCACGCCGTACGACATGCGCCGCGACGCCCTGCTCGGCGCGAGCGAGGCCGCGCTCGCGGTGGAGCGCATCTGCCGCGGCGAGCACCACATCATCGGCACTGTCGGTCAGCTCGAGGCCTTTCCCGGCGCGGTCAACATCGTGCCCGGCGAAGCCCATTTGAGCCTCGACCTGCGCGGCGAGTACGACGGGTCCAGAGACCGCGTCTGGGACGCGATCGCGGCCGAGCTCGACGGCATCATGGGCCGCCGCGGACTGCGCTGGCGCGCCCGCGAAGTCCACAACGCCGCCGCGGTCATGTGCGCCCCGCTGCTGCGCGACGTGGTGCGCGAAGGCATCCTCGCGACCCTGCCCGCCGGGGCAGATGAACCGGTGACGATCTTCAGCCGTGCGGGTCACGACGGCATGGCGATCGGGGCGATCACCGACGTCGGGATGCTGTTCTTGCGCAACCCGGACGGCATCAGCCATCACCCCGACGAAGCGGTCAGCGCCGGTGACGTCTCCCTCGGCATCCAGGCGCTCGCCGAGTCGGTCCTGCATCTGGCCGCCGAACGACGCTGACACCCGCTCCTGAGCCCACTGACACCCGCTCCCGGCATCGCAAACCGTAACGGCGCGGAAACACCACCGCCAGTGTTGGTGAAATCTACATCGCCTACCGTCAGCATCAGCGCGGTTCGCCGAGCCCCTGGGCGCGCGTGTTCATCCACCCGAATGCATCACACCCGCTTCTGGAGACACAGCAAATGACCTCTCTTTCCTCTCGGCGCGCCTCGCGCGTCGCGACGGCGATCGCTGGATTCGCGATCGCCGCACTCGCCCTCGCCGGATGCGCGTCCGGCTCCGACACTCCGGCGGCCGAATCGTCCGGAGACGCCGCCGCAGGCTTCGGCGACCTCACGGTCCAGCTCAGCTGGATCAAGAACGAGGAGTTCGCCGGCGAGTTCTTCGCCGACTCGGAAGGCTTCTACACCGACGCCGGCTTCGACTCGGTCACCCTCGTGCCCGGACCCTCGACCGGTGCCGCCGAGCTCATCTCGGGCAGCGCCGACGTGGCCCTGTCGGATGCCGTCTCGATCGGCTCGGTCGTCGCCTCCGAGGGCGCGCCGCTGAAGATCATCGGCACGACCTACCAGAAGAACCCGTTCACGGTGCTCTCGCTCAAGGACGGTGGCGACATCGCGACCCCCGAAGACCTGATCGGCAAGAAGATCGGCGTCCAGGACTCCAACACGGCGCTGTTCAAGGCGCTGCTCGCGGCCAACGGCATCGAGGAGTCCGAGCTGACGATCGTCCCGGTTCAGTACGACCCGGCGCCGCTCATCAACGGCGAGGTCGACGGTTTCATCGCGTACCTGACGAACGAGGCGATCACTGTCGCCGCGTCCGGCGTCGAGACGACCAACCTGCCGTTCGCCGACAACGGCCTGCCGTTCGTCGCCGAGACTCTCACGGTGACCGACGACGCGATCGCGAACGACCGCGAGAAGCTCAAGGCGTTCCTGGTCGCGGAGATCAAGGGCTGGACGATGGCCGTGAACGACCCCGAGGCCGGCGCGAAGCTCGCCGTCGAGGACTACGGCAAGGACCTCGACCTCAACCTCGAGAACTCCATCGCCGGCGCGACCGAGCAGGCCGAAGCCCTCGTGGTCTCGGACGAGACGGCCGAGAACGGCCTGTTCACGATCTCGGAGGCGCTGCAGGACGCGACGATCAAGAGCCTCTCGGGCGCGGGCATCACGCTGGAGGCCTCCGACCTGTTCGACCTCTCGCTCCTCGCCGAGGTCTACGAAGAGAACCCCGACCTGATCGCCTACGCGGGCTGATCGGACGATGACGATGTCGCAGCCCACCCTCGCGACGGGTAAGCATGTGACGAGCACTGTGGAGACCGGTGCCCAGGGCGATGCCCTGGGCACCGGCCTGCAGATCTCGGGACTGAACAAGGTCTTCACGTCGGGTCGCAAGAGCGTCGTGGCGCTCAAGGATGCGAACCTGCACACCGAGCAGGGCTCGTTCCTCGCCCTCCTCGGACCATCGGGCTGCGGCAAGTCGACCATCCTGCGGATCCTTGCGGGGCTCGAGGCGGCGACCAGCGGCACCAGCCGCGTCGACGGCAAGACCCCGAAGGAGCTCCGCAAGGAGAACAAGCTCGGCATCGCGTTCCAGGACTCCGCGCTGCTGCCCTGGCGCAGCGTCCTGACGAACATCCGCCTGCCGTTCGAGATCGCCGGCCAGAGCGTCGACAAGGACTACGTCAACGAGATGATCTCGCTCGTCGGACTGAAGGGCTTCGAGAAGGCCAAGCCCGCGCAGCTCTCGGGCGGCATGCGGCAGCGCGTCTCGATCGCACGGTCGCTCATCCTCAAGCCCGAGGTGCTGCTGTTCGACGAGCCGTTCGGCGCGCTCGATGACATGACGCGCCAGAAGCTCAACCTCGAACTGCTGCGCATCTGGACCGAGAAGCCCGCCACGACGCTGCTCGTGACCCACGGCATCTCGGAGGCGATCTTCCTCTCGGATTATGTCGCGGTCATGAGCCCGCGTCCGGGCCGGGTCAAAGAGGTCATGAAGATCGACCTGCCGCGCCCGCGCACCCCGGAGATGATGCGGACCCCCGAGTTCCACGCGTACGTGGATCAGGCTTCCGAGCTGCTGTTCGGCGAGGGCGGAGCCGCCGCCGATGACCACTAGCACCGCGCCTGCGGGTCAGGGCGCGCCCCCGAAGGGGCGCCCCATCCAGTGGGAGAGCATCAAGCTCCCGGCCTGGCTGACCGGGCTCATCGGCGGGGCAGCGATCATCATCCTGTGGTGGATGGTCGCGACGCTGTACGTCACATCGACCGGTGCGCACCCCATTCCGACGCCGCTCGAAGTCGTCATGAGCTACATCGACAGCGGCTGGGAGTACTACTGGCGCAACTTCTCGGTGACTCTGGCCGAGGCGGGCATCGGCTACGTGTGGGGCAACGGCATCGCGCTGTTCCTCGCGGGGCTGGTCCTCGTGATCCCGAGGCTCGAGGGCGTCATCACCCAGCTCGCGATCATCACCTACTGCATCCCGATCGTCGCCGTCGGCATCCTCGCGATCGTCCTGATCAAGCCGCCCGCCGCGGGTGAGCCCAGCGGCACGGCCGTGCTGCTGGCCGCGCTCTCGGTCTTCTTCACGACCGTCGTCGGGGCCTTGCTCGGGCTGAAGTCCGCCGACAAGTCGAGCCTCGACCTCATCGCCGTCTATGGCGGAAGCCGGTTCACCCAGCTCGTCAAGGTGCGCCTGATCGCCGCGCTTCCGGCCATCTTGAGCGCGCTCCAGATCGCAGTGCCGGCGGCCTTCCTCGGCGCCGTGCTCGGCGAGTTCTTCGGAAAGATCGAATCCGGCGTCGGCATCGCGATGATCCTCGCCCAGCAGAACTCCAACGCCCCACTCGTCTGGGCGCTCGCCCTTGCCAGCGGCGCCGTGGCGCTCCTCGGCTTCATGCTGCTGGGGCTCGTCGCCCGCGCGATCGCACCCTGGTCGAAGGGAAAGTGATGACCACCCTGACCACTGCCACTGAACGGCAGGCCACCGAGCCGCAGCCCACCGCACCGCCGGCCGCAGACCTCAGTCGCGATGTGCGCCGCGCGGCGACCCGGAACGTCCTGCGCGCCCTCGGCTGGAGCCTTCTCACCTTCGTCCTGACCCTCGTCGCCGCCCTGGCCATCTGGGTGGGCGTGCTCTGGGTCTTCCAGATCTCGCCGCTGATCGCCAAGGGTCCGGTCGACGTCTGGAACTACTTCTTCACGGTCCCTGCCGCGGCGGCGAATCGCGAGCTCATCATGGGCAACCTCATGGTCACGCTGGGTCACGCGCTCATCGGGTTCATCGCGGGTCTGGTCGCCGCGATCCTCGCTGCCGCGCTGTTCCAGCTGAGCAAGGGCGCCGAGCACGCCCTGATGCCGATCGCGATGCTGCTGCGCTCGGTCCCCCTGATCGCGATGGCGCCCGTCATCATCATGATCTTCGGACGGGATCTGGTCACCGTCGCGGTCATCGGCGGCATCGTCGTGCTCTTTCCCGCCCTCGTGAACATCTCGTTCGGCCTGAAGTCGGCCACTCCGCAGATGAACGACCTCGTCGAGGTCTACGGCGGTGGCTCGTGGTCGAAGCTCAACAAAGTCGCGATGCCGTCCTCGTCGCCCGCGTTCTTCGCGGCCGTCCGCATCTCGGTGCCGGGGGCGATCACCGGTGCGCTGCTCGCGGAGTGGCTCGCGGTCGGCGGCGGCATCGGCGGATCGATCGGCGGCTTCATCCCGCAGGCGCAGTTCACCGCGCTGTGGGCATCGGTCGTCGTCGTCACCGCGACCTCGTTGATCCTCTACAACGTCATCCAGATCGTGGAGGACGTCGTGCTCGCACGCATGGGCATGCATCCGCAGAAGAGCATCTAGGCGACGTTCGGTTGACGACGCTGAGTGCGAGCCTCCCCTCACAGACCCGGATCGCGGATGCGGACGACGATCAGGATGCCGCAGCCCGGCGCCTCGGTGCGCACATCCGCCGGGTGCGCCACGCGCGCGGGCTGACGCTCGTACGGCTCGCGGATGCGACCGACCTGTCGCACCCGTTCCTGAGTCAGATGGAGCGCGGGCTCGCTCAGCCCAGCCTCGCCTCACTGCGGCGGATCGCGGTCGCGCTCGGCACGAGCCCGATCGAGCTCATCGCCGCCGCGGATGCACCGCTGACGGGTCAGCCGGCGATCGAGGTGCACTCTCGCGGAGACGGCGCGATCTCCGCCGATTTCGCGGTCGGCACGGCGCGGATGCTCGCCCACGGGCAGCGACCCTTCCAGCCGATGGAGTACGAGTCCGACAACTCCGCACCGGGGGAGCACTTCGTGCACCATGAGGACGAGTTCGTCTATGTGCTCTCCGGCGATGTGTGCGTCGAGCTCGACGGTGCGGTGTCGCTGCTCGTGCCCGCCCAGTCCGCGTACTACCGCGGGGGCATCCCGCATCGGTGGTGGTCCGCGGGCGGCGGCGCGTATCGCCTGCTCGTGGTGAAGCAGGGGCCGAGGCTCGGCCCATCCGGGCGGTGATGACCGGCGCCGCTCAGCTGCCGCACGTCGGGCCGATTCGGCCGCTGCGGGTCCGGCATCCGTCACACTGTCCCTGATGCACACTGTCGCTCCCGCACTCGCTCTCCGCGGCCTGACCAAGCGGTTCGGCGGTGCGGTCGCGGTCGACGACCTGAGTCTCGACGTGCCGCACGGCTCGTTCTACGGTCTGGTCGGTCCGAACGGGGCGGGCAAGACCACGACGCTCGCGATGGCGACCGGGCTGCTGCGACCCGATGCCGGGGCCGCCTTCGTTCACGGCATCGATGTCTGGCAGCGGCCGATGGAGGCCAAGCGGCTGATCGGCAACCTCGCCGACGGCGTCGACCTCTACGACCGGCTCACCGGAGAGCAGCTCATCACCTTCTCGGGGCAGCTGTTCGGACTCGACCGCGTAGAGCTGCGGGGCCGGGTCGCCGATCTGCTGCAGCTGCTCGACCTCGAAGATGCCGCGGGGCGCATCGTCGCCGACTACTCGGCGGGCATGACGAAGAAGATCGCGCTCGCCGCGGCGCTGGTGCACTCCCCGCGCCTGTTGGTGCTCGACGAGCCCTTCGAGTCGGTGGACCCCGTCTCGGCGGCGAACATCCGCGACATCCTTGCCGGGTTCGCTCGGGGCGGCGGAACCGTCGTCGTCTCGAGCCACTCGATGGATCTCGTCGAGCGCATGTGCGACCACGTCGCCATCGTCGCGGGCGGTCGCGTGCTGGTCGCGGGCACGATGGACGACGTGCGCGGCGAGGGCGACCTCGAGACCCGGTTCCTCGAGCTGATCGGCGGACGCCGCAAGGGAGGCGGACCCGCGTGGTTGGGACGCTCCTGAGGCTGCGGTTCCGGGTGCTCGCCAACACGCTCGCACGCAATCCGTTCCAGCTCGTCGCGGTGATCCTCGGGGGCGTGCTGGCCGGGCTGATGGTGCTCCTCGCGGTCGGCGGACTCCTCGTCGCCTCGACCGCGCCGCCCGAGGCGACGCAGGCGGTCGTCGTGGTGGGCGGCACGGCGCTCGTGCTGGGCTGGCTCATCGTGCCCCTGCTGTTCGACGGCGTGGACCGGACGCTCGATCCGCCCAAGCTCGCGCGATTCCCGCTGCGCACCGGGCAGCTGATGCTCGCGATGTTCCTCGTCGGGGCCACCTGGGTCCCCGGCATCCTGACGATCGTCGGCTCGATCGCGACGGCGATCGCGTGGCGTGCGCACCCGGTGTCGGCGGGGGT
>Ga0247804_10001738_pt1 | contig 10046 bp, 11 predicted proteins | sample UWRJL029104C1_FD_181142 | JGI IMG/M metagenome (GOLD analysis project Ga0247804, IMG submission 181142) | Plant litter microbial communities from Arlington Agricultural Research Station in Wisconsin, United States - UWRJ-L029-104C-1 | ecosystem: Environmental > Terrestrial > Plant litter >...
TCTGCTCTATCCAGTTGAGCTACCGAGGCATACCCCCTATTTTAGCAGAAACTACCCCTGAACAGTTATGTTTGCAGGTTAAACAACTTTCGTATATTCACTCGACCACACTTTATGTAAAAACTCCCGTCAGGGAGTTTTTACATGCGTTGGGCTGAAATCCTCGCTTACTCGAATTTCACACGCTCTCGTTCATATACGAAAGTCGTTTAACGAGTAAACTTTTCAGTGAGTACACCGTAGTCGTAGAGTTCGTCATCAGAGAACCAGTGTGGGATCTCTTTCTTGGCGTCATCAAGGTCGCCAGATGCGTGGATCAAGTTTGGAATTCCCTTGCTCTTCGCGTCACCATAGCCGTAGCTCATGTGTGAGAAGTCGCCACGGATAGTACCAGGCGCAGATGATTTAGGTTCGGTTGTACCAACAAGCTTGCGCACAAGCTCTACTGCTTCGACACCTTCGAGCACCATTGCAATGACCGGACCCTCATTCATAAGGTCGAGTGTGTTATTGAATACTGTTTCGCCGCGGCGAGTAATGACTTGGCCAATTTCTTCGTAGTGCTTAAAATAGTGCTCGCGGTCTGGGGCGATCATCTTTGTGCCAATAATCTTGAGTCCAACACGTTCGAAACGGGTGAGAATCTCGCCAACAACACCACGCTGTACTGCATCGGGTTTAAAAAGTATTAGGGTACGTTCAATATGGCTCATCTGTCTTTTCTCCTTGTTTTATCTATTGTACCAAAAGGATGATCGATAGAACGATCGCAAGTCCAATTCGGTACCAACCAAATACGGCAAGTGAATGCTTTGCGAGGTAACGCATCAAGAATCCGACGGCGAGGAGTCCGCTAATAAAGGCGAATAGGTTCGATACGACAAGCACAGGAAGGTTGTCGAAAAGATAGGCGCTGTCGGTAAGGAAGATCTTGATCGTTACTCCCATCATGATCGGCAGCGAGGCTAAGAAGCTATATTCGGCAGCTTCTGCAGGCTTAAGCCCCAGGAAGCGACCAGCGAGGATTGTTGACCCAGAACGTGACACACCCGGGATAAGTGCCATCATTTGTGCAAAGCCGACACCAAGTGCGCGAAGCGGGCTGAGGGATTCCCCGTCTTTTACGGGCGAAGCGTGCGGAAGTTTTTCGACAACAACCATGACGACACCGACAACAAAGAGTGTGATAGCAACAACTACTGCACTTCCAAAGAATACTGGTGTTGCTTCGATAAAGTCTGCGAGTAGGAATCCGACGACTCCAGCTGGAATCGAGGTAATAATAATGTTTCGTGCTAACTTATATTTCTTTCGTACAAAGATATCTTTTAAGATACCGATAATTCGCTTTCGGAAGAATACAAATAGCGCGAGCATTGTACCGATGTTAATAAACTCGAGCAATAAGTGATTTGACGCACCAGACAAGAACGTCTGGGCGATCACTAAGTGTCCCGAACTACTGATCGGGATAAACTCGGTGAGCCCTTGGATGAGTCCGAGGATAATTGCTTCAAGCCACTGCATTCATTCTATTGTATCGTCCCCTCGCCTTTTAGGCTATGCTTAATATATGTACATGTCTGAATTGATCCTCGATTACATCGAGCATCTCGAAGTCGAAGGCGGCCGCTCAGCAAAGACAGCCGAAAACTACCGACTCTATCTCGAACGCTTTGTCGAATTTACCGACGATATTAAAGTTGGCGCTGTTACTTCTGAAGTTATTCGTAAATACCGCCTATGGCTCAACCGCTACAAAAATGGCCAAGACGACGAACTTGCGACCATCACGCAGGCGTATCATCTCATTGCACTCCGTGGCTTTCTTTCATATCTCTCACAACGAGATATCGAGACCCTTGCCCCTAATAAGATCGTCCTCCCGAAGGTATCACGCAAACAAGTTACCTTCCTCCACTACGACGAAGTCGAACGACTCATTAGTGGTGTCGACCTGACGAGTGAAGCTGGGCTTCGAGACCGCGCAATCATTGAACTGCTTTTTTCGAGCGGTCTTCGTGTCTCGGAACTTATTAACTTGAACCGCGATCACATCAACACCAAGCGCCGTGAATTTATGGTTCGCGGTAAAGGTCAAAAAGACCGTCCGATTTTTATTAGCCAGGCTGCTGCTGGGTGGGTAGATCGATATCTCGAAGCACGCGAAGATACGCTTGCCCCTCTCTTTATTAGCTATAGCAAAAATGTCGAACCAAGCACGAGCGGTGATTATCGAAGGCTCACTGCACGCAGCGTCCAACGACTCGTCTCAAAATATGCGCGGCTTGCCGGCATTACAAAACACGTCAGTCCTCACACGATGCGACATAGCTTTGCGACCGATCTTTTAATGAACGGTGCAGATATTCGAAGTGTCCAAAGCATGCTTGGTCATAGCAACATTAGTACCACTCAGGTATATACTCACGTTACCGACCAACACCTCCGTGAGGTGTACGAAAAATTCCATAGTGAATCAGGTGACGATTAAGGAGTACAGGTTGCAGAGTAGTCTGACGCTTGGTCGGTCACTGCAAAATCTTTACAAAGGTTGCCAGTAAGGTCTAGCGCTGCTTCTGGGAATGGGAAGTTCGTATCGATAAGGTCAACGCGGTTCTCTACTCGGCGGTACAGGTCATTTGCACGACCGGTTGAGTCGACGATTGGCTGTACTCCATCAAATTGCGTTCCAACAAGTGACACCCTAAAGTGTGTACTGTTATACAGTCCGGTAAGGCGAAGGTATCCCATACGGTCGACACTACTTCCGTCGATTGGTGACGGTAGTTGGAGCCGAACACTACAGGCGTATCCACCCTTTGAAATGTTACCAGAACACTTCACTGGCACAGGCTCGCCAGTTGGCTGCTTGCGGTTATCCTCGAGACCAATGTTACGAACATCTTGAATGACACGCTCGACATTGGTTTGTCCACTAGGATACAAGAATACGGTGTTTGCATTACTACTCGTCGCTGATGAATTGTCAAAACTATCGAGTGAGAATGATTCCTTATCGAACTGCATTAACTGCGCTCGAAGGAGCGATGGACGGTTTCCTGGCCAGTCTGACTGAGCGTAGAGTGACTTGTTGCTCTCGGCTGTTGCATCTGGGACCAAGTTGACGGTCTTTGAAGTGGTGCCGAGGTCGTCACCCGTATACCATTCAACTAATACCTCAGTAAATGGTGCGGTCGACTTCAATGGAATAAGTTTTGATGTGTTCGCAGTAACAGTACCGAGATAGTCGTCGGTCTCGAGTTGCATCAATACACACGTATACGCTTGGTTTAATTCACCATCAGTCCCCGATTGATCTTGTTGTACAGGTATCTCGGTATTCTTACTACTATCGCTCGGGACGGTCACGACTTCACGGAGTCCCTGGTTACAGTTTTCGTCGTTAATAACCGCACGGGCTTCACGACATGCTGATGAATTTTCGTCAGCGGCACAAATGGTGCGATATAAGATAAGGGCACGTTTTGCATCTTCTACACCAGCGAGCGAAGAGTCGTAGGCGCTTTGCGACAAGTCATTGGTCGTTGCCTGCTGCTGGTCGCTCAACATGAGTCGAAGGAAGCTAATTGTCACAATCGTCACAAAAAGCATCGCAAACACGACAACAAATAACGAGACGGCGCCTGATTCTTTAGATCGATTAAACATAGGCATTACTAGTTAACCCCATTCACTGCCCTTAAGACAATAGTAAACTTTTGAATTGAACAATAATTAAGATCTGAATTAATCGGGTCGACATCTGGAGTTACGCATGCGGTCTGCGTATTATTGAGCGCCTTGATATCCGCCGTCCCAAGACTAAATGATATTCTATAGAGCTGCTGGCTTGAGAGTGGGTCGGATGCAGTAGGTTCTGAACTCACCGTAAAGGCGTGTATCCAGAGTGCGTGCTCGCTCGATTGGATCATTTCGCTTGCCTTTGAGGGATCAATTTTTGGATATGTACCGTTCGTACCGGGCGTACAATAGCTTGCTCCCGTATCCTGAACCTTACTAAAGACAATCACTCTTCCTTCGGTATCGACATTCAAATCTTGTTTCTTGGCATCAATTGCCTTTCCGTAGTTCCAGACATACGTGTACTGCCCCATACAGAGTCGTCCACCAGTCGAATTATTTACATAACGATTGGCACCAGGTGTAATCGAAAACGCGCTGCTCGAACGCATCGCAAGCTCTAGCTCGTCACCAATCTCGCGAGAGACTTGGTTAAGTTCTTTAATAATGAGTCCCCTGTTATAGATGTTCGCAATCTGGATAATCGTCATCGACACCGCAAGCAGGAGCAGTGAAATAAATGACATCGCAAGGAGGAGCTCAACAAGTGTGAACCCTTTAGTTGATCGCTGTTTATTATCCACGTGGTTCATATAACCTCACAATTGTCCCTAGTGTCGCTTTTGGGCCATCGCCAGGGCTATCCCAGCATGCATAAATATGAAAATCTATGTAGCGAGTATTATTTTGGTTCTGGTCGCCATTTGACTGCGAACGAATACCCTCTATCCAGATACCGTCGGCGGTATTAAGGACTTTATTGGACGCGTCGTACGTCAATTGAGAGAACGTCGTCGGTTGCTGCAACTTCTGACTCGATTGCGGGAAGAACTTTGCATTGACCGGGTCAGTAATAAAGCTCGAGTTAGGACGCGGCCATGGGCATGCTGTCAAAGACGATGCGGTCGTCGACGTCAGACTTGCTGTCATTGCCACCCACTGCCCGGCAGGAGTGTTTACGTCATAGGTTGCACCAGGCTGAAACGCAGCCACGTAGGCGTCATGCAAAAAGCGGAGCGTCGTTGCCTGTGCATCAATTTCTTGGCGGACAATCGTTGTCTCGAGTGCACGCTGCGATGCGGCTGTCCCTTGGTTCATGACAGCCATAGCGCCAACCACGACGAGACTCATAATACTGAAAGCAAAGAGGACTTCGATGAGTGTATCGCCACGTTGTTTTAGAGTGAACATACGCTAGTACTCCCCGCATCCTTACTATTTTGATTCGTCCGCACTTCAATCGCACTTGGACCACTCGCAGATTCAGCAATAGAGATCGCGAGGACTTCAGGGATAAACGTTACGCCAGTTGGCACGACACACAGCGTGCGAGCTTGCTGTGCGGTTGATTCAAGGACCATCGTTTTCAAGAACGCTGCATTCACTGCAGTAATCGCTGGAACGGTCTGCGACTGGAACGTATACGTATTACCACTCTCGGGTGAACGAAGCAGCAAAATTGAGATGTTAGAACCACCCGGCTCGCCGTTTGGACGCTTCATCACCGCTCCCCACTCTAGTGACAGCTCATCGATACTATCCGACGCTATTCCAAGCGCATAGTTATTCGCAAGCTGTGCCACGTCATTAGCAGCAGCTGTCTCTGATGTTTTATACCCAACGACAGATGCGGCCTTAATTTCGCCGCCCTGGACACTAATGTAGCGCCCCAAGATCACACACTCACTCTGTCCGGGCCACGTATCACCATTATCAGCCGGTGATGCAGTCTGGTTACACGTCCAGCGGCCTTCGCGGTCGTTACGAATATTATCAATTTGGGAATACTGGTCCTGCAAGAGTGCCTTAAAAGAGACAACACTATCGCGATATCGCTGCGTGTTAATCGTGCTCCCCACACCTACCAAAAGCGCCACAACCAATGATCCGCTGATTGCGAGAACCAGCATGGTTTCGATGATCGTAAAGCCTTGTTTAAAGTGTGTGCCCATGTGAGGCCATTATAGCATAAGCAGGACGATACAACCCCTTAGATAGGGCTAGATAAGTCCGAAGGTGTAGAAATCTACGACGTACAAGCCGATGAGTTTTGCGACGATAGCACCAACGATTAATAGTGGTCCAAATGGCACGCGTGACGTACGGGTGAGCTTCTTGGTTACCATCAGAGGTATGACGATCAGGCAGCCGATGAAGTTGGCGAAAAAGAGCGCAATAACCGCAAGTTGCCAGTCTGCAAGTAGAAGCCCGAGCCCTAGCCCTAGCTTGATATCGCCGAACCCGATCCAGGCACCCTTAGAAACCAGATAAAGGATCAAATAGATACCGCTGAGTACCCCTACCGATCCGATAATGTTAAGGATTGAGCCAAATACGTCTGTGCTGGCGCTTACCATTAAGACTGCGCTAATAAAACCGAGTCCTATAACAGTAAAGTTAATACTATCTGGGAGCAAGAACCATTTTGTATCGTAAGCAAACAGTATCGCGAGTCCGATTCCAGCAAGAAGCCAAACAACAAAAGCAGCGATATCAAGGTTCGTCACAAGTTCGACTGGCCATAGCGCATATGACAATACAAAGAATGCAGCGAGTCCTACTTCGATGAGTGGCTCGAGGTAGCCAATTGGTTTACGACACTCGCGGCAACGGCCACGAAGAGTCAGCCAACTAATGACAGGAATAAGATCATACCATCGAAGCGCATAGCTACAGTGAAGGCATCGAGAGCGGTCCTTAGAGAGCTTCTGGCCAGCTAACGACTTGAGCTGCTTTAGCTCTTTCGCATCAACCTCTTCGCCCTGCTTTTTATCCTCAACAAGCTGTTTAGCACGAAGACGCCAGACACTTGCCCCGGCAAAGCTGCCGAGACATAGGCCAAATAATACGAGTGCGATATAGATCACAAGATCAAACATATGCTTATGATACCAGCTCTAACGAGGATGAGCTAGTTATTAACGCAGTGGTAACCACCGCCCTCAAGTACCATGCGGAAGGCAATCTTGCGAGTACCAGCGCCGGTCTTGACTGTGTCAGAGGTTGCACCACAGACCACACCTGTCGTGTAGTAGATGATGTTTTGTGCCGTTGCAAATGAAGTTGGGAGTGTCCCGGTCGCTGCAAGTGGAACGAAGTTGTAAGTTGTCTGTGATGTTTGGCCTGTAAGGGCACCTGCTGGGTCAACAAAGCTGTCGGCACCGTTCGCAGTCAAATACTGAGTCGTAAATGTCGTAAAGTTTGTTGGAATTGCTCCCCTGTTTGAGTTTGCAAAGTTAACCACTGCAGTTTGAACACGCGACATGTCATTTTTGCGCTGTGTATCGCGTTGGTTACGTTGCAATGCGGGAAGGGCAATAAATACCATAAGGAAGATAAGACCTGCGATCGCAAGCACCAAGACTACCTCGATGATTGTGAATCCTTTTTCTTTAGTGAGACGGTTCATAGGAATTTTTTCCACCTTTCGAATGAACGTTAATAAACTGCTTGTGCTTATAGTAGCTGAGCGCTGGTATTTTGTCTAGACATTTTAGATGTTGACGCCGTTGACTAGGCCATAAATTGGGAGCAGGATTGCCCCTACCATTCCACCTGCAACGACCGCAAGAACAACCATCAAGATAGGCTCGATAGCGGTCGAGATTGTCTTGATCTGCTCGTCAAGCTCGTCTTCGTACACCTGCGCTACTTTACCGAGCATCTCGTCGATACGACCAGACTGCTCACCGATCTTAATCATCTGCGGGACAAGTGGCAAAATAATCGCTTCTGGCTCTAAGGCAACAGACAGCGCCTTACCACCCTTTACTTTATCGGCAGCCCGATCGATGCTTTTTGATACGACCGTGTTGTTCACTGCGGTTGATGTCACCTTCAACATATCGAGCATGCTCACGCCTGTCCCAAGAAGTGTTTGGCCGGTACGAGTAAATCGTGCCATGTAGAGTTTTTGAATCATCTTTCCAAATACGGGGACACGAATTTTAAATTGGTCTTTAAAATGGATGCCCGAATCGGTTTTGAGGTACTGCAACAAGAAGTATACGCCGATACCAACACCAATAATCACCGCCCACCAAAAGCGTGCCAGAATATCTGCGGCCCCAACCATGATCATTGTAAGGAATGGTAGTTCTTTACCGAGGTCTTCGTAGAGTTTTTCTACCTGTGGAACAACCGTAAAGAGCATAAATGCGAGTACCGCAAAGATCACGACAAGAACGATAATCGGATACGTCAACGCACCCTTAATCTTGCTCATCGTAGCGGCATCCTTCTCTTGCTGGTTTGCAACGCGCTGCAATGATTCGTCGAGCGTACCCGAAAGCTCACCCGCCGTCACAAGCGAAATAAAGACGCCATCAAAAACGCGTGGGTGTTTACCAAATGCGCTCGAAAGTGATTTACCGCCTTCGACATCACCAACAATCTCTTGAACAACAGACTGCAGTTGCTTATTTTGCGTTTGCTCGAGCACTGTGTGAAGGCTTTGGCTAAGTGGAAGCCCGGCGCCAATCAACGTTGCAAGCTGACGCGTAAAGACGACCTTGTCTTTCGTTGTAATACGCCCACTAAGGCGCGAAAAGAAGCTTCCGTCACCCATTTCTTCTTTGATAGAGAGTGGCGTAAAGCCTTGATTAACCAAAAGCTTGGCAGCAGCGTTTTCAGAGTCAGCCTGGAGGCTGGCTTTGACGAGCTTGTTGCTCGCTCTGTCCCTTGCTTCGTAGTTAAACTTTTTCATCTGCAACTAGCCCCTCATGAGCCTTTCGAATTCAGTTAAGTCGACAGCAAACTCGCGTGCACTGTCATAAGTAATCGTTCCAGCCTGAACAAGACTCACAAGCGTACGGTCCATCGTCTGCATTCCTTGGTCTGCTCCGGTTTGGATAATCGCATCAAGTTGGTGCGCCTTACCTTCACGGATAATATTACGAACAGCCGGGTTCGCGACAAGAATTTCAGCGGCCGCAACTCGCCCACCGCCAATTGTCGGCACGAGTCGTTGTGACACGATCGCCATAAGGATGTTTGAAAGCTGTGCACGCACCTGTGGCTGTTGGTGTGGCGGGAAGACGTCGATCATACGGTCAATCGATTGAGCGGCGCTGTTTGTGTGAAGGGTCGCAAAGACCAAGTGTCCGGTCTCGGCGATCGTAATTGCAGCCGAGATAGTTTCAAGGTCACGCATCTCACCGATCAATACGACATCTGGGTCCTGACGAAGGCTCGAACGGAGTGCAGCCGAGAAGCTGTACGTGTCATAGTGAACTTCACGTTGCACAATCACCGACTTCTTTGACTTATGCGTAAACTCGATTGGGTCTTCGATGGTAATAATGTGCTGAGCTTTTTCGGTGTTAATCTTGTCGACAAGCGCCGCAAGTGTCGTCGACTTACCAGAACCAGTTGGACCAGTCACGAGCACAAGGCCACGTGGGTAATCAGCAAAGCCGAGGACAACATTTGGGAGTCCTAGTTCGGTAATAGACTTGATTTCGTTAGGAATCAAACGGAGCGCAGCTGCCAAGTTACCACGTTCGTGGTAGGCGTTTACACGGAATCGTCCGAGTGTTCCAAAGGCAAAGCTAAAGTCGAACTCTTTGTCCTTTAGAAGGATCTGACGCTGGTCTTGGTCAAGAATAGCAAAGATAAGTGTTTCGACACCCGCTTCATCAAGTGGATTGAATCCACCAATTGGTATGAGTGATCCGTCGATACGAAGCATCGGAGGAAGCCCTACTTGAAGGTGAAGGTCGGATGCCTTGCGGCGGACGACTTCTTCGAGGAGTACTTCGATTCTGAGTTGTTGATTTTCCATAATTTTTTTCTACCCTTACGCCGTATCTGACGTTACCCTATTCACTTCTTCTATCGTTGTAATGCCACTGAGCGCTTTGAGATACCCATCCTGGCGCATCGTGATCATCCCTTGTGAGACAGCTAATCGCTGAATCTCGGAACTGGTTGAATGCGAGATAATCATCTTTTGAATATCACTATTCACATCCATCACCTCATAAATACCCGCTCGACCACTGTAGCCGTGCGGCTGCTGAGGAGTGTCCATACCTCTTACCAAAGTATAAGCGCTTTGGCCCGCTAAAGGAAGATCTTTGTACCCTAAATCGGCCGAGACACGCGCAACGTCTTCTTTTGTCTTTGGCAAAAGGTGTCCGATCGTCGCCATAATGTTCTGTGTTTCAATGGGACTCGATTGATATGTCTCGCGCTTTACACCGACACGGCGCACAAGACGCTGACCAATAATCGTATTCACG
>Ga0247804_10001741_pt1 | contig 10041 bp, 10 predicted proteins | sample UWRJL029104C1_FD_181142 | JGI IMG/M metagenome (GOLD analysis project Ga0247804, IMG submission 181142) | Plant litter microbial communities from Arlington Agricultural Research Station in Wisconsin, United States - UWRJ-L029-104C-1 | ecosystem: Environmental > Terrestrial > Plant litter >...
CTAAAGAAAAGGCGGTTCGCTATAAAGAACTCCAAACGCATCATAGCTTTCGTGTGACACGACGCCGAGATTATCAGCGACGATTACAGCTCCCCGGGCTTTGGGAATTCACCCTTAGTGTGAATAAGCTTTTGTGGAAACAACGTAAGGTATTTATTGTACTTGTGGTTGTCTATGCTTTGCTTTCAGGGCTGCTTGTGGGGATCGGCTCGCAGAGTTCGTACGTGCAGGCCTCTGAGTTAATTGGCCAAACCGGACAGCAGGCGTTTGATGGTGACTGGAGCCAGCTGACGAGTGCGGGTATTTTATTTGCGTCGATTGCAACGACTGGCTTGAATCAAACGCCATCGGAAGGCCAACAAATTTATGCCGCCTTGCTTGGGTTACTGGTATGGCTCACTGCAGTATGGTTACTACGGGCAATATTAGCTGGACACCAGGTCCGGGTGCGAGATGGGTTGTATCAAGCGGGCGCACCTATTGTGCCAACGCTTTTGATTGGCCTTGTGCTTGTTGTGCAATTGTTACCGCTGGCCTTGGCCGTACTAGCATATTCAGCTGCTTCGGCCTCGGGGCTGCTTGCGAGTGGTGTTGAAGCAATGCTCTTTTGGTTTGCAGCTGCACTTCTTGCCGTTATGTCGCTTTATTGGATGACCAGTACTTTTCTTGCTGCGGTGATCGTGACTCTTCCTGGTATGTATCCATGGAAGGCGCTCCGTGCGGCCGGTGAAATTGTCGTGGGGCGCCGACTCCGTATTCTTTCAAGAATCTTGTGGATGTTTTTATGGGTTGCTATAAGTTGGGCGATTATATTAATTCCGTTTATTGTGCTTGATACGTGGCTACGTAGTGTGTGGGATGCCTTGCAAGCGGTTCCGGTGATTCCTGTCGTGATTCTTCTACTCAGCACGGCGAGTGTGGTGTGGGTGGCGAGCTACATCTATCTGTTATATCGCAAGATTGTTGATGAGGATGCCCATGACGCCTAAAGCCCGGATCGCCCAACTGCGCGAATTACTCTCAACATATAGTTATAACTATCATGTTCTAGATGAGCCTTCGGCAAGTGATGCCGTCTACGATAGCCTTTTTGGTGAATTAAAAGAGCTTGAAGCAGCGCATCCAGAACTTATTACTTCCGATAGCCCTACTCAACGCGTAGGGAGCGAGTTATTAGGTGGATTTAAAAAGGTAACTCATAGTGCACGTATGCTCAGTTTGAACGACGTTTTTGACGCCAAGGAAGTTGAAGCTTGGGTGGTGCGCATGGATAAATTGCTGCCAGGAACAAAGCATGAATTCTTTGCAGATATTAAAAAAGACGGCCTAGCCTGCGCCCTCACATATCAAGATGGATTGTTGGTTCAAGCTGTTACACGCGGCGATAGCTATATTGGCGAAGACGTGACGGCAAATGTTCGGACGATCAAAAATATCCCACTTCGCCTGCGCGAAACGAAGGGCTTTGAACAATTATTACAAGGTCGTACTGAAATTCGCGGTGAAATCGTCATGCTTAAACAAGATTTTGCAGCGTTGAATGCCAAGCGCCGAGCGGCTGGCGAGGCAGAATTTGCAAACCCGCGTAATTTAGCGGCAGGGACAATTCGCCAACTTGATCCAAAGCTTGTTGCCGAACGTCCGCTGACATTCCTTGGCTATGACTTGATTCGTGATGAAGCGAGCGAAGTCCCTACCAATATGTATGCCTATGAAGCGATGACCGCCGTCGGTATTCAGCGTAGCCCAGAAGCCGCAGTCTTTACGACAATTAAAGACGTGATGGATTTTATTTATGAATGGTCTGAAAAACGTCTCGAGCTCAACTACAACACAGACGGTTTAGTGGTAAAGGTGAATGATCGAGCCCAGTTTGCGAAGCTTGGCGTTGTAGGTAAACAGCCTCGAGCCGCGGTGGCATATAAGTACGCTGCCGAACAAGCAACGACGATAGTGAAAGACATTGTGATTAGTATCGGGCGAACTGGCGCAGCAACTCCTGTGGCCGTGTTTGATCCAGTTGTAGTCGCGGGGACGACTGTGCAACACGCTAGCCTTCATAACGCCGATGAGATTGCGCGGTTGGATATTCGCGTAGGTGATACTGCGGTGATTTTTAAAGCGGGCGATATTATTCCGCAAGTTGAAAGCGTGGTAAAAGAACTGCGGCCAGCATCTTCGCAAAGCTTTGATTTTTTGAATGCGCTGGGCGAGCAGTACCCTGAGCTTGAATTCGTGCGCCCAGAGGGCGAGGTGGTGTACCGCGTAAAAGGTGCGACCGGCGAACTACTACTGACAAAAGCACTCGAACATTTTGCGTCGCGTTCGGCACTTGATATTGATACGTTGGGCGAGAAGAATGTTGTTGCGTTGGTTGATGCCGGCCTTGTAAAAGATTTAGCAGATATCTATACACTGACATTAGAACAAGTTTTGAAGCTTGATCGCTTTGCTGATATTTCTGCCAAGAAATTAATCGCGGCAATTGGTGATAAGAAAACGCCACTGCTTGAGCGATTTATTTATGGCTTAGGTATTCGCCACGTTGGAACGCAGACGGCCATTGATCTTGTGAATGCTTTTGGCTCGCTTGAAGCGCTTCAGGCGGCAACGATTGACGAGCTCCAGGCTGTTGATGGTATTGGCAAAGTCGTGGCTGAAAGTATTGCTGCTTGGTTCGCCGATCCGGATAATGAAGCCTTGCTTGATAAGTTCGCTGACGTTGGGGTAAAGCCGGTTTTTGAAGAGAAGGCAGGGAAGCTAGTGGGTAAGAATTTCGTCGTTACAGGGACGCTCGCTTCGATGTCTCGTGATGAGGCAGCGGATAAGATTCGCACACTTGGCGGGACATTCCAAACAGCAGTCGCCAAAGACACAACCTATTTAGTGGCTGGAGGTAAAGTTGGAGGCAGCAAGCTGGCGAAGGCGAAAGAGTATGGCACGATTATTATCGACGAGGACGGCCTCAGGGAATTGCTAGGATGAAAAACGTTACTCGCCACACAAAACGCGTATTGATCGCGGTGGCGGGGGGATTCGTGGCGCTTCTGGGTCTCGTACTTATTCCGTATCCTGGCCCAGGCTGGTTAATTGTCTTTGCTGGTTTTGCGATTCTTGCGACTGAGTTTACTTTTGCCCAAAAAGCGCTTGATTGGCTCCGCGAAAAGTATGATGGCTGGGTGGCTTGGTTGAAACGACAGCCACTATGGCTGCGTGCGCTCGTTCTTGCCTTTACGGGATTGGTGGTTATAGTGACCATCTGGTTGCTGAACACATTCGGACTTTTGAATTCGCTTTTGCATTTACATCAGCCTTGGCTCACCTCTCCCTTATTTCGTTAATATTGCTTTCGCTTACAAGATTACCTACAATAGGCGTATTAGTATAAGGAGAACATTTTATGGATCAAAATCCAGCCCCAGAACAGCCACCAGTCGTCGCACCCGTCACCCCAGGAGCGCCAGTTGTCGAAAACCCAGGTAAGACATTTGGTATTATCAGCCTCGTGCTTTCACTCATCGGTGCAGGTGTGATTGGTATCATCCTTGGTATCATTGGTTTGAAGAAGTCGGCAGCTGTTGGCCTTAAGAACGGCCTTGCTCTTGCTGGTATCATTGTCGGTGCGGTTAGTACGGTCCTCGGTATCATCTTCATTAGCCTTGCTATTGCGGCCGCAGCTGCATTAGTAAGCAAGTGTGGCGAACTAGGTTCAGGCCCTCACATGGTTGATGGCGTTACGTATAACTGCCCTGCAAGTTCAACTTCAGTTCCTAACTAATAGGAAATTGTTGTCCAATAAAAATAACCTCCGCTAGGGAGGTTATTTTTATGTGCGTAAACTGGTAATTACCAGCTGCGTTGACGGAATGATCCGCCATCGCCACCGCGTGGTCGATCCTCTTTTGGTCGTGCTAGGCTGACGTTAATTGGACGTCCGTCTAGGTCTTTACCATTGAGTTCATCGACAGCTTTTTGGTTGTTAGCTTCGTCTGTAAATTCGACGAAACCGAAACCCTTTGAGCGGCCGCTTTCGCGGTCCATGACGACGCGCGCGCTAGCGACTTCGCCGATTGTCTCAAAGAAAGCTTTCAAAGTGTCATCTGTAGTTGCGTAAGCAAGGCTACCGATGAATAGATTTTGAGTTGCCATGATATGTTGTTCTCTTCTGTTCTTGTTTACTTGTTGCCAGATCGACCATGACGACAGTATTACGGTGAAGAGAGAGTTTATCGTGGTGAGATAAGCGCTCGCCTGCCACTTTGGTACGCGTTGTGCTTCTGAACCCATCTAGTTAAGCATATTATGGTAATTAATACTAGTAGAGAGCTACTCAAACTACTTGTGTTTAAGACAAATTTCATGCATACTATGGGCATGCTGATGCGCAATGGGGTCACCCCTTGCGCGGCAAAACAAACATGTTACCAAAACAATGTGCGGCCCCGGGTGGGCGCGCAGCAGCAACAAGGACTCGCTTCTATATAACAGGGGCGAGTTTTTGATTTATCTGGTATACTTGGTATATTATGCAGCGCTACAATCCATCTGAAATTGAACCCAAGTGGCAGCAAGTTTGGGAAGATCAAAAGGCTAACCACGTCGAAGTTGATCATTCGAAGCAAAAAACCTATGTTGCCGGGATGTTCCCGTACCCAAGTGGTGCCGGACTTCATGTGGGCCACGCGCGCAATTATTTGATCGTTGATGCGATTGCCCGCTTTTGGCGACAGCACGGCCACAATGTTATTAACCCCATTGGATGGGATACTTTTGGCTTGCCGGCTGAAAACTATGCCATTAAAACAGGTATTTCTCCGAAGGTTGTCACCAAGGACAATATTGAAAACTTCAAAGTTCAGCTCCGCCGCCTCGGTATGAGCTATGACTGGGACCGTGAAATCAACACCAGCGACCCTGAATACTACCGCTGGACACAGTGGGTCTTTACGAAATTATTTGAACGCGGCTTAGCGTATCAAAAAGAAAGCCTGCAATGGTGGTGCCCAGTAGATAAGACCGTGCTTGCTAACGAACAAGTCGAAGGCGGTCACTGTTGGCGCTGTGGCAGCTTAGTTGAAAAGAAATCAATGAAGCAGTGGTTCTTTAAGATCACTGAATACGCTGATGCGCTGCTAGATGAGATTGAAGATCTTGATTGGCCACAAAAAATTAAAACAGCCCAAACTAACTGGATTGGAAAATCACAGGGTGCTGAAGTCGAATTTAAAATTGATGGCCGCGATGAAGCGATTACTGTCTTTACAACGCGCCCTGACACTATTTTTGGTGCCTCTTTTGTGGTGCTTGCCCCAGAACACCCTCTGGCAAAAGACCTTGCTGTTGGCGATTTTAAAGAAGCGACGCATGACTACATTGCCGAAGCGGTAAAAAAGCCAGAAATCGAACGTACTAATGATACCAAAGAAAAAACAGGTGTCTTCACAGGCAGCTACGCAATCAACCCAGCAACTGATGAAAAAGTACCGATTTGGATTGCCGATTACGTACTCGGTGGCTATGGGACGGGTGCGATTATGGCTGTGCCGGCGCATGATGAGCGCGACTATGCATTCGCCGATAAGTATAAGCTGCCAATTATCGCCGTTATTGCACCTGATTTTGGTGAACCACTGCCTGATGCAAAGGACGTAACCGGCCCAGTTGTGGTCGGCTACGATCCAAAGACAAAAGAATTTATGAGCATCATGAATAACAACACGAATTCACGCTGGTTAGTTGGCGGCGGCCTTGAAGAAGGTGAAAGTTATGAGCAGGCGGCGCTTCGTGAACTGAAGGAAGAAGCCGGCTTTGATGAAGTAGAAGCCTTATTGCAATTGGGCTCTCCAACTTACTCGTACTACTACAATCCAAATAAGGATAGTAATCGTCGTTCGTTTAGTTACATGTATCTTGCGATTATCGATAAAGAAAAGCAGGGCAAGCAGGCGCAAGAATCACACGAAGATTATAAAGTTGTGTGGTCTGATCTCGCCTCAATCTTGAAAGACTGGGAAGGTGACAAGACTGGTGTTGAGCACTGGATTGAAACTGTAAAGCGTATTCCGGCTGTTGTTGCTGCTTACGAAGAGGGCGGCAACTATCTTGCACCCGCATCACATGGCGAAGGCGTGCTGTACAATTCGGGCGACTTTAATGGTATTCCAACTGCTGCGGCGCGTGAAAAAATCGTTGCCTGGCTCGAAGAAAAGAAACTTGGCGAGGCCAAGACGACTTACAAAATGCGCGACTGGCTGATTAGCCGCCAGCGCTACTGGGGCGCACCAATTCCAATTATTCACTGTCCAGAACATGGTGCGGTTGCCGTTCCAGAAGATCAGTTGCCGGTACTGCTTCCTGAAATTGAAGATTACGCACCAAAGGGAGATGGCCTGTCTGCACTTGCTCGCCAAGAAGATTGGGTCAATACAACCTGCCCTGATTGTGGCCAGCCCGCTAAGCGCGAGACCGATACGATGGACGGCTACGCATGTAGTAGCTGGTACTTGCTCCGTTATACTGACCCGCAAAACAACGAGCAGCCATGGGATCCAGAACTTGCGAACTACTGGTCGCCAGTTGATTATTACTGTGGCGGCGACCATGCGGTTGCTCACTTGTTGTATGTTCGTTTCTGGACGCACGTCTTCCACGACATGGGCCTAACAAACTTTAAAGAACCGGTGAAAAAGCTGGTCTACAATGGCTACATTCAAGCACCTGATGGCCGTAAGATGAGTAAGAGTCTGGGTAATACCGTCGATCCACTCGATATTATTAAAGATGGCTATGGCATTGATGCGCTGCGTATATACGAATACTTTATTGGTCCGTATGAACTGGATGCCGACTGGGAACCGCGCGGTATTATTGGTGCTTACCGATTCTTGAATCGTGCCTGGACGTTATTCCAACAATACGAAAAGGCTGAAAAATCATTCACTGGTAATGATGAGGCAATTATCCGTTTGACGAACAAGTCTATTCGCAAAGTGACCGATGAACTGCATCGCCTGAGTTTTAATACAGCTGTTGCCTCACTAATGGAATACGTAAACGAACTGTATAAATACAAGATTGATGGTTTTTCAGAGGCTGCATGGCGAGATGCCCTGAAGGCGCTCATTCAGTTACTTGCCCCACTTGCCCCACACATTAGCGAAGAGCTCTGGCAAGGTATTGGCGAAGAAGGTTTGATCCAAAACTCAGCGTGGCCAGTATGGGACGATGCGCTGATCGTTGAAGACACGATTACTATCGCTGTTCAAGTAAACGGCAAGCTTCGTGGTGAAATTAGCGTGGGCAAAGATACCGATGCTGAAGAGATTAAAGCCCAAGCCCTCGCTCAAGAAAATGTCGCCAAGTTTGTTAGCGACCAAAAACCGGCCAAGATCATTTATGTTCCCGGCCGGCTCGTGAATATTGTTCTGTAGGTTAGTGCGTGTCTGGTGAGGGTAGCTCTGCTTCATCAGTTGTTGGCAGCTCGATGGTGACTTTATTCGCATCGAGTCCTTGTTGGAATTGTTCCTGTCGTTCATTTTGCTGAGACTCTTCAACTAGTTGCTGGTTTCGTTCATGATCATTTTGGATCTGAGCATCAAGTGCGTTTACACCACCACCGGCGATTAGGACTGCGCCTGCGGTCAGTGCGCCTATGGTTGCAACGTCGGCGGATAATCTTTTAAGCGGCTCTTTGCCGCTCGCATCAACAAACTGACGCGACCTTTGTTGAACGAGCTGGTCGAATTTTTCATCGGCGTGAAGTTCGTCTTGTAGTTCTCGGCTTCGTGCTTCGGCTTCTTCAAGTCGTTGCGCCGAGCTTGGTCCTTCGAGTAGTGGTGTTTCATTCATATTACTAATACAATACCATATTCTGCATTGTAAACATAAGCACTTGGCCCCAGGGGGGATACATAGTATAATAACGGTAAGTTTTAATAATTGACCTACAAAAGGAGTACCTTCAATGGCAGAACCAAAAAAGCAGAGTAGCCCCCGGAAAACCGGACTACGCCGCAGCCACCTTCGTTTAGTACTTGCCCGCCGCGTGAACGGAACTTCACCGGTTAAAGCTCGTACCACTCGTAAAGAGAGCGGCAAAGCACTCGCGAAGACAAAGAACAAGACCACAAAGTCTGACAAATAGTCTTTTCACATTAAAATAACAAGAGAACAAACGCATTATGGCATCTAATCGTCATCTCGGTCGCATCGTTGCACTTCAGACACTTTATGAGTTCGAATTCCGTACTCAGTCTGAAGATACTTCGGTTGATGTCAAAGAAATTCTTGCACGCAATCTTGCGCGTTACGAGACAGCAATTGACGACACAAAGTTCGTAGAGGTCCTGGTAAATGGGGTCCTGCAAGAACAGACTAATCTTGATGACAAGATCCGCCCGATTGCGCCCGACTGGCCGATTGAACAGATTGCCCGGATTGACCGCAATATTTTGCGTATCGGTGTCTACGAGCTCCTTCACCAAGCAGACGTTGTTCCACCAAAAGTGGCAATCAACGAAGCTGTGGAGCTCGCAAAAGCGTTTGGTTCTGATAACTCGAGTAAGTTTATCAACGGCGTGCTGGGAACAGCATACCGGACACTTATAGAGGGAGCCGATAATGGCAGCACCAGCAGCACCACAGTTTGATAAATTCAAGAAATATTTTTCTCGTAAAAAACCTTCCATTCAAGAAATAGTCCGCGAACCTACCGCTGGCGGTATTGTCTTTCGCCGTGATAAAGATGGTGGCGTTGAAATGCTCCTCATCCAAGATCATAAAGATCGCTGGACGATTCCTAAAGGCCACATTGAAGAAGGCGAGACCGCGCAACAGGCTGCCAAACGTGAAATCGGTGAAGAGGCTGGTTTGAATGATGTTGAAGTCTTAGGTTGGCTTGGTAAGATTCACTTTCGTTACCGCCGGATTGATAAATTAGTCTTAATCTCGCAACAAGTGTATTTGATGCGCACAAACACCGATGGTACCGAGATTCAAAAAGAAGAATGGATGAACGGCATTAAGTGGTTTAAGTATCACGATGCCTTGGATGCAATTGAATATGAAGACATCGGGAAACTAATGCTGCTAGCAATGCGTAAAATTCGTGAGGAGAATTTATAATGACGGGCATGCCCACCGTACCGTACCAAGAATTTGCTAAAAATAGTTTAGGCTTTGAATTTAAGAATATCGATCTTCTTATTACTGCGTTTACGCACCGTAGTTATGTGAATGAACACCGCAAAAGTGTCAGCGAACACAACGAACGTTTGGAATTCTTGGGTGATGCAGTCTTGGAACTTGCCGTGACTGACTTCTTGTTTAATAACTTTTCCGAACCAGAAGGAATTTTAACCAGTTGGCGCGCGTCATTGGTGCGCACTGAGAGTATTGGCGCTGCCGGGCAACTCTTAGAATACGAATCATTGATGCGTATGAGCCGTGGGGAAAAACAAGGTGGCGACCGCGCCCGCCAGCAGATTTTGGCTAATGCCTTTGAAGCTCTAATCGGCGCAATTTATCTGGAGCGTGGCTATGAAGACGCCAATCTTTTCATTCAAAAACATATCACGAGCAAGCTTGATGCAATTCTGGCAGCCGGTAGCTGGCGCGACCCTAAATCGCACTTGCAAGAGGTAATGCAGCGCCAAGATGGTGTGACTCCACGCTACACCGTGCTTGAAGAAGTTGGGCCTGATCATGATAAGATTTTTACGCTCGGTGTCTATTCGGGTGATCGATTAGTCAGTAAGGGCAGTGGGCACAGTAAACAAGATGCTCAACAAGAAGCAGCGAAAGCGGCACTTGAGCAATATATTGAAAAGTAGAGAAGTTGTAGCGCTTGACGAAGTTGCTTGCAATCAGCATACTTAAACGTAAGAAGTATTAGCAAAAAAGGAAAATTATGACCCCGAATGACCCTATTGAATCAGCACCAACTCCAGCGCCTGTTTCAACTGACCAAACGCAAACGCCACCAATTCTTGGTGCGCCAAAATCAAAGAAGGGCCTGATTATTGGGCTGATTGCCGGGGGCGC
>Ga0247804_10001744_pt1 | contig 10036 bp, 10 predicted proteins | sample UWRJL029104C1_FD_181142 | JGI IMG/M metagenome (GOLD analysis project Ga0247804, IMG submission 181142) | Plant litter microbial communities from Arlington Agricultural Research Station in Wisconsin, United States - UWRJ-L029-104C-1 | ecosystem: Environmental > Terrestrial > Plant litter >...
AGCCCGACCAGTCAATACTATTGTTTTGCTCAATCGTGCTGGTGCTGTTTAAAGTTTTGACTTTTCCACGTAAGAAATCGGCCTGTAAACCTAATGCGGGAAGGATTTGTTTTTTTAGGAAAGCGCCATAGCCAATACTTTTGAATTCATTTGCTTTTACGGTTCCGCCGCCCAAAAAAGTGTTTTGGCTTAAAACACCGGCATGCGCGCCAATGCTCCATGTACGTAATGATCGTTTGCCAAACCGTTCTGTGGCGTCTGGACTTTCCTGGGCAGACAATTGTATTGATGTGCTCAATAGCGCAATTAATATTGCTGATTTTGTAAAATTAATGTTCATTTTTCTTATTTCTGTTTTTGATTGTTTTTCGGGAGCGTTCAGATATTACGATACCTTATTAACCGTAACAATAGACTAGCTTGCGAAGCTGTGCTTATCGATTTACTTTTGTTGCGTTCAGTATTAACCTAATCCGTACGCATTGCAGCTTTGAATCTGCGAATCGTATATTATGTCGGATTGTTCAAGGTTGAAGTCCTTGGCGAAATATTCATTTTTTCGCGACAGCGAGCAAAGAATGGGGCAGGTATAAGCATAAGGTATTTTTTCATGATCGTGTTAAATTTTAGGAGCGCATCTCAACACTCCGTTATAAACAATCAAATGAAAGAATTTGTAATATCAACAAAAAACGCGTTCGGCAGAATGCCTTAGCTAACCGATGGAATGTTTGTTGGAATCGTCGAAATGATTTGGCAAATTAGACTACAGCCACGATTTAAAATGTGATTTGAACGCATCACGGTATTGATTGGTGACAGGGATAATTGCTTTTTCAATCTTAACAGTGAAATGCTGTATGGCATCTATCTTATCAAGTGCCACAATAAAGGACCTGTGTATTCGCATGAAACGATTTTGCGGTAATATAGCCTCCATTGCTTTCATGGTGGACAGTGCCGTAATCATTTTATCTCCTTTTATAAAAACTTTTACATAGTCTTTCTGACTCTTCAGGTAAAGAATTTCGTCGAAATGTACACGGATTAGTTCATGTTCTACCTTGAGAAAGACAAATCCATCCGACTCACTTTTTACAGGTGTTGATGATGTATGGTTCTTTGCTTTAAATGCTGCTTTAAAAAAATCTTCGTAAGTAAATGGTTTCAACAGATAATCGATGGCATCTACTTTGTAACCCTCTGAAGCATGATCACCTGAACCGCTAATGAATATAATTTTCGGCATATCCTTACCATATTGATCGTAAAGCGTTTTGGCGAAACTCATGCCGTCGATTCCCGGAAGATTAATGTCTAGAATAATTAAGTCGATATCTGAGTTCCCCAATAGATCAATGGCCTCAACAGGATTGCTGTATACAGATACCAGATTAAGAAAAGCGGTTTCATTTACAAAATTGCAAACATAATCACTTACCTCAGGATCATCGTCAATAACAATGCAGTTGAGTTTAGTCCTCATACAATTAACAGGTTTGATTTAATCTAGTTGATATCACATTTGTTCAAGGCAACAACTGAAATATTCAGAGGCAAATGTAGCTTAATCTTAATGAACTGGAAATATGAACGACCCAATATTTGCAAATGCGGTTATAAAACTTATTTGTATAGGATGGCGTGGTTTTTTTTTAATTGTTAATCAATTACTTATCATTAATAAGGGAAAAATACAGTTATTACTTTATCGCTACAACTTAAAGCGAATAAGGTATGGAGAAACGAACAGTGCACCCTTCACCTACATCACTCTGCAGTTCGATGTTGCCACCCTGCATTTTTATGAGCTGCCGGCAAAGATATAAGCCTAATCCGGTACCTGGTTTCGATCCGCCGGCCTGGTAGTAGGGTGAAAATAATTTAGATTGCTGGCTCTTCGGGATGCCAGAACCAGTATCTTTCACTGATACAGCGAGTACTGAGTTGTTTCCTGCGCTGGAAAGTTCGGCAGACAAATTCACCTCACCTTTATCGGTATATTTGATGGCATTGCTTAATAAATTGATAAGAATCTGTTTGAGCCTTAAGCTATCGCCGCTCACCTTATCATCAATTGCCCCATCAAATTGCAAATTCAATTCAATTCCTTTTCTCTCAGCCATAAAACGCATCGCTTCCACAGAATCTCTGATTGCCTCAAATGGAGCGAACGAACTGATTTGCAGTCCGGTTGCGGAATGTTCCAGTTTACTCACATCAAGTACATTGTTTACCGTTTCCAGAAGTAAAAACGAGGAAAGATTGATAGATGCAATACTTTTCTCCTGTTCGGGCAACAAAGCTGTTCTTTTCAACATAAATACTGCGCCATTAATGGCCATGAGCTTATTGCGTATTTCATGGCTCATGATGGCCAGTATTTCAGATTTTTGGCCAGCAAGTCGAACCGCCCTCAAGTTTTCCCTCATGTACCGGCGTTCCGCAACTGATGCCCGGCGCATATATAAGATTAACAGGATGATAAATAGCAATATGAATACAGAAGCGACCCCGGTATAGGTATTGAGCACATTTGAGGTAGATTTATATTCGTTAAGTATCTCCTCCCGGCTTTTTTGATAGCTAACCTGTTCTATAGTTTGTAATTGCAGCAGCACTTGTCGCAATTCTGTGAGCAGGTTTAAATTAGCTAAAATCAATTCCTGATTAGATTGAGAAAGCATTTCGTAACGCTGCCCCAATTCTTTCATTGCATTAACTTGGTTTCGCTCATTGTTCGCTTTCGCGAGCTCTTCCTGAGTCCTGATGGTTAGCACCTTAACTTTAGAGGTGTTATATACCGCATCTCTCAAACGTTTTATCAGACTTCGTTTGGTCGATTCTTTATAAGTTGAAACAGAAGTGTCGGCTTGTGAATTTATCCCTCTGAAATCCTTTTCAGCTGAATAATCTCTGATGGATGTTGATGTTGTCTTTTCAAGGAGCTGCGTAAATCTTTTTTGAAGGTCAAACAAATGCTGTGAAACGGCAAGTTTTTGTTTCAGCGCAAGCCCGATTTGCTGTTTGCTTTTTGGGAGCGTATTTTTACCATCTGCTTCATAATCTTTAATTATCAGATCCATTTTCGCGAAAATGCTTTTTAAGTGTTGCTTATATTCATGGAGCACACTGTCTTTTCCACCAGCACTTGGCTCCTGAAAGCTATTTTCTGTAAAGTTTAAATCGATTAGCAATCGGCTGATTGCTGGTTGCTGCCAGGGTTGATTTAACTGGGTACTTAGTTTTTCTAGTTTACTGTTTATCGTATAGCGTAAGAAAAAAGATCCCGCAGTAACGAGGAAGGTAAAAATTAGAAAAATAAGAAGTAGTTTTCTGATAATTCCAGTAAAGCTTTCAGATTGACGTTTTATAATCATGGAAATTATTTACTTGTTAATTCGCTGGTGATAAACATGCTGCGCTGTCTGAACGGTTTCTCCTTTGATCAGGATGAAAAACCAGTTTTTGTATGAATCGTATTTGTATTTCTAATAATTAATTTCTAAGTTTCTTAGAATCCTATTAAACGGAAAATAGTTTTGATTTGTTTTATTTTGTGGAAATTGTTTAAAATTAACGTTACCAGATAATAATTGTTCACGGCTTGCGGAAGAATTGTGGCAGGCAATGAAGAAAATAACGCATCGTTGGCGGCTTTGATGCGTATTAAATATTTTTGATTGTAAGTAACGATCGTGTAATATGAGAAATTAAAGTATCTGCTCTCAATAAATGGCTTAAATCCATGATTATTTCAAAATGAGTGTGGCACTCTTGGTTAACCATTCCTTTGAGGTTGCTGCAATTGGTGTGATTAGCAATGAAGTTGAACATTGATCATTTGTTACCTGCCCACGAAGTGCCTTTATCCGGCCCAGACTTTCCCCTGGGCTTGTAATTTTTATTAGTTATCACTTTTTTCCTACATGAGCATTTATGTTTTATATAGTAATAACCTTTTGCGATTACCTGACCTCGTTTAAATTTTTAACCGATACCTCCGGCATCTTCTCAAAAATGTCCTGCATGTATTTGCGATGATTTGCTCCCGCAATTACAACAACCTTTTTTACGCCTTGTTTTTTTGAGCGGTTTACTACATTTTCACACATGCCTTCATTTCTCATTAACCACCAATGAATTTTTGAAAGCATTTCTTCTTTAGGAAAGTTCCTCATATCGTACATTTCAGGAAGATAAAAATCTCCGGATGAAGAAATTACTGAAGCCTCTGGTGTGTTTAGCCACTCCGTTACGTTAGCAGAGGTTTTTTCAACGCTATCATATTTTTCGAAACCCCTGTTTATTTTTGCCAGCTTCTCTTTCAGTTCCTTTTTAAAGCTTGCTGAAGTATCCTTTCGGAATTCCATAAATCTGGCATCGAACGCAGCCCAGGAAGCATTCCAGTTCAAATCATAATCCTGGCAGTCCATTGGAAGAAGTTCCCGGATGCCTAGTTTTTGCATCATTGGAAATGCGATTAAAGCATATTCTGAGGTTTTCAGTCTTCTCATGCTCCGCCCTGTAGTATCTAATTCCGGACTAAGCAGTTGATTAACGTAATTCTGTAGATTATTATCTGGTTTCTGCTTAAGCCGATCGAAAACCTGCCAGTATTGGTAATGACCATTAGATACATCCTGATTAAGGTAGTAAGCATGTGCGAGATCTGTTTTCAACTTATAATTTCCAGGCTGTTGCTTTAACAGTTTTTCTAAACTATCAATTTTGGAGGGTAGCAGGTTTAAATCGGTATTTCTATTTTTTCGTAGCCTATCTAACCGGGTTAGGTTATCCTTTTTACACCAATAATCCATAACATTTCGCTCATCCTCCTTACTTAGAAATTCTCCAAAAAATGCGTCCGGTTTAAAACTGTCGATTTTGCGGTAAATGTCTGAAAAATCCTGCTTTGGGTATTTGCTGTAGTTATGAGATACCCCAACCAATAATATTTCAAGTTTTTGGGCATGTGACTTCAGAGAAAAGGTAAGAATTAAAATAAATAGGTATTTCATGATCACAATTTTTGCTGAATAAATGGTATCCGATAACTGTAGGCCTGTAATTATGGAGTGCTACATGCCAAAATAGAATTTTTATTAAGATTTATCAAGCATCTTTGTCATAAACTTTGAGTATACGACAGCATAATAAAAATATAATATATTTCTATTTATTTATCTTAGTAGGTAATAAAAGCTAGAAACATGGATGACAAATTTTGGAACGAAATAAAAAAGGCTGAAAATGATGGCTGTTGGGGTAAGGATTATTATGGGTTCAATTATTGGGCGGCTGAGGCAAATAAACGTGCGAAAGAAGCTAATAGTTTTAATTTTGCAGCAAATCATGGTCCCGCCATTCCTCAGCACCCGTTAAAAAAGCTGGCCACGATATTGCAATGTATCGGAATATTATCTGTTCTTCCTGCGTTATTTGCCAATCGGGTGGAGCAGATTATTTATATAGTTTTTGGTGCTTTATTTTTCATTTCTGGTACTTGTATTAAAATCGTTAACCGGCGCATCTTTGCCAACTACAAACCAAGCATTCCTATAAAAAATGGTGAATCTGAAGACAAAATCAATCATTCAGAAATATTTGAAGAAAACTTTGAGAGCATTTCAGTATTGCCCGATTATAATGCACTAAAGCCTCATTTTCCTGAACGGTTAAGTGCAACAATTAAGACGAATTTAGAAGATGCTAAATCCAAAAATAATGGCTTTGACAATGAAAATCATTCCAGTAGTCTTTCGTCCACATCTCCCCAATATCCAAATGTTCAATATAATATCACCCCGTAAAAGAACAACCAGCTTTCTGTGAGATTATCTAATACAACCAAAATAAACTTTTGTGCAATTTGCTCCGTTAAAGGTGTTTCTAAACCTGAATAAATTGCAAACTTATCTTATTGATAACTTCTAATGTTTAAATCCTCCGAAAGGGCTGTCTAAGCAATGAAAGCGTCGGTATTGAATTAATTCCTGATCGGTAATAACCAGCCTTCGAGCTAAATTTCGAAGGCTGGTTGAGCAAATAACTCCTATTGTAAGTTATGAGGTAGCAGGCAATTTCGATCTGCCTGAAATCCCATTTCCGTTAAATTCCGCTTTCAGCTAGTCTCTTTTGAAGGAAATAGGATCAGCATTTGTGTAAGGTTTGAAAATCAAATAGTCAGAATTTTCTTCGATACTGAGGTTGATGTTTGTTCCGTCTATCTGTCCCATCATGATTTTTTCTTTGTTTACAAAACTCAATTCAATTGGTTGATCGGGTTGTTTCGAATTTTTCATAATGAATTTATCATTATTTTTTTCAATAGATAATATAAAATCCTGGGGCAGGATATCGTTATTCACAGGTGACCATTTTCCAATAAATTTATTGCTGTAATTCGAGCAACCGCTAAGGAAAATTATCAGTATGCACAATAGCATCCCAAATCGAAATTTTTCATCTCTTTCATTTTACTTTTTATTTTACCTCGACCAACTGGCAGTTATTTGTACAGTCTGTTGAGAATTCTCCTATGAATTCCCTGCTCGAGCACTTGAATTTATAAATAAATGTCCTTCCCCTGGGCAGTAAGGCGGTTACTGTTCCAGTAGCCTCGCAGGCAGGTTGCGCATTATTAAATATGGTAATTGTGTTTTTACCTGTTAGCCTGTAATTAGTATCGCCATTTGCCTTGTTAGTCACACTTAAAAATGTTAAAGGACCACATCCGAAGTCTTTTGAAATCCAGAAAGTAACATTTTTATCCAGACTGCCTACGATGCCACCATAAACAGGCCCCTCTGAGCAAGGGTCTTTAGGTTCGGATTCCTTCTTACAGGCATGAAATAAATTTAATGATGCAAGAACCATAATAAAACACATCGCGATGAGTAATTTCTTCATTTATTTAAGTTTATATGTTTGTAAGCGATCATGCAAAGCCTTAGGCCCATGCCTTTTTTAACTTAAACGGCGTAGTCTGTTGAAACAATTGATCTTTTAATCATAGAGATGTTCTGTTTCATTCTAACGATATAATAAATCAGCATACTTAAAAATAGTATCAAGCCAACAACAAGTGCCGACCCTGAAAAAATTTTAGCGAGTATGAAAAGGGTGATAACAAAAATTCCCAGAAAAAGAAAAATATTTGGAGAAGCAATTTTTTGCAGGTTTTTCTCGCTGTAAAAAGTTTTCCGGGTTGTGTGGTTAATTGCGGCAAAGTTATAACCGCTGTTTTTATTTAACTTAAAAGCGGCGAGTATGGTCAGCTGGTTCCCTTCTCTGCAGGATACATCAAAATCCTGCAATTGATAAGCATGTTCGGTCCCATTTGAATCCTCAATGAAAATCTGGTCATGGATGGTCGTTTTCGAAGTAATTTTTACTGAATTGGTAAATCCGGTTCCCCGGAATGTTCCACCGCCACCGCCATGCCCGCTTACTTTTGTCTCCAGGTTTTTATTTGTGGAAAGTACTTTGCCTGTTGTTGGCTGAAAAGTATATTCAGTTCCGTTAATTTTTAAAGTTTTCATAATTACGGTTAAGAATTGTTTTTTGTTAAAATTTAAAGGTTACGCCTAAATTAAGGTAGCCTACGCCATAACCTACCTCTGCCCAGGCACCGATGTTCTTGCTGAAATAATAGTTGGCACCGATTTGCACGCCATAGATAACTGAGCTGGCTGCAAAATCGCCAAGATAACCGCCCTTATCGTTAAACCCTACATTGTAGTAGCCTAAAATTGCGCCTCCATAAGGATCAAATTTCTCTCCTGTTTCAAAATGGTAATTTGCACGGGCTCCGAAGATGAGGTATGAATAATCTATTTTACCAAGGCTGGAATAGTTCTCTGAGGAGGATGCATAACCTAAAAGCCCACCTATGGAAATGTCTTCCGTTAGTCCATATTCATAAATTCCCTGGATGGGTGGAATTTTCAGACTACCCGTTGAAAAGGGAGCACCTAAACCGAAACCTAATTTTACTACCTGGTCCCCTTTTTCAAATGCCAGTGGTGTTTGTGCAGATACCTTAGTTCCCAGAGTGACTAATAATACCAGTGTAAAAGCGCGTAAAAGATAATTCTTCATATATATTGTTTTTAGTTTGTTATTGAAAAGTCGAATGCTTTTTGTGCAGGTGCGCCCCCCGCTGAACTTGCTGAACCGCCGGCATGTAAAAATGCATACTCGCCCGGAGCAAGCGGAGATTCAAAGTAGATTCTGTATAGCCCGCTGGATAGCTTCTCAGAACGAAATGCAACCTTGTTATCATCAGGTATACCGTTTGAGAAACCGGAATAGGTCCCATAGCTTCCAGTAACCACTTCTCTTGCTTTTTGCTTGCTGGTATTGATGGATTTAAATTTAATCAGGACGAATTCATTTGGACTTGTTGCACTACTTATCCAAAGATTCTGGTTTCCTTCATTTCCGATATTACCCCCTCCGTTTTTGGGAAAAATAAAATAAAATGAATTCGCCGCACTTTGAGGAAATTTAAGGTTGGCAGTAGGTCCGCTCAATACCGCCTTGCTTTTGACCTTCGCTATGCCGTAGGAAAGTGCAGCACCAATTCCTGAGCCTGTTTTGCTGGAAGTAAATACTGATGGTTCAAGCTGCACTTGCTTGGTAGCGGATTCGGCATAATATATGCCCGGCTCCAAACTGGAAAGTGCAGCAGCTGCATGAGATGTTGTTTGCTGGCTTGTGACAATTGTTTTTTTATTTGCAGATTTTTCAACCATGGCAGAGATGATTTCATTGGAAAGCCCTTGTTTTTTTAATGCGATTAAGGTTGTGGCAGACACATCAAACTTACTTTCGGTATTATTTATCGTTGTAATGATTAACGATTTATCTAATCCGGCTTTCGATAAGGCCATCACCGACTGATTGGTCAGTAATTCTGTTTTGTTTTGTGCCGAAGCACTGGAGGTAATCAGGAATAGTACTGCAATAGTGAAAAATGACTTGAGTTTCCTGGTAAATCTTGGATGTTTCATAAAATTAAGTATTTGAGTTTTGGCGTTTTGATGCGGGATTGATTGTTCTGTCATTAATTAATTTAAAAAACCGGGTATTTTTACAGATTTCCTATGAAATGTTTACCAACATGGCAAAAAAGTTTGCCAGTGACCTTTATCTCTTTACGGAAAAATGTATTATTATAAAGACTTAATAAGACCTTAGTTGAATAGAAGGTTGCTGTTGGTTTAGGTCTGCAGAGTGAAACAAAGATCATTGTTTCTGATAGATAATTAAACTTCTAAATATTTGGAATACAGTAATTAACTGATTAATTTTATTGCAATATTTTATGTTCCGGACACTGATATTTTACTCCATTTTTTTATTTTTTCCATTTTTTTGCTACGCGCAGGCTTCGACATTTAATAAACTGCCCAAAATTTATGCTTTAGTAATAGGAGTTACGCCTCAACAAAGCTTATCCGGAGAGGCATTACTTTATCCGCAAACGGACGCTGCCGCTTTTAAAGCATTTTTGAAAAGCCCGCATGCTGGAAGTATCTCGGAATCGCAGATTACTACATTAATAGGAAGCAATGCTACGCGTCGGAATATTCTTTACGCACTTGATAATTTATCATCGGTTGCAGGCAAAGAAGACCTTGTTATTTTTTATTTTTCGGGTCATGGCAAGGGCGGAACTGTTGAAGATGAAGGTTATCTTGTTCCTTTTGATTTTGATAAGCTATACCCTAATGCAAGTGGAATTCCTATGGAACTCATTGCAAAGAAAATGTCGGTTTGCAGGGCCAAAATGAAGGAAGTATATATTGACGCCTGCCACGCCGGAATGTTTCCTTTAGAAAGGACTCTGAAGGGCGACGGCGGCATGGAAAATAACAAAATAGCAACCGCATTCAGGAGTAGCTTTGCAAATTTTAATAGCAGCGGTTTCATTGCAATGCTCTCGAGCAAAGGCAATGAAGAGTCCCGTGAAGACCCGGTTTTAGGTCAGGGAATTTTTACACATTTTCTTTTAAAGGGGTTGGCAGGC
>Ga0247804_10001745_pt1 | contig 10034 bp, 10 predicted proteins | sample UWRJL029104C1_FD_181142 | JGI IMG/M metagenome (GOLD analysis project Ga0247804, IMG submission 181142) | Plant litter microbial communities from Arlington Agricultural Research Station in Wisconsin, United States - UWRJ-L029-104C-1 | ecosystem: Environmental > Terrestrial > Plant litter >...
AAAAGATATGGTAAAAAACACGATAAACAACCGAGGTAGGGTATAATGAGGACAATGACTAAACCTGTTATTCTTACTGGCATTCGTTCAAACGAAGAACCAACACTCGGCAACTATCTTGGTGCCTTTGTTCCTATGGCGCAGATGCAGCAAAAACATGCCGGTGAATTCCAGATTAATATGTTTGTGCCTGATTTACACAGCTTTACGACGCCGGTTGATCACGCGTCTCTTTACAAGAATACACTGAGTAATTTGAAGTACTTTATCGCTTCTGGACTTGATCTCAATAACCCCGATACGTTCATTTATCGCCAAAGTTACATCTCGGCTCATTCTGAGCTCACCTGGATCTTGGATTGCTTTACGTACGTAGGTGAAATGAGCCGTATGACTCAATTCAAAGAGAAATCTTCTGATCAAAATGAAAGTGTTTCAATGGGGTTGTTTAACTATCCGGTATTGATGGCTGCAGACATCTTGCTCTATAACGCTGAGTACATTCCTGTTGGCGAAGATCAATTCCAACACATCGAGATTACACGTGATATTGCGACTCGTTTTAATAACAAGTTCGGAGACGTCTTTACTATTCCACGTAACACCAAAGACCAAACTTCGTTCATCCAACGCGACAATGGACTCCGTATCCGTAGCCTGACTGATCCGACAAAAAAGATGAGCAAGAGCTCAACTGATGAAAAATCAAAGATTCTGTTGGTCGACGATCCCGCTGTGGCCGCTAAAAAGATTATGAGCGCAACGACCGACAGTGTCGGCGTTGTGAACTTTGACTGGGACAATCAACCGGGTATTACCAGCCTGTTACAGATTCTTGCACTCCTGACGGGACGTGAACAATCAGAAGTAAATACCGAATGGACAGGTCGTACGAGCTACGGCGAGTTCAAACAAGCTGTAGCGGATGCCGTTTCGGCCTTCTTGCGTGACTTCCAGGCGCGTTTGGCATCAATTAGCGACGAACAGTTGCTCGCCAAGCTTGAACAGTCTGAGCGCGAGCTCACACCGGTTGCCAATGCAACACTCCTGCGTGCACAACAAGCAGTAGGACTAAGACTAAAGGATTAATTATGTCAAAAACTTTAGTAAATGAAATTATGGAAATTCTCCGAGCGTTTGAAATCGCCGGCGAATTGTCGATGAAAAAATCAATCACTCAAGTGAAGGAAAGCAAACCACAACTAACTACTCGTTTGATTACTTTTTTGTTTGAAAGATCGAAGTATTATATTCTCTTTGATGACAACGTAAATGATAACAAGTATTACGTCAAAGAACAGATTGTAGCACTCGATGGAGAAGTGGCCGGCCGTTTAGTAAAGAATCCACACGACGACCGCACAACTTATGGTGTCCCATATCGCCAGAAAGATGTCTATCTGTTTGAAGTGATCTCCCCGAAGATTCGTCTCGATGTTGAATTGGCGACTCGTTACCCAGCGCTGACTCGTAGTACGATTCAGAAGTACATCAAGGCCGGACATGTTCAAGTGAATGGTGAAGTCGTGACGCAGCCAAAGCATGATGTGATCGAGCAAGATGATATTTCTATGGTGCCACCTGAAATGACTGACTTTTCTGATCAAGAACTACCGATTGTCTATATCGATGATAACGTGATCGTTCTCAACAAACCCGCAGGTGTTCTGACACACAGTAAAGGCGCTTTGAATGATGAGTTTACGGTTGCTGATTTCTTCCGCCGATACACAACCCATGGACTTGAGACGAATCGTCCAGGTATCGTTCACCGATTAGACCGTGATACGAGCGGTATTATCATTGGTGCTCGCAACGATGAAACGGCTGCAATGTTGAAGCTTCAATTTGCTGATCGCAAAACCAAAAAAGAATATATTGCTGTCGTCGAAGGTGTACCAAAGGTGCAACACGCCGTGATTGATCTACCGATCGCTCGTAACCCTTCAGCACCAAGCACGTTCCGTGTTGATCCTTCAGGAAAGATGGCACAAACTACCTACGAAGTCCTCGCGACAAATGAAAAAGAATCACTGGTGCAACTTTGGCCAAAAACCGGACGTACCCACCAACTCCGTGTCCACATGGAATACATCAACACTCCCATCTCGGGTGATCGCGTCTATGGACGCAAGCAACGCGAAGATCGTTTATATCTCCACGCACATTCTCTCGAAATAACGATTCCCATCTCAAAGCGTGAAATCTTTACTGCACCGCTTCCAAAAGAATTCACCAAACACTTTCCAGAGGTAAAGAGTGTCTAAGACATTCTTTCATCCTGCTAGCTTCGCTCGACTCGAAACATTCATTACTGATGCACCGCAATCACTCCTGATCTCAGGGCCAAGCGGCGTTGGTTTAACGACAGCTGCTGAATACTTTGGCACACAACTTGGTGCGCTGGTGCAAACTATTTTGCCTGAAAAAGATGAGAAAGTTGACCTCGAAAAAGGAGTCATTTCGGTTGATAGTGTTCGTAAGATTTATGGCATGGCCAAAACAATCGAGACCGGTCGGCGGGTAATCGTGATTGATTACGCTGAACGAATGGGGACTCAGGCGCAGAATGCTTTCTTGAAATTATTAGAAGAACCAGGGGTGAATACTCACTTTATCTTGTTGACGCATGAGTTATCAAAACTCCTTCCGACGATCCGATCGCGTACACAACACCTAGAGATGCGCCCAGTGAGTCTCGAACAATCAAATGAGATCCTTGATCAACTCAAAGTGTTAGATCCTCAAAAACGCTCTCAGCTCTTGTTTATCGCTACTGGATTACCGGCAGAGCTGACCCGTCTTTCGACTAATGACAAAGCGTTTGATTCACGGGTTCAAGTCGTGCGTGATGCGCGCCAATTCCTTCAAGGTTCGCCGTACGATCGTTTAGTCGTTGCGCAGAGCTACAAAGATAACCGAGAAAAGACATTGCTGCTTCTGGGTGATGCAATGAAAATGATCGAAAAGAACATTTCAGAAGGGAAGTCAGAGCTACTCCCTGAACTCGATAAGTTATTAAAAACTTATGAACGAATTGAAGCTAACGGCAACATCCGACTTCAACTTGCCGCTAGCATGGTATAATAAAACAAATGCTTGGACTTATCGTCATCGCTTTATTAGGTGCTTGGGCACTGTATCAACGACAAACCATTGGTGAAGTCGCCAGTGATTTGCCCTCTAAACTTTCTGACAAGTTAGACCAACTTTGGTCGATTGCGCAGACCTCACTTGTTGATCGTAAATACCTCCGTGCCGAGAAGGCACTCCTGACGATTCTTCGTGTTGACGAACGAAATGCGAGTGCATATAACCGCCTCGGCATTCTCTATGCCAAACAGCAGCAATTCAAAGAAGCAATTGAATGCTTCGAGATCGCACAATCACTTGAGCCAAGTGCAAGTAGCCTCCACAACGTCGGATTGATTTACTTTGAAACACAGGCATATGACAAGGCGGCTCTTGCTTTTGAGCAGGCTTTGGCAATCGATAGCGACCTCGCTGCGCGTCACATTGCCTACGCAAAGGTACAAGAAAAGCTCGGTCATGATCGCAAGATGATTGACTCACTGGAACGTGCCGTTGAACTTGATCCTATTCCTCAGACATTATCTATTTTGGCAGATGCCTACGAACGTACCGGTGATGAAGCATTGGCACTCGAACTTCGTGAACGTGCTGCAAAGATGATTATTCCTCAAGGACAAGCACCTAAAGTGCGACAACCTCGTCGCGTCATAATGTAAGGAGAATCTCTATGGCTCATCGATCAACCCATCATGAAGTAACTCCGGAATTTGACGCAGTCAATACGATGTTTAAGGTACATGGTATTCTGTCTATCGTATTCGGTGGACTGGGTATACTAGGAAGTCTCCTCATTGTTCTTTTGATGTCATTCGCATGGACGTCAGATAATAACTACACGATATTCGCAGTTGCCCTGGTGATGATATTAGTCGTCGTTATCGGTATTCTGCCTCACTTGTACCTGATTATTGCCGGGACTCACTTACTGAAGCAACCTCGTCCACAAGTAGCCAAGACACTCCTTATTATTAATGTCATCATTGGTACCCTTTGGAACTTTGTTATTTTAGTGTTTGCTATCATGAACCTGGCGCAACTCCATGAATATACCCGGGATTATCCCACACACCGCTCAAAATAATAAAAACACCCGCGAGGGTGTTTTTCATTGGAATCAATACGTGGTGCTGGAAGTAGGACTCGAACCTACGGAGCCTTACGGCGGGAGATTTACAGTCTCCTGTGATTGCCACTACACGATTCCAGCATAAAATCTGTATCTGGAGCCGCCTCACGGATTCGAACCGTGGACCTACTGTTTACAAAACAGCCGCTCTAACCAACTGAGCTAAGGCGGCAGGCTTTTTAGATACTCAACAATATTACCCTGTTATCCCTTAAATTTCAAGTTATATCAGCGCTAATGCTATAATTTAAGGACAAATTAGTGGAGGTAACGCATCGTGAGTGCGCAAGTGATTAATAATGGTATATTCAGTAGCAAATACAAACGTATCGCGATAGGGTCAATTATAGCGATCCTCCTGCTCATTACTTTCTTTACGAGTATTCGTATGGTGGGAACTGGTCAAGTTGGTGTCGTGACACAATACGGTCGTGTGACAGGACGTGAACTGACTGAAGGACTTTCGTTTGTCCTGCCTTGGGGCGTCAATAATGTGACAATCTATGACATTAAAGTTCAAAAAGAATCAGTAGTCAGTACGGCAGCTAGCAAAGACCTCCAAGACGTTAGTAGTGAAATTGTTCTGAATTACACCCTTGAACGCGGAAGTGTTAGTACTGTTCACCAAACCATCGGCGTGCTATACGTTGATAAGATCATCACCCCTGCAATTAACGAAGTATTCAAGTCAGCGAGTGCTGAATACACCGCCTCTGAACTCATCACTCAGCGTAGTGAACTCAAGGCAATTGCACAAAAAGGACTATCAGAGCGACTCGCTCCGTACGGTATTAAGGTGAGCGAGCTGAGTATCGTTGACTTTAAGTTCAGCGATAACTTCTCAAAAGCAATTGAAGAGAAGCAAGTTGCGCAGCAAAATGCAGAGCGTGCGAAGTTTAACCTCGAAGCTGCCTACACTGATGCTGAGGCACAAAAAGCGCAAAGTGAAACACTCACCGCTGAATACCTTCAAAAGCAAGCCATCGAGAAGTGGGATGGGAAATTACCGACATACCTTGGCTCGGGCACCGTCTTTAATATTCCACTTCAATAAATAATGAAGTAAAAGAAAACACCTCCTTATGGGGGTGTTTTTGATTTCGTATGGAGCCGTCACCGGGATTCGAACCCGAGACCTCATCCTTACCATGGATGCGCTCTACCAACTGAGCTATGACGGCGTACTCGGATGATTTTAGCATAAATTATATGAGTTTTCAATCTGTTAAACAGAGGAGTCGGCTCAATTAACACTTCTCGTGACTTGCTTCTATAGAGGTAGTTTGCTATAATCGACCTCTGAAAGTTGATATCATTTAAGGATAAATATGGCAAAGAAGAATACAAAGCGCAAAATCATCGGATTGGTCAGTGAACTCACTGGTCACCGTACGTATTACACCACCAAAAATACTCAAAACACGACTGAAAAGATCTCACTTAAAAAGTATGATCCTATCGCTCGTAAGCACGCGACATACACTGAGACAAAGAAAAACCTCGGTCGTAACGAAGTTAAGCCTCGTAAGGGTTAAGACTCCTCGTCTTCTGCTTGGTCGATTGCTCGAGCTAGCCACACGGCTGACTCGAGTGACGATTCCAGCAACGTCGATGTCAGCTTGGTATCAGTGGTATACAGATACAGCGAACCATCAAAAAACTCAATAGCATGCGGCCAGAATCTGGCCGCTATTGTATGTGTGACACTTGGCGTGAATAGTGATTCGATAGCTTGGATGTGTGCACTCGCGGCATGGAGTTGATAACGCGCATGAAACTCATGAGAGTGATCGCTACTAAACTGCGTATTAATTGCTTTGAGGTGAGTATAGGCATTATAAAACTTGTTGTAAGCATGAGGGCTATGGCCAACTGGCGCCAGGAAGAAGTGAGGCAACGTCTGTTGCGTCTCGAGGTTGATGCGAATAATCAGCCACATATGTTCAGTTGCATGCCCCTGAGGGTCTACAATCACGTCAAAACGATCAACCATACTTATATCGTAGCCATCATAGGCGCCGACAGCATAATGTGAGTCTTGATGGGTAGTCGACGCAGTTAACCCGCGAATGATTTCATGTTCATCATCATATTGATCAACCGAGCCAAAATAAACTAATCCGACTTTTTCGGCGAATCGACGAACCACACTCCCGCGACTCCGAAGAGTTGGGGAGTTGTGTCGAAGAATACGAGTAAAGATTGTCCTCAGACTACGCGCCACGGTGTCCTCCGTTAGAAGTCATATCGAGCAGTGTTGAGATATATTCTGCATGAGACCAGGTCAGTGGGGCGGGTGAAATAATCGTGTGATCGGTCGGATCAATCTGTTCACCAAACATACCAGTATGAAGGGCGTGGGCTTTCACCCAGTTCAGTACTTGCATCGCGAGTTCATCATCATCTTTTTCAATCGCGTACTGAGCGAGCCAGAGTGACGTAATGTACCACCAGTTACCCGTTACTTCTGAGTGGCTACGGCGATAATCGTCATTTTCGTAACGAGGCAGCGCAGGAACATCCTTGCTGACGTTAAAGGTCTGCTTGGTTGTTTCAACAGCGGCAATCATCTGCTCACTATTTGCATCGAATAGTCCGAACAAGAAAGCACCAAAGACGGCAGAGGTATCGAGCACAGGATCTTTCACAATCTGACCATCAACAATGTTGAGGCCACGGTGGAATACTTGGCGCTCGTCATTAAAAAGGTGTTTCACTGCTGCGCGTTGGATATCATCACCAGCACTTCGCCATTTCACAGCGCTTTCGTTGTCGCCCATAATTGAAGCGAGTTCAGAAGCAGCGATAAGCGCACCGTAGGTCACTGATGTCGTGTAGGTACTGGTTGAGAAGGTTTGTTCCCAGAGGTCATAACTTGGTTTCGGGAGTCCAGTCAAATCATCGACATATTCAGCCAAGAAATCACTCATTGGACGAATCATTGATGCGTAGAAGTCCTTGAGCAGAGAACTCTTCTTGTTTGCGTGATAGAACTGCGCAAACACAAAGACGACTAATGCTGTTTCGTCTTCCTGGATAGGAGGAGCAACGATATCACCATGCACGTATGGGTGCCAGCTACTACCAAGTGCGCCATCAGCACGATACTTGTGCATCAAGTACCCACTCGGGTGGAGGCCGCGCTTACAGAATTCAAAGAAGCGATATGGTTCATCGAAGTATCCCAAACGGATGAGTGGCCACATAGTATTAGCGCCATCTCGAGGCCAGCTATAGCCGTAGGCGTCTCGTGAGTAGTTCAACATCGTACTGTCGGTACTGGCGATGATAGCACCGCGCTTGTCGAGTTGAGACTTGAGGATCATGACACTTTGGATAAAGAGGTCTTGATGGTCTTCGGGTACTTTCTTGCTGGCTTCGATTGCCGGCTTGAGCCATTTTTGCCACCATTGAGCGGTTGCATGCAATCGTTTGCTCAGTCCGTCATCTTGCATTTGTTTGTGAACATAGAGTGCTTCACGAATTGACATGCCAGCACTAATCCAATAATTAACTCTTTCTGAACTTTGGGCTTCAATATTTAATGTAAAGCCAAGGATTGAGTCAACACGCCCGTGTTCAACATTATTGCCACCGAGGAATCCGTCCTCTGCGTCGCGGAAAGATCCTTCGTGGTTCTCGATACCGAATAGTCCGATAGAATACTGATCAAACGGTTTGTCATTGTGTGTACCAGAGATAACAAAGGCACGACGTCCACGGTAGTGAAGAATCGCATCACTGTCAGGAAGATATTGTGCAGTATCGGTATTACTTCGTGAATCACCGATCGCAAAGGCTTGGTGCATGTAGAGTTTAATTTCTCGAGGTTGATCAGACAAGTTAATGACATGAATGCTGCGCATAAAGACGCTGACTTCAGCATCAACAGTGTCATCAAACTCAAGAAGCACCCCTAATTTTTCATTCTTTGCCAGAGTATGGCCAATGAGTGCAGTGTGTGGGTAGCGGAACGTAAAGTCCCATTCGCCTTCGTTATCAAGCCAACTCAACGTACCGTTAATCCATATGCCTACTTTATGGCGAAGGTTACTGCCGGCTGCGTGGTTTTCGAACCCAACGTATGGGTAATAAAAGTCATGAACTAATCCGAACTTGTTGAGTCCAACGTGCAACTCTCCATTACTAAGTACAATAGGTCTAGCCACTTAATCCTCCTGTGCGGTGTGTCTCGTGCAGACGCCATCGCAGATCTCTGATCGCGTTAATGTAATATAAGAACGCATCGTATGGCGAACTGTACGGACTGAAGTACGCATGGACATCACCGTCGGTGAACCATTTCGTACACATGTAGTACACGTGGTCTGAAGTCTGAAGTCGACGCCAGTCGCCAATCAGATCAACATCGTTGGTACGCAAGATATCACTCTCTAGTGCATAGAGGTGACCGAGCGCTTCTTGTTGCATTGAATTACCTAACCAAGCCGTCAGGTCACGTTCGGCATCAGCCCAAGTGACGGTGCTTGGCATACTCAGTGTGCCAACTGGCTTGTTCGCATCAATCGCTTCCGAAACGGTATAGAACGTGTTCTCAGGGTTCGAAAGCCAACGACCAACGAAACCTTCAAAGAAGTCAAAGATACCCGTATCAACCCATTGGTGTTCACCAAATGTCTCGTAGTCCATGAATAGATTGATAAGTGGTGAATCTTTGATCGATTCACTGGCCCATTCAGTGTACTTATCAGCAGTCAGTGGCCATTCTTGCCATTGTTGGTTACTGAAACGGAAGGCGAGGTCGTCACTCAAGCGATAATTTTTGAGAAGTAATGAAATATTTTCAGTTCCTTCTGGTTGATAGACGAAGTTAGGACTGCGCCAATCGAGGATTGGATCCCATCCTTCAGCGAGAATACCCTTATACCCATACTTATCAGCCCATTGTGCCAATTGGTCATTGTAGGCAAGTTCAGTGTTACGGAAGACTTGAGGAGTAACATTAAATAATTCTTTAATTTTGTCAGTGTGCATTTGCACTTGACGTTCAAATTCATCACGGCTGTAAAAGAAAGCGAGTGAGTGGTAATACGTTTCAGAAACGATCTCAGCACGACCAGTCGCGACGATTCGTTTAAAGCTTTCAAGGATATCTTGACCCCAGAGCTCAGCTTGTTCAATAAACGTACCCGTAATACTGAGTGAAACGCGAAAATCAGGTTGCGTTGCCAAAAGCTTCTCAAGGAGAGCATTCATTGGACGGTATGATTTTTCAGCGACCTTATTAAAGACGGTTTCGTTGTTTCGTTCAGTCGTAGTATCTGGTTCGACAAAATAATTGTGATCAATTGAGGTGTCAAAGACGCTATATTCGCGGACGCGAAGTGGTTGGTGAACGTGCAGGTAGAAAGTTATGCCGCGCTTGCTCATGCGGCCACTCCGACACGAAGCGTATCGTTATAATGCGCGATACAACGGCGAGCAATGTCGTGCCATGAAACACGAGCATACTCTTGTGCGACATTCGTGCGGAGAGAACTCTTGAGTGCTTGAGAAGTAGCGATACCAACAATCTGGTCAGCCATACGATCAACATCCCAGAAATCATACTTGAACGTACTGCCGAGGACTTCACTGACACCAGACTGGTGAGTGAGGATGAGTGCAGTATCGTGGTGGGCTGCTTCGAGTGCAGTTAAACCAAATGGTTCACTGACAGAGCTGAGGACAAAGATATCAGCCACGCTGTATGCGTCGCGCCACTGCTTGCCACGGACAAAGCCAGTGAAGAACACTTTATCGGAGATGCCAAGGCTCGAAGCGAGCTCAATCAGTTCGTTGCGTTGTTCGCCAT
>Ga0247804_10001747_pt1 | contig 10027 bp, 9 predicted proteins | sample UWRJL029104C1_FD_181142 | JGI IMG/M metagenome (GOLD analysis project Ga0247804, IMG submission 181142) | Plant litter microbial communities from Arlington Agricultural Research Station in Wisconsin, United States - UWRJ-L029-104C-1 | ecosystem: Environmental > Terrestrial > Plant litter >...
AGTCTGCAAAAAAGCATTCACGAGTTCAAAAAAATATTCTTCGAAATCGATCATTTGCCGCGAACCCAAAAACACATTTCAGATCCTCTGAATAATTCGGCAGCAAAAAGAATCAACATGTAAGTGAGGGTAATTAGAATGGTACTAATCAAATAAAATTAATTCATTAGGATTCAGTTGGATACTATCATCTCCTAGCATTGATGACACGACATTGGCTCCTTCATAACCTATTAAATCGACCTCTTCATCAAAAGTAATTCCTTTAAATTCATAAATAGCTTTTAAATCTTCAATATCTTCAGCAAGTTGTTCTTCACTTAATGCTTTTTCTCGATAGTAAGAATGCCATATCCAATCTAAGGCTTTCCAATTCGTCATAAATAAAGATTCCTCTGAATAATTTTTATATTTTATAATTAAAGAATAATATCCTGATTTTTCTTCTTTAGTATGTTTTATTCTTATGCTTTCAATTAGCGAATGAACCAATCTTTTAATTTCATCAAATTGAATATTATCAGTATATGTTTCTATTAAAGTTTTAGTTCTTGAATTTCTTGTTTCATTTTCAATTTCTAAAACTTTCACCTGCAGGTCTTCAATTTCAGAATTTATTTTTGTTCTTTTTGTTTTCGATAATTTATAGTCGTTTATAAATGTTTCATCAACCTCTAATTCAGGGTCTTTTAATAATTTTGCTAAACGGTCAATTTGTTTATCAATTCCAATTAGTTCTTTCTTCTTTTGTTCTAATTTTTCTCTAAGCGGAATTGATATATTACTTTTTGGAGCTTCAATCAATAATTTTTTTTAAATTTTTTGTTTTGAATAGATGGTGAATAATAAAATTTTCAAGCTTAGGCAATGAAATAGCCCTGCTATCATCACAATTTTTGTGTGGCGGTCTTTTACCTTTACATTTGTAAGAGTTATCGTTTCCTTTAGGTCTTTTTTTACCTAAAACTTCATTGCCACAATGTCCGCAAATTACAATTCCATTTAATAGATAATGATATTCTGCTTTTTTACCAACATTTTTAATGTTTTTAGGTAAATTCTCATTAACCCTTTCCCATTTGTCATCATCAATTATTTGCACATCTATTTTTACATCAATCCGTTTATCGATATCGTCTTTATTCCATACTCGGATTCCTTTGTAAATAGGATTTCTTAACATGTCATGAATCACATTTCCTCTCCACTTAACATTGCTTTTTTCAAATTCTGTAATATTCTTAGTATACTCATCTTTTCTTTTTATCTTACCTTTAAATCTATTGAATTTTGTAGGTGCCCCCTCTTCATTGAGAATATTGGCAATTGTATAACTTCCAACTCCTTGAAGAGACAAATCAAACATTTTGCGTACATACTGAGCTTCTTCTTCAAATATTTCAAAATTATTTTCTTTATCACGTTTATAACCGTAAGGTTTCATACCGTGCGTTTTCCCTTTTAAAGTTTTATTATAATTAGCTAATTTAACTTTTCGGGAGGTAATTTTAGCATAGTAGGAATTGACTAGCGACATAAGTTTTGAATTAAAAACACTTTCGTCGTTAGTCAAATCAAATTCGATTCCATTCGGATGATATTTGCATTTATGTATTATGCATTCAGCAGAAAAGATTTCCCACACTATTGAATTACGTTCAATTCTGGATTGGTCGATACAATAAATATTAGTTATGGCTCCTTTTTTTAAATCTGACATCATATCAGCTAGAGATGGTCTATCTTCAATAGCCAAAGTTCCGCTCATACCTTCATCAATATAAAACTTGTATTGTAGCCCTAACTGATTAGCCAATTTTATACCACCTTGCTGTTGAGTTTCGATTGAATAATCAGTTCCCTCTTCTTTATTTTTAGAGGTACGGCAATAAATTGCAAGCATAATTATATATTTTTTACGAATATAATAAATAGTTTTCTACAGGTTATTAAGGTAGTACAAAATAAACCTTTGTTAACTTGAACAAAGGTTTATGAAATCATATATGTTAATTTGATGAATAAAAGGGTGAACATGCAGTTATTTTTATGGTAAAGGAAATGTGTTTTTTAAAGCGAAATCAAACTGATACTGACAGTAATTGTTCCTTTCAAACTCTTTAATTAATCCTTTTCTCTCAATATTTTCATTCCAGCTTTGAACATATCTCGTTGGTATATAAACAACTTGCCCATTCCATAAATGAAATTTGATGTTTGAATAATCGTTTTCACTTTTCTCCTTTTCTTTTTTTTCTTGCAAATAGGTTTTATCTTGATTTGAAAATTTGCCTTCAAATTTCTTGTTGAGTTCTAAGACATGAGACTTAAAGGGAGACCAATTTCTTTTTATGGTTGCAATAGACTTATTAATTTTATCAGATATTTTTCTTTGGTCAATTTTACCGTCAATTGCATAACTCCAATCTTCTATGCAATCATTAATTGCTTGTTGGGTTTTGTCTGTTTTCATTTTTCCTAATAAAATTGCTGTTGTCTTTTGTTTATGAACAACCGTAAATTTTGATTTTGGATTAAAAATTATTCGACGTTCTTTATTAAAATGGGGCTCTAAAGTACCTTCCTCTCTCTTCTTAAGTACACTATTAATAATGCTAATAAGTTCAGATGAGCTTAATTTCTCCGAACAATGTTGATTTACAATATGTGCCCATGCTCTTAAAAACGCTCCGTCAACTAAAGGATTTAATAACGCATATTGAGATAATAAAAAGAAGACAGTAGAATTACGTTTACCATTTGGAATTATTTTTGGAATAAATGGTATGCATAATTTTTCTTTTTCTTCAAATATGATATAGTCATCTGCAACATCAACAAAATAATCAGATATATTATTAAATCTAATATTATTAGAATTTGAAAAAGTATCATTTACTACTATACACTCTTTTTCTTTTTTAATACTACTAGATGATACTTTTTTATTTACAGCTTGAAAAATTATTGAATTCTCGTTTATGAAAATATTTTCATCGTAAGACAAAACGTTGAATTGACTTGCTTTAATAGCATTTATATCGACATAGGATTCAATACCTAACTTCTCGACAATACAATTATAAGTACATTTAAAATTTGAAAGAGTTAATCCTTCAACTTTTACAATTATTGCATAACCATTTCCACCAAAGGACTTGTAATAGGAATAAACTTGGTTTGATTCAAGTAAATTAACATCAAACATTTCATCATCGATATCTATATATAGGTATCCAGTACCAGATATTACATTTTTATCTTTTTTATAATCGTTGTAAAGAAAATTGTAAGTCACACATGGCAAGCTTGCTTTTGTTTTATCATAATCAAGGTCTCCATTTCTGGCTTTTGTTATTGTTTCAGAATGTTCTGAAAAAGAAATTGATTTTAACCAATTTGAAATAGATGTGGTTGATACCACTTTAGGATTTTTGATGCTGTCATAAGTATTGACGCAATTTTGTTGAAACATTTCATAATATATTCTCTCTTTGTTATTTTATTCTCTCAATATTAAGCTGGGGAGAGAACCAAATAGAGCTACTATCTGGAATCCCAGCAAAAGGCTTTCGAACCCTTGTTAATAAATATAAGGAAACTAAAAAAAAAAGTCAATAGCTATAGTTAATTTATGAAAAATTATTACCCCCCCCTTCGTTACCCGCCCTGAGCCCCCCTCCCCCCATGCCCTAGAAGAGCCATATGATGACTCTTGTTAAAATTTACCCCGCAGAAATTTGGCTATATTACTAAAGAAGTCCCTATTTGAAAAAATATTTTTTTTAGATTTTTTCAGCTAAAAAACTGTTCCCTAAATCAATATTTTCTGCGTTTTAAATACCCCAAAAGGGAGTTGCTTAGCACGTAAGCTAAGGAGATATAGTATCGATTATTATCTAATTTAGCCTTTAAAAGCTTGTTTTTATTGATATATTAAGCATGGCATCACTCATTATTACTGATTTTTTTAGAAAATATTAATATTGAATATTTTCGGCATTTTTATCCCAATCAAAATCTGAAATACCTTCGATAATAATGTCTTTAATTGATTTTTCCATTGATTCTTCTCCAAACCATAATAATACTATTGAACTTGAATCATTTATTTTTAATTTTTCTGTAACAGCTTCAGATGTTAGCCAAACTGAATAGATTATTGGCTTCAGTACATTTTTTTTACTGTACATATTTTTCTTTTCTAACAATGCTTTTCTGTTTCCCCAATCTTTAGAATAACTTATTGAACCAATAATGCTATCATTCATAACTTTATTTGGCTCACCTACTAATAAACCTCCATAAGTTCTATTCATACTAAAAGCTTCTACTTCAACTATTCGTCCTGTTTGTAATTTAATTTTCATGTTAACCTTTTTTATATAAATATCTTAAAACCAGGAAAATAAAGTTTTTACTTGCATATTTAAAAAATGCCTGGAATCTTTGTATAAGTGTTATAAATAAAGGTTTACCTTTTTGTATAACAGCAAATAAGTAAAAAATGACTCTTGAAGTCAGTAAATCAAACTCAAAATTCAGTAACCCTTTTTTTATAACAGTAAACTATGAAAACACCAGTTGCAATTTTTGGAAGAGTGAGCTTAGAATCGATGGATTTCCAGAGACAGATAAGCGATTTAAAAAAAGTAGCTGATAAATTCGATTATGAAGTTGTAAGCATAATTACAGAAAAAATATCTGGAGCAAAATCAAATCAAGAACGCCATGGAATTCAGCAATTACTAGATGAAGCCAAACAAGGAAAATTTAAAAAAATCCTTTGCACGGAAATTTCAAGATTAGGAAGGTCGAACACTCAAACACTCTGTTTGCTTGATGAACTTCATCAACTCGGAATTAGCATTTACTTCCAAGACCTAAATTCTGAGACTTTGAACGAAAAAGGAGAGGTATCATTCCAAACGGAAATTTTGACTAACTTACTTAGCTTATTCGCCAAGAATGAAAGGCAAACTTTAATTTCTCGAATTCGCTCTGGGATGCAACAAGCCAAAGCAAATAATATTCATTGTGGAAGACCGAAAAACAGTTCGGAAAAAAATGACCAATTTTTATCAAAATATCCGAAGGTTATTAATGGTCTTAAAAAAGGATATAGTATTAGAGAATGCGTGAAACTATATGATGTTTCTCTTGGAACAGTTGCAAAAGTCAAGAAAATGGGGCATTTGTGATTTTTGTTTTTCTTGATATTTTTAAATTTTTCTTCCAGTATAATATTATTAGATTCAGTATCATTTATTTCCTTTTTTTACTTGTTTAAATATTTTGAAAACAATACTCTAAGCTAGCTTGCCAATCCATTCAATCACATTTGAATATTAAAACTTACTAATGAAAATAGCGGTTGTCGTTGTAAAATCTCTTGAAGCTGTCCAAAATGATTTATCTGATGAAGAATAACCCAAAAAATTACCATTTTCAGAGCCAGAGAATGAAGTCCAGTATCTACCATCCTTCAATAGATTTTCATTTTTATCAGCAAAAATCATTTCTAGTTCTTCTGATTTTGGTAAATACCAACTACCATATCCATCATTACTATACTCTTCACTTGATTGTTTAGCCATATCCCATGTAAACCCATTTTCATTTTCGATAGTATTTGTTCGTATTAAACCATGTTTTCCATCATAATCTAAATAAAATATAATACCTCCATGATAATAACTTCCTAAAGAAATCATATTATTAACTTCACTAGATTCTAAATTTTCATCAGAAATGCTATTATTGTTTTCTGTACTGTCTTTTGGAATACTATTATTTGAAGTATTTATTGATAGTGAGTCTTCATTTATATTATAATTGGAAGAATCAATTGCAATATTTTTAGTCTCATTTGGAACTGTAATTGTATTATTTCCTTTATGTAAAAAGAACCAACTACAACCGATAATCAAAACAATAATTAATAAGATTTTAAATATTAAATGATTACGTTTATCGCGCACATCTGAGTTTTCAATTTTATCAATTGTATTATTAATATATCCATCTTCAATTATATCAGAAGCAAAAGAATAATTACAATTGCTACATTTTTTAGTATAAATTGCCAATGAAATTTTACAATTTGGACATTCTTTTTTATTTGAATGTAAATTAGGGATGGTTTTAATTGTATCAAAATTTAATTCATCAACTTGAAAAATATCGGATTTTAATTTTCGAAACTCTTCTTCTGAAATTAATTTTTCATCTAATAGTGATATGATTTTTTTTAAACTTTCGAATTTACTCATTCTATTGTTGTTGTATTTTATTTGACTAAAAAGCTCCTAAAATTTAATTATATGATTAAATGTTTAATAAGTTGATTCATAATTTTGATGGAACTTAATTATACTTTGAACCCGAACCATGACAAAAACGACAGGTTATCATTTCTCGTTCTCCATTACCAATATTACGCCCCAATTCATAACCCTTTCCTTTACAAACTGGACAAGCATTTGGCTCATGTAAGTTTCCTTCCTTGTCAACTGTATTATAGCTGTTATTAGGTAGATTTGTTCTCGAACTTTCAGAACCAACACCGTATTTTTTTTCTATAGCATTAAATTGCTGATTGTGTTTTTCACCACAAGTTGGACTACAAATATCCCCTCTATTGCCCTCAGCTAGCTCTCTCCAAATCCCATCTGCACCCTCTTCATAACCACGATTATGAAAAGTTCTACCACAGATACTACATTGATTCGATATTTCTTCACTCACGGAACTATTAGAATTATCGCTAGGAGATGTAATTTGATTTTCTTCATAGCTGGAATCTAGATTTGAAACAGACTTTTTATGTGCCAGATTTAAAATTGCACATAGTACCACTGCAAATATTATTAAGAGACCTACAAACTTTGGTTTATTATGAATTGACTGCTTCGTTTTTATTTTAACCATTTTCTGAAAATTTATATTTACTACTATATCTTCCTCCAGTTGTATCATATGCTAAATCCATTGAATATTTCTTGCCACTTACGAGTTCTTCAATTTCAAATTCTGTAGATTTTATTCCTGATAGTAATAATTTTATAGTGATTGAATTCGAATTCAAGGGTATTTCAACTCTGAATCCTTTTTTTGTACTGTGTGTAGAATGCAGTTTGTTATTTACAAATAATTTTGTTTTAGCATCAAATAAAAACCACTGACCATCAAATTTTAGAATCAAAACTCCCTTTTTGTTTTTAAAGTTTTCTTTTGGATGTAATGAAGGATTTACTTCTGATTTAAGTGATAATATTTCAGCTTTTAAGATTGAGTATTCTTTTTCTGATATAATTCCATCATCAAAAAAAAACTTAATTTTCTTTAAATTATCAATTATATTTTCATCCAATTCATTCATAATATAAGTCTTGATTTTGGTTTATTTGATTCTAAATTTTGGTCAATGAAATCCCTTTCAAGTTAAATTGAAGTATTATGCATCTACAATTTAGATTAATCAACATACTCATATGTTATTTCGTAATTACTATCATTCCCAGCAGGATAAACTATTTTAATTATCCTGTCTTTAGTATCATAAGTAAAAACTTTATTTGAAAAAACTACATTATTAGCACTATATGGATATGAGTCTGCATAAGCTTTTGTAGGAGATAAAAATCTTTCCATATTTATCCTGTTATCATATTGAGCTCCCAAAAATGGCTTTATATTAAAAGTAGAATCATAATATGCATACGTTTGGGGTCCGTAAATAAAATCTGGATTGGTTGTTTTTATTAATCTACCTAAATCATCATAGTGAAAATTTGTAATACTATTTTTGGTAGAACTGCTAGAAGCAACGGTATTTCTATTTTGCTCAGTTATTTGTCCTTTTTCATTATATGAATATTCAAAAATATATTCTGATGAATAGCTTTCATCAATTAAAGATTTTTCTAAAATCACTTTTTTTATTAATTTTCCACTTGCATCATAAAAGTAATTGTCGATACTTGTACCATTTGGAGCTACTGAATAAATCGTATTTTCACTCTTTTTTGAAACTAATTTACCATCATCATAAAAATATTTTGCTATATCTTCATCTTTAACTTTTCCTGAAGTTGTTACAATTCTTGATGTTTCAGTAACCTTTAATTGCCCTTTTATACTTTCATTTGAATCAGATGAATTATCACCATCATTTGTACAGCTAAATAAAAATGCTGAAGTAATTACCAAAATTGAGCACAGCAAATATTTTTTCATTTCCTTTATTTTTTTAAGTTTATAAAGGCAAACCTAATATAAAGGCGTAACTAAAAATATGACAATTAGTTCTCGTAAGGATTTGATGATTAAGCGTTAAAAATTAAAACATTTTAAGTTTCATAATAACCGTGGTTCCTTCATTTAGTACTGAACTTATTAAGATTGGATTCGAATTATCCTCTTGAAATAACGCAATACGTTCTTTGGCTAAATCAATTCCTTTTGAAGCATGAAGTTTATTTAGATTTTCTGATTGCATCCCTTTTCCGTTATCGATAATCTCGCAAAAAAGGTAATTATCTTGCTGTTTAAATGAAAGTATTAATTTTGGATTTATAGAATGAGAATCAAAAGCATGAACAAATACATTTTCAATAAAAGGTTGAATTAGCATTGGAGGAATTTCTGTTTCAAACAAATCCAGTTCTTCATAAATAATCAACTCAAATTCAACTTGATTTTTAAAACGCATATTTTCTAGTTTAATATACGATTGTAAATATTCAATTTCATCGTATGATGCTATTCTTTGAACCGATGAATTATTAAGTGTTTGACGAATTATTTTTGAAAACTCTCCCATATACATCAGTGCATCATCAGTGTTATTATCGATGATGTAGTTCTGAATAGAATTCATAGCATTAAAGATAAAATGTGGGTTCATTTGGCTTTGTAACGCTTCCATTTTAGTTTCAGCTAAACGTTTTTGAACTTCTGATTTTGCACGTTCTTGCTTTTTTATAGTCCGAATACGATTCATATAAATTAGATAACTGCAAATAAAAACAATAACAAAACAGCTTAATAAAAACCACCATGTTTTCCAAAAAGGAGGTGTTATTACAATATTTAAAATATCATCTGAAGATATTTGACCAGAATATAAATTTTTGATTTGTAATCTAATTATATAGCTCCCATTTGGCAGATAAGTAAGATTGATATTTTTATCTTTTGTCCATTTACTCCAATTAGAATCACTTAGTCCGAATAGCTTATAACGGTATTCCAACTTATTTGGGTATGTGATGGATTGAGGTTCAAATGCAATTGAAATCGTATTCTTATTGTATGGCAATTCAATTTTATCCGAATTATATTTTAACCATTTAAAATGATTTTGATTTATCTTCTCGAAGTTAACATCAATTCCTGTAACTTTAATATTTGTAGAAGCATTTTCGTCTCTAATATAGCTCTTAAAATCAAACTCATAATAGCCATTTTGAGTTCCCATTTTCAAAACAGTTCCATCAATATTTGAAGAAGTAAAAGCTTTGGTAATTAATCCCTGTTCTTCATCGATTAATCTAATAGTACCATTTTTATAAATATTTAATCCCTTTTCTGTACCTATAAACAAAATGTCTTTGTAGCATTCCAAAAATGAAATCGAATTACCAATTAACTCTTTTCGATTAATTTTTTTAATTACTTTAAATCCTTTTGAAACATCAATAACAAAAACATCTCCGAAAGAGTTTGCAATTACAAGTTCACTTTTATCATTAACTTTAGCCTGAACAAGTTCTTTTTCATTCCATATTTTATTTAAATTACAAGAAATGGATTTATCGTTTTGGAAGATATACAACCCACCTGATGAAGAAGCTATATAATATTTACCATATAAAGAATAAATGGTGAAAGCATCCCTTGGGGTATTTTCGTCTGACAACTCGTATATTTTAAAACCTTTATTATTTCTAAAATTTTCTGATTTATAAAACTTGCCATAAGCAACTTGATAAATTATTGCCTTTTGATTCAAAAAAGTATAAGC
>Ga0247804_10001748_pt1 | contig 10023 bp, 9 predicted proteins | sample UWRJL029104C1_FD_181142 | JGI IMG/M metagenome (GOLD analysis project Ga0247804, IMG submission 181142) | Plant litter microbial communities from Arlington Agricultural Research Station in Wisconsin, United States - UWRJ-L029-104C-1 | ecosystem: Environmental > Terrestrial > Plant litter >...
CTGGGTCTTCCTTCGTAGTATTGTAGATTGGGAATTCGAATAGTGGATGCAGCATCAAGAAAACATTCGTGAACGGGGGAGTATTGTGCTAGATATGATTGTGAGGTATGGTTTCGATAAGCAAGAAATGGCTTGCTCGTAGGTATGTCTCTGATTGAGCTCTCCTCCAAAGTATTATTAACCAGAGTTGGCTCATCCTCCGGGCTAGGATATTCTGGCTTATTCTTTGATGCAGGTACAACGGTTCGTATGCCACCATAATATCGAGTTAAAAAGTCGAACGACTCCCATGGTGGAGGAGGAGCTGGCTTCCCTTCTCTGTGTTTCCCTAGTTCTACTTGTCTCGAAGATACAACACTCAGCCGTACGAGACTCAACATGAAGATAATAATGGTTGAGATGAGCGCGCAACACATGTATCGTATAATCTTATTTGGAACTTGGTATGGAGGCGTTGGCCGCTGTGATCCCGACGATGGTTTCCTCAGCATTGGTCGGTGTGAGTCGTATGATCCAGAAGTCTCTCTCGACGAGCCAGGTGATGAGGCGTATGAGGAGTATTCGGAATCATCATCGGAGTCGTCTGATTGTCTGTATTTCTCATCCTCGACATGTCTTGAGTGGTGTATAGGAAGTTCGGAGTACTGTGAATGAGAAGAGCGCTTGGTAATATTGAGGGGGAATGATTTAAAGCCTGCCATTCTTGCAAGGTGCACGCAGCACTTGAATTAAGGCCGAAAGGTAACAATGATGTGTTATTCGTTAGTTCTATTCTTGTGAGCGGTTGTTATCGTTGTTGCATTCAGGTTTTACTCACCTAACTTGTCTTCAGAGCGTCTTTGTGGATTCCAATGTGGAATTGTATTGTAGCGTTGGAAAAATAGATTTTGAATTATTTTGAGTTTGTCTTCAGTTAGAGGATTGACTTGTATCCAGTACACAGTTTCGGTGGTCAAAATCTTGGTTTTTGGTCTGCTCGTTGCCCAGCAACACAAGGAAAACAAAACAAAGGCCCCACGTAACTCAGCCTTGCATTGAGATTGGCCAATATTATCATTAGTCCAACCCCTCCTTTCCCCAGCTCAACCCCACTATTATGGGCCACTACACTTCACTTCACCTCAGCCTCGTGGTTTGCTTGCCATCCTAATGAACTCTAAGTACTTTGTACTAGAGTCATTGGCAGAACAATGCGCCCGAACGATTCCAAAGTAAGTCAATTGTCACGATATCGCTCCGGGCCTCCGGTCACATTGCTGCACTTTCCTAGGTGCGAAGAAAAGGCAACATGTAAACGTAGTTAGTTCTCGTCTGACCGCCGTGCATTTTGTGCGTGATGCAGTAGATGTGATCGTTGACCTCAACTGAGTTCAGCTCCAGAACAGGTCTTTGGGAGATAGCCATATCGACCCATAGCGACCCAATGCTGACCGCTCGAAGGTGTTTTGTTGGTCCCAGGCCAGCGGAGAATGTTACGTTGAACATCGTGGCAGGTTGTATTTTGTTCGAGTGTAGGTGACGTCTGGCTTCCACTTATGCCTTACCGCAGCTAGCTCGATGCATCCGTTCGTCGGCTTTGGTGCTGATTTGACCAACTCGTAATATGGACCACAAGTTTCTGGAATATAAATTCCGCTCAGAAGCTATTACCTTGTTGCTTGCATCGATCCGGATGGTACTTTGCCTTGCGCTTAATGGTACTATAAACAAAATATCAGAGGGGAGCCCATTGCAACTGGAAGAGGGGGAACACAGCATGTGCCTGGTTAAGGCGGCGGACATAGTCAATCTAGTTGCAGACTCATAATCAGCGCTTCCCTTCCCTAGCTTCTTCACCTCAGGTGATCAACTCCATGGTCCCCTTGCTGCCGGAATGAGCTGCCACGAGCTGTGATATCGAAGCGGATTCCACAAATGGCCGGAAAACTCCGTTCTATTCCTATTGGTGCAGCGGAAATACTGGTCCACGGACATACAGGTACACGTCCTATCTTACCAGTCTGCCACGAAGGTCCGCAGGCAATAAGTAACATACCGTCACTTACTAGCATAGACTTAACAGGCCAAAGTTTGGTACCGGACGTACAATGAGAAGGGGTTCAGTGAAGTGGAGAAAACTTCACGGCGAAGAAGGAGAAGGTAAAACTTACAATTACTGGGCGCCTGACTATTGGCTGATCAGCCAATTGCCACTACTTTGGTGGCCGCTGGCCACTCTTTCAGGAACCTTGTGATACATGATTCGATACTCTCCAAAGCCAAGTGAGTTCCTCCACCGTATCGGTATTCTGACGTAACAGCTTGCGAATGTGTTATGGCCAATGGTTTAACACAATCTCTTATGTCAACTGACATTTGATACGAGTTCGTCCCAATTCCTGGTCTCCGGCCTATGATACCCCGGTGATAGTACTTGCAGCTCAATATTCTATGTCTGATTTCATTTCCATAGGACGGTCACAAGCGTATGGTGGGTCACTAAGAGAAATTCACTGAACATAGGACTTACTTAAAAGCTAACCCCCTCACTTGCATTTGTTTTGTGCTCGATACCTCAAACGAGAATCAAATTTGCATTTCAACCTTTCCTATTCTACAACAAGCTGAGACTGCTGAGTGGTAGAATTTCTTGAGAACCCATCACTTCCCTAGTTGGGGACTGTAACGGATCTTGTTCCGTGTTTTTAGATCATCTACAAGATCAGCAAGCAATCTTGTCACAGATTTTCTCTCTTGTACAGCTTTATGCGTTCTGAGTGATACATTGAATCATTCTCTTTCCCCTTGAGAGCTGTTCCTGCTTTTAGGCAATATAGCTCTTGAGAATACCAGGTATTAAAATAATTGGAACAATTGGAACTGTTGAAATTGGTGAGTGTACCAGAAGATTGACTCCATTAATCTTTTCACTTATTATAATAGACTATGTCTACCTCTTCAACAAGAACTTCGGAATGTCTCATCCAAACTCCAGATATTCTACTAAGTGGTGCCCCTACAATGTGTATGGCTCAGCACCCTGTGCTAAGAATCACATTGACTGGCCACGGTATATTTCTCACTATCATAGCAATTGTTATTAGTATTCAGCTGCTCCAGCCTTCGCTGACTTGCACTCTCATCGTATTGTCTCCAATGTAAGCAAAATAACACCTTCTGGAACTATTCCACTCGCCTCACAGCAAATACATGAAAGTGAAAACTAGTGTAATCAACTGCTAACTTGAGAAAATTTAGCCCTTGGATCATTATGAACGATTATGACAATTTCTTATCACTGGGACCGGGGGGAACACCCTCTACCTTTATAGGCTACCTGAAGATCTGTTTCCTCCGCTTGTTTGCTCTCTCTGACCCCTATACTCCTGCGATTTTCACCGACAAGATTTATCCCGCTATAGGCTATTGCCCGAAAACTGCTCAGTCGTGGCTACCTAAACGACAAGGGCCACGTCCCACCAGTAAGTGACCCAAAGACCGAAAACTTCCCGTAATCATACACAGATAGAGATTCCTCTTCCACATCAGTAATATTGACATGGTACTTTTATAGTTGCCGGCATTGCACCCCAACGACAGATCGACCAAACCGGATGCCCAGAGATGTACCGCACCTTGCGCAAAAGTCTCGAGAATATGGCATTATCCCATCCACATTCCTTGCAAGTCGGGCTGTCCTGCTTCGAAAAGAAAGGTCTGGCCATATTTTGTCGAAATCCTATAAACGAAACCTGTCGAGGAGAAATTTGTCATATACATGACAGTGATCGGAGTATGCACATGAACTTGCATCCAGACGACGCGAAAGTGGTGCTTGAAATGGGATGGGGAGAACGACATCCGTTGGCAAAAGGCGGATGGATGAAGAAGTACGTGCCGAGGGAGTTTATTATGGTCTATGCACCAAGGAATAGAGAGGAACTCAATGCGGTGTGTCGGATTATTGAGGCAGCAGGGTTTTGGGTTAGCGGTGAGAGATATCAGATAACCGTGGAGCCAGATTCTTTGCTGGAGGTACAGTTGTAGGATGTGCTCGTACGGCCAAATCCCTTTTCCGAGCGGGATATTGAATTCTACTTGTTCTTGGATGCTACCAGGTACAACAGAACTCTTGACAGGATGAATGAAATTTAGCATTAGTATGAAATCACATAAAAAATCAAAGAAAACATCCAATAACTTACTTATGATACACTACCTTCATTTTCTCTCAGTTCAAGGTCTGAAAATTGTGCACACTATCTAGATTTGCGACTCGGAACGACAGATAATACTCTGCTAAGTAGCTAGAGAGCAACGTACCTGAGCTTGTCCAAATCATGTCCAGCTTGAGACTAAAGGGGCGGTAACAAACATATATTCCTCTGAACGTTTGTGATTGATAAAGAGATGGAGCACTTAGATACTTAACTTGAAGTGCTACTTAGAGGCATCAAAGTGAAGCTATTGGGAAAACTTGCCTAAAAACTGTGTTGCTAGAGAAGACAGAAGATACCTATATTTGAGGTGAACATGCCCATTGGCACGTCATCTTACCCCTATCGAATGAGGTTGATGTACGTCAGTTGTAAATGAAGTCAAAAGGAATGTAGGCCTGGCCAGGATAGAGCATAGGGTGTGGCTTGAAAATTATTGATACTCCACAAGTCATTCGCGAGAAAAGAGATTATGTTTCTAAGATCGAATTTCCGGACTAGGCTACTATGATCCTTCCATCTACCGTCCGCTTTTATACCATGCTGAAAACACAAGACGGTAAGGCCAGATGTATGGAAGAAACCCGAAAAAAAGGAAAAAGAGATAGCCCAAAAAACCCGCAAACTTAAGAGGCAATGCAATAGCCACCGGCAACATAGAGCTTGCACCATCGTACAAATACCACCCGTGCGCCTCTGATTTGGAATTACCCGCTGAAGAGACAAATATGAGCGGTTCAAGATTTGAGGGCTAATAAACCGCTGTGGATGAGAGGACTGTGATGTGAACTTTCGATTGTATCTGGAGGAAGCTTGCAAAATACAATCTTATTTGAAAGATGGACAAAATGGCGTGTCTACTGATGACCAGCCTTGCGGAGAGAGCTTGCGAGCCACTCCAAACCCTCGTAGAGACCATCTCCAGATGTGGCGCAAGTTGATTGAATGTACTAGATATCATATGTTAAAATCGTGCAGTATTTCAAGCTCACGGAGGACCTACCCATGCGCGTTGTCTCAAGCTGTGGAGGCCAAGCTTGTCTGTGATCTCGGCGGCGTTCATGGCATTCTATATAGGAATTAGCGGTGCTTTACGATCGAATGTAACAAGCGCTACTAACAGGCAAATCTTGCTTGTTGGCGAAGACCAAAAGAATGGCGTCTCTGAGCTCGTCCTCGTTCAACATGCGCTGCAACTCCTCCCGAGCTTCGACGACACGGTCACGATCGTTGCTATCAACTACGAAGATGATACCTTGAGTGTTCTGGAAGTAATGTCTCCACAAAGGCCGGATCTTATCTTGTCCACCAACATCCCAAACTGTGAACTGAATATTTTTGTACTCAACAGTCTCAACGTTGAAACCTAAAAGGAGAAATCAATACTGTGCGATTGGTGCCAGTGACAACCTGGGAGCAGAAGAGCATACCAATCGTGGGAATAGTGGTGACGATCTCACCAAGCTTCAGCTTGTACAAAATTGTTGTCTTTCCGGCGGCATCCAATCCAACCATGAGAATTCTCATCTCCTTCTTCCCCCAGAGCTTATCGAACAGTTTTGAGAATGTGAGACCCATGATTGCAGTGTTGATGTGGCTTCGTTGGAGTGTTCGGGTTGCTCGTGCGTAAATCGATTCTAGTTGGAAGCCTAGTGTTAGCGATGCGCAACGATAAACAAAGGAATGTGCGGCCCTATATGATGTGCCAACTAAAGGACAGATCCCCTACGGGGCTGTGGAGGACATTAACATGGTTGAGCCAGTCAGGCTCCCAACACAGAACAGATCGTTATCGTATGGTAGCAAATTTTGGAGGGGCCAATCTGGTGCGCCTTTGTTGCCACCAGGCAAGCCTAGCCCACGCTCTGGCCGGAAAGGCGATGACAGGTATCTCGATAGAACTTACATTGCAATGTGGTCTGCGGTGACCTGGTGGAGATGGGTGATGTCTGGTAATTTAGCGACTTGGTTTGGTAGTCGGTAGGATGGGGTGTGTCGTCCTTCGTGGGTGAGAAAGACAGACAGCGGTGTCCAGGACTCTTAGGGGTGGCGCTAACCAGATTGAAGTTAGCGTGGATCCATGTGTCCCCTTTCCAAAATCTGTCAAAATCGCATCCTCGCTCAGAAACTCGAATATAACTTGACTCGAGTGGAAGATCCTACCTGGTGATTTGACGAGCTCTACCGTGTTGCCCTCCAGTGAAACCCGATTACATTGCAGCCTATTTCAATTATGCGCTTCACCACCTCAATTTTGTTGGCGGCCAGTCTGGCCGGAAGTGCCCTCGCGCATAATATTCAGCTAGCAGCACATGGAAGGGAATGCTTTCACGAATCACTTCACAAGGATGACAAGATGACGGTCACATTCCAGGTTGGGGATAGAGAATTTGGCAGTGCTGGAAATCTGGACGTAGACTTTTGGGCAAGTCATTCGAGTATCTTCACTGCAGGCCATCGATCTAATACTGCAGTAGATTCAAGATCCAAATGGAGGTTATGAGACACATCAAAGATCAGTTTCAAACGGAGATCACTCATTCACAGCCCGCCATGATGGCAAATTCACGTATTGCTTTAGTAACGAGCATTGGTCGGCAAATACAAAGGACGTGTCCTTCAATGTTCACGGCATAGTTTACGTACCGGAGGCTGAAGCACCATCTGATCCTTTGGAAGCGGAAGGTAGGTAAAGTCCAGAGAGATTCTGGCATCGACTTACATTTAATTAGTGCGCCATTTATCAGAGCTACTCGCACAAGTCAAGGATGAGCAGTCTTATATTGTTGTTCGGGAAAGAACCCATCGAAATACCGCGGAGAGCACAAATGGAAGAGTCAAATGGTGGAGCATTTTCCAAATGATCGTTCTGGTAGGCGAAGGCATTTTCCAGGTCTGGTGGCTGAAAAGATTCTTCGAGGTAGGCAAAAGTTACATCTTGATGTGGTATAACATGCACTAACGTAAATTTGTAGGTAAAGCGGGTTGTATAAGATAGCGATATGTATACTGGGTCTGCAAATTTTATACCGGCGCAAAGAGCATTGCCGAGCGATGGCCAAATGCATTGTATTTCACGAAATAATTAGTAGAATGATCTATGATCACTCGCATCATTTTCAATGATTCAGACTATTTGACACGATGAACAAGCTTGGACGACGGCGTTTTCGGTGGAATGGGTGTACACCTACTCCCAATCTACAACGTGTAAAACGTAATGTAAACAATTATTTTGGATCTTTGCTACCTTTAGAACACTTCTCCTGAGCAAGCTGCTACTATGTTGTGGAACACAGGCCAAGTAGATTGTGAATAACGTCAACAGTGTGTATATAGAATAGCACTACCTCTCGTTGTCGCGACAATGTTGTCACTCGAAACTATTCCAAGTTGCGTGTAACCTCATCGATATACCATCGGTATCACATGTTCCGAGATGGGATCAAATGTGGGATGTTGAGCCGCCCTGTCAAGTGCTGGCCTTGGACCACAAGAACCTAGGTTAACCAAACAATTATATCAGACATCCTGACACCCGAAGCTCAAGCTCACTTTGATGAGAACGATCCTTTATTCACACAACTTCATTCGGGTTATTCATTCAAATTACTTCATGCCCTTTCCTCTTTGGTCTAGCTTGGTTATATCAGTTGCACTACAAGTGTTCTGCTGCTGTCACTACATGTGTTTCTGCGTGTGTTTGTTTTTGCCATCAATCGGAGGATTCTACATCCGAGAGTGCTCTTTACCTTGGTGGTCGCATCGCTTTGACTTTCCCAAAGTCAACAAGTAATGCTGGCCGCCCAAACAGTCTTCCAATCATATGGCGTATGTCTTTTTTCTTCTTGATCGCTTATGAGTGATATTTCGCCAGGGGTCACAGTGAGCAAAGCTACCCTCTCATTATTTGATACCATCAGTCATTCAGCTGGCCGACGCGCAGACACAAAGACAACTCAAGAGGATTGCTTTGTAAAATCTCGGGCTTCTCAAGATACTCGATCTTTTGTTATTGCGATCAGAGTTACTCGACAATGCCCATGAGCCTTTGCTGCAGAATCAGATCCTTATCCCTTCGTGAGCGGCAGCTGTAACCGAGTTTATTCAGTCACCCACTGGCGAATCCGCGTGCTCGGTTTAAGAGAGAGTTTATTGGTCAAAGGCCACGGATTGAATGGTGACCCGAAGCCCGCTCTAATAATATCTTTCCCTCTAATCTCTGGCTTTGTGGCGAAAGTTCCAGCAGCAAGTATCAACAAATTTGCGCACGATCTGAGCAGAGTTCTGCATTGATATGCACTGACAGACGGGTTATATAGCTTGGAACCTCTCAATACGGCGACTCAGTTCTCCAAATCACTGGACGGAGCCTTGGTGGAGATTCCAGTCCAATCATGGCCAGCGCTGAGCAAAAAGGCACGGAAAATGCCGTCGAAGCCGAGTCTCCGAACAACCTTGAATCAACGTCCGAAGCTCGTACTGGCGAGCCCCGTTCTAATACGGACAAAGAAGTCGTTGAGAATGGATCAGCTTCACCGGGCGAGAGCCCGCCATCGGTGGCCCATATCACGGGGCAGGTCGATGGGAGTAAGTCCGCGAAAGGTCAAGCTACAGATGAGAAAGCTGAGAACAACACGGTAACCCATACTGAGGCCAAGGAAGAGGAAGAGGAAGATGTAAATGTTGTGTATCCTCAAGGCATACCTTTAGCATTACTGACCTTCGGACTATGTGAGCAACCTTTTACTACGAACAAACTATATCTTTGGTGGAAGTCTGGAGTGAAAAGTCATCTCGGGAGCTTTGAGATGTTACGACAATTTCAAGACGATTCCGCTCTTCCTCCCCGTCTGGTGTGATCTGAGTTGTGTCAAACTAATGTGTTTTTGCTTCAAGGCATGTCAACGTTTGTAGTTGCTCTGGACAACACTATAATCGGTAGGAGATAATCAAGAGTGTTGGAAGCTAAATCAAGAACTAAGTGCGTTCCTAGCTACTGCCATTCCTAAGATTACTAGCGTCTTCAACTCGCTAGATGACGTGGGCTGGTATGGCTCGAGTTATCTCCTCACAACTACCGCACTTCAACCGTCCTTTGGACGTATCTATACTGTAGGTACACCCCATTTGACATCGTCTCTCATCGTGAACAAGAGCGAGGCAGTTGTTTGGAGAGCTAAGAAACTTACTACCTACTATCTTTAGCCACCTTAACAACTGTCTGGCTCTTGGCTTTAAATAATGCCTTGGTCATGATTATTTTAAAGCTCGATATATATATTTCTAGACATCGCGTCATATAGGCTAAGATGCGTGGTATCAAATGTCATGAGATAGTTTAATGCCTAGCTTCACTTTGTCTATTGAAGCAAATTTGTTACTGGGTATTGAATCATCTGTTTGACAAAGGAAGCTTGGGTTTTACCTTGATCAAATATTGTGACAACAAACATCATCTTAGTCAAGTCATACGCTATGAACTTTCACACTAACTAATTTTATAGTATTTTGATGTATGAGTGGATCTTTAAGCAAGCCTGTGTATGATGGGTTGCAAGATGTAATAGGCTTGTCTCAGGAGCTGACTTATTATTGCTTAGCATAATGAGGTGCTTCTTAAGATAAGTCTGCTACACTTACATCTTACCCCAATCTACTCTGGTTTTTCAAATACTGACTTGGCTCAGGTGAAATGGACCTTCATCTTCGCCCTCAGTCTATTTGAATTTGGATCTATTCTTTGCGCGGCCGCCAGAAACTCAGTGATGTTGATCGTAGGAAGAGCAGTCGCAGGTGCTGGGGCCTCTGCAATCTTTTCGGGGGG
>Ga0247804_10001750_pt1 | contig 10021 bp, 10 predicted proteins | sample UWRJL029104C1_FD_181142 | JGI IMG/M metagenome (GOLD analysis project Ga0247804, IMG submission 181142) | Plant litter microbial communities from Arlington Agricultural Research Station in Wisconsin, United States - UWRJ-L029-104C-1 | ecosystem: Environmental > Terrestrial > Plant litter >...
TAGCCTCCGAGTAGCAATCCCTACGTAAAAACTCCACCCGTCAAGCCTGGTCCACTGATGCTACCGAGCACGTCATCCATTCCTTGTACAGTATTTTGCATCCCAAGACAACGTTTGAAGCTTCTTTTCCATCTCCAAGCTTTATCGGCTATATATATCTTCATCTTCTTACAGTATCGCTCTATCACCAGCCTCAGATAATGAAGTGAGCGGAGCGCATTTGCTTTATATTCAATAGGTTTATCACCAGAGGAGTGCCGAAGCTGCCAATCCAATCCAAGATGGCGGATAACTCGTCGGAGAACTCGGGTCACGAAGCGCGCAATCGGTTCGAAAAGGATGCAGAGAAGAATGCTTACGATCCAGCATTTCACCATGAGCATCCCATAGTCGCCGACAAACTCGCCAGAAAGTTGTCTGCGCGACAAGTCCAGGTACGTTGGCTTCTCTACACCCTCACCCGTGCTTTCATAGAAAACACTACCATAGTGCAAGCAATCACGATTACCAACCAACTTTTTTATATTATTATTTATAAAAAAAATAAAAAAACTTCTGTAAACTAACAAACAGCCAGATGATAGCAATCGGTGGAACCATCGGAACCGGACTCTTCCTTGGAACCGGCAAATCACTGGCCACCGGTGGACCGGCTTCAATGCTGATAGCCTACATGATTGTCGGCGGTATTGTTTTCCTCACTATGCTCGCGCTGGGAGAGATGGCCGCCTTCGTGCCCATCGCTGGTAGTTTCTGTACCTTTGCGGGACGCTACGTAGATGATAGCTTAGGGTTTGCGTTAACGTGGAACTACTGGTTTAATGATGCTGTCAGCACGGCGTCGGACCTGGTTGCTTTACAGCTTGTGTTTGCCTATTGGGATACCGGATTTCCAGGTTGGGCACTGGCGTTGATCTTCTGGGCCTTTTTGATTGCCGCAAACATCATCACAGTGAGAGCATATGGTGAAGTAAGTGATGCGACAGGCGATTTCGGAATTAAGCTAATTGGCTGTAGTTGGAATATTGGCTCAGTTTGCTGAAAGTTGTTACAATCATTGTAAGTATTACTTTTCTTTTGTTTTGAGGTATTTTCGTGCAGTGATGGATCAGGATTTTTTTTTTAAGCATAAGCCCCTACCTCAAAGCGGAGGACGGACCCGAGATGCTCCAGCCCGACATCTTCCAAAAGTCATATGCAATGTTCGTTGACTAATTCTTGCTAGATATTCATAATTCTTGGCATAGCAGTGAACTGTGGAGGCAATAACTCCCATACCTACCTTGGAGCCTCAGCTTGGTATGTGGGAGATGCTCCATTCGTAGGAGGAATTGGTGGTTTCGCTTCTGTATTTGTCACAGCCTCCTTTGCCTGTACGTATTCCTCCTCTTCCCCCTTTTCCAACCTCCCATAACCATCCACTAAACCCCTCCTACAGATGGTGGTACCGAGTCCATCGCCATCACAGCCGGCGAAACTGAAAACCCCACCAAAAACATCCCTCGAGTTGTTAAAAACGTATTCTGGCGCATCCTGCTCTTCTATATTATCTCCATCCTCCTAATCGGTCTCAATATCCCATATGACACCCCTGGCCTCTTGAGTCGTGATTCTGCCACCTCGCCTTTCACATTGGTCTTCAAAATGGCTGGCTCTAAAGCCGCACCCGCATTCATCAATGCTGTAATTATGACTTCGGTCATCTCAGCCGGAAACCATGCTCTATTCGCCGGTACCCGATTGCTGTATGCATTAGCAGTAGACCGACACGCGCCTCAGTTTTTCGGTAAGCTGAATAGGAATAAGGTCCCGTGGATAGCGGTGTTGGCTACGAGCGCAATCTCGGGACTGTGTTTCGGAGCCTCGTTCATCGGAGCTGGTCAGCTCTGGACGTGGTTACAAAACCTCGTTGGTGTCTCGAATCAACTGGCGTGGATCTCTATTGGACTTACCTCCCTTCGTTTCCGCGGCGCCATTGAGGCCCGGGGCCTCACTTCCAGCCTCCCATTCAAAAACTGGACATACCCATGGGGACCGTGGATCTGCGTCGTCTTGAATTGCGTACTTGTTCTCGTGCAGGGCTGGAGTTCCTTTTCGCCAAAGTTCGCAGCGGTGGACTTTGTCAGCTTCTATATTGAATTGCCAGTCATGCTGATCATGTACGTTGGGTGGAAGCTGCTGAAGAAGACGAAGATAGTGGGTTACGCAGAGATGGATTTGGAAACTGATGTTTATGTACCAACGGAGGAGGATTTGAAGGCGCTCGAACTGGAAAAAACACCGAGAGGGAGAGTGATGACGGTTCTGAGATGGATATTTTAGTCGTTTGTAATACATTTAGGAAATATTATTTGTTCAATGGTATCTAAGCAGAGAAATCAACGCCGATCCTAGAAAATTGACCATCACCATACGATCAAGTGATCCGAATGTCCAGAAAACGTCATGATACAGACTTAGCAATCGACCATATCAGGACTATTAAAATTCCTTCAGAGCAAATAATCCGCCCTCTATTCGTGCTTTCCCTATTTGAACTCCTTGATACGTCCGACGTCCCGGCAAAACCAATCCTGTCAAAAGCATTTAGTCTCCAAATCATCGTCATGTTCAATCCTCGACAAGGTGAAATCAAAAGGCAACATACCTGAACGAACTTTGGCATCATCTCCATAACAGGAACAGCCCAAGCCATCGAGCCTCTATAGGTATTACCAGTCTTTCCACCTAGGACATCCTTAGCCACGGCCTGCCCGAAAGCCTCAGCAGTCATGGTCGAAGGTTTAAAATCAGCCTTCCCACTCGCCTTTTCGGTCAGCGCTGCTTTCAAGCTGCTATAATATGAAGCTGGCGGCATGTTATAAGCCTCATTGATTGGCGTAAAGAAGTTCGTCTTGATGCTACCCGCGACCACCGTAAGCACCTTGATCCCAAGCGGCTCGACTTCTAGTCTGAGCGACTCGGAAAGAAACTGAATCGCAGCTTTGGACGAACCGTAGACTCCTGTGAGGCTATCAGCACCATCGTTCCCCACGGCGGAGAGGACATGGAAAATAACTCACCGACCCATGGAAACGTGATATTTCCCGCCCCGCTACCGATGTTCGCAATTGTGCCCTTGCTCTCCTTGATCAATGGCACAAACGCTTGAATCATGGCCAGCGGACCCCAGTAGTTGACGTCGAACATCTGGCGGGCCTGGTCGAGGTTGGTATCGAGAATTGGCGCGACGATACCGGCCCCAGCATTGTTTACGAGGTATTTTAGCTTGCCATTACCGGTCTTTCGAACGACCTCGACCGCCGCAGCGACTACGAACATAAACTCACATTAGTTTTTATGTTCCCATGTTTGCGTGGATTCAGCCTTCTCTTGCTCGCTTATTGAATTTGTCGATGCTATATTAAGAGTAGTAGTGGGTGTAACTCACTGGATTCAGTGGATGTGACATCGAGTGCGATGGTGGTAACATTTGGCAGCTTAGACAGGTTCTCAAGACTAGACAGCTTACGAGCGGTTGCAAAAACGTGGAGGCCGCGAGATTGGAAAGCGAGAGCCAGGCCTTCCCCAGCACCACCAGCCGTACATCCTGTGACCAAAACTGACTCGGGCATTTTTGGGGGAGGGTTACTTTGTGATTGATTGTGGAAGTGGAAAAATAATGTAGGTGAGAGGGTAGTAGAACTTGAATGATGGCTTTGAGAACATATCTACTGTCAGTATATATAGACAGATACAATCAACTTTAATTACACATCCTCGGGATGGAGTTGTTCGAGTTTGAAAGTCTATTCGCGGGAACAACCCCTGTTGAAGCAGTCGATGCGGTCGAACTGCATAGCACTATCCGAGAGGTTACACCGACGATCAGATAACCCCGGATCCGAAGGGGGTCCGGAGATAACGTTTGTTTATAAGAAGCCGCCGCCCTCAACTTTATCTTACCAAGTTAAGACCTCGGGGCGCTATTCATTTCTTCATTCAAATAGACACTCCTAATTATATCTAATTACTCAAAAGAGATGATTTCAAGAAAGAAATTTCGTGATCGCGGATTTATAGAAGCATAAACAAGCTAGGGTCCTCCTGCCTGATATCTGACCGGAGTTCCATACGACGCTGACAAAAGTAAAACTTTGGGATCTGATACTGAATGGGCGGATTGGTTCATTTTCGATACTAGCTAGAGTTAAGCTTTGGCTGGCAGGATTCTACGTCCCAATTTGTCTGGCAAGGTGAAATTGGGTGTACCCCAGGAACCCGTATCTCCGAGCGTGTAGTATAGCCCGATTGTGTCAAGGGCGTTAGAGCAGTGATCGAAGGAACAGGGTGGTATCTGAGATGATTACAAACCGCGGTAATATACAACTCGCTTGAGAGATCTGACTTTTCTATGGTCACTTGCGATTACAAATTCAAGGTCTGGCAGTAGGTATAGAGGATGGAGAACTCGTTTCACTTTGTGCATGACGCTGATTTTTATACCGACTAGAAATTCCGCTTCTTAAGATAGCTGAGACCTTGAATTGATTTGTTTGTGTTTTGGGACTGCTGTTGCGAAAGCTCGTCCAATTAATCCTCAGGCTTGAGAATATTTCTGGCTGGTTTTGAGAAGATTCTTGCTTTAATTTTCAATCATGTTTGCACAGATAGATGATCTGCGAAATATAAGAGTGAACAATCTGCACTAAAAAGGTTCGGTGTAACATAATGACCAGTGTCGTGAATTGTAGGTTGGAGAGGATAATACCTAGTTTGTTTGTTTCTGTGAGGGACAGAAGCGTGGAAAAATTATGATGATCAACTATGATGATAAATTCAATTATTTTTTCGATCAAGACAGAAAAAGTCTATGTACAATCTGAAATCAAGCTCTTTAGGTACGCAGAAATGACAAATTGCAATTGATCAGAACAGCAAACATCCCGGATTCCCAAATTGCCCTTAACTACCAAAATCCCCATTGGTTCCAGTCTCCGAAACTTTTGAGCTACATCTCTGTTGACCTTTTGATGGTGGCATCAATAGTCTGAGAGGAAAATTAGGCGGGTGGGGAGATTGGCCAAAATGCAGCCATGGCTTCTTCGAACTGCACGGCCTCAGTGGGAAATGCGACTGGTCCATGGCCGGTGATTGGTCGGTATTCGATAGTCTCAGTCTCCTCCGCGAGAGCCACAGTTGTTTCGGGGTGCGAGCTGGATTTAACTCTTGTTGGAGAGTCAAAGTGTCCATCGTCAGTGTCGTTAGAGCCGAGCCCAGTGCCACCAACCCTGAATACCTCAGGGGGAGGAAGGTCGGATCTCTTGTGATCACTCTTCTTGAGAGCCTCGACTGCAAGCTCGTGTTCACATACATTCTTCACGACATTCTTGGCCTCTGTGATTGAAGTTGTGTTAGCTTTATTCTTCCTATATCATCCGTATGAATATATAGTAAAATATTTCGGCCAAATCACAAAAGAAGACAATAACATACTGATCATAGGAACAAGATTGCCGTGGCACGACTTTGCGACACACTTCGCCGCCTCATCAGAAAATTCTTTGGCATGGCACTGGCAACTGTAGTCGGCACTGTTGATGTCGTACTCATGACCGCAGATCTTTGGGGTCATGGAAACAACACACTTCAAAGCGCACTTTGGAATGTTGGAAGCAATCTTCTTCATCGCTGCGTGGTGCTCTTCAATGGTCTTTGGGTTGGCAGCTGATCCCATGGGAAACGACTGCCGCTCCTCCAACATGGTATCCATAGCTTCCATATTTGCCATCTCGATCTCACGAACTGGAGCAGCTACCGCATCTGTATAGAACCCATGGATTAGTGACGCTGTCTGATTGTAGTAGTTTAACAAAGCCGATACTTCTTGGAGTTGTGTAATAAATACTTACAGGTAGCCATGGCGAGAGTGACGGTAATGAAAGAGTACTTCATGTTTACGGTTCTTTGGGTGTGAGTACAAGTAGTGTTGTGTTTGAAGAGAAAGCTTAGGGGACAGCACTGTCTTATATTCTTTTAGCAGAGTCAAGTGAAAAATTTCCTGTGGAAAAACTAAACATGCTCGCCGACATTTTAACCAGATTTATACACCGAGAGAGAACTGGTGTCGTACTGGCGTAGATAGGACAATGAAACGTCAAAGATAAGAGCGTTATAACACCCTATCTGGGTCGGCCCTCTGAGGAGTGGTGCCGGATATATATATTAGCATGGACGACCGGAGCTACCGGATACTCGCTCTGGTAGGCGTCGCTTTAGTTGGAGGGGATGCAATTGCTACTGGTAAAGAAACCTGCTCATAGATGTCCAGTTCCAGATTTTAGATCGATCAAAAACTCGCGATTGCTGGTTAGCACGACACTAGAACAAGCCAATGTCACAAGAAAAAGGATTGGTGATCGCGAAGATAAATGATAGCAAAGAAACAAAAATTTAAACGACAAGATGAAAACAAATAAGCAGTACATTTAATGAATAGTGCGAAGAATAGAACTTGTGAAATCTTGAAACCCCTTTATAACCCCTTCGTTTAAATTCGCTTAACGGAACAGTCTTTGCATATTCATAATAGCTAGACCTAAGATTCAGAGAGCTTTACTGTAATCCTAAGGTAGGTAACTCACTTTCAGAGCTCAAACTCGCTCAAGTATCTTCATCACACCACTTTTTGGTGAACTAATTCAGTGATGAAAAGACGGAGGAAACCTGAACCAAAACTAGGCATCACAGATGTATGATTGATGAGGATTTTTGAGATGCAATAATATGAGCCAATCTAAAGACTTCAATACACTTTTAGATTTGCACTGGGTCGCTGAGCTCTTGACAATGGTTCAAAAACACAGTGCAGAAAAGATCATAAAGGCACAGTTCTATCAGTGTCCAATCTAGAAGTATGTTCAGATAATATCATGGGCACTACGATATTTGGCAGTATATACTATCTTCCTTACATACGATTTCTTCTAAAGATCAAGTACCTTTCAGTCTTCCCCAACTAGCTTCTTGTGTAACAGCACCATCGTCACCAACGACTTTGCCCCTATCCCACTCCCTACTCTCTCCTTGCTTTGACCACTTCACATCCTCTTCGCGTTTTTCACCACCCTTTTCCCATTTTGTAATCTCGTCCTCTGTAAAACCTGCAGATCTCAGGCGGTCTGCCCCTGACTTCTGCCATTTTTGTCTGTCGCGTAAAGCCTCAAGAGCTTGATCCCAGTCGTTCTCCTCATCAGGGTCAAGCTGAACATCCACAGTAGGGTCATACGATGCAGAAAACCTTGAATCAATGCCAGAGCCCTGTGACATAACGCCCCGTCCACGAGATCTAATCTGCTCGACTGGGGGAGGGCGTGGTCCTATTATATCATCCAAAGGATCGGAATCGTAGTCAACCTGGAGTTTTTCGGCCTTTTGTGCCTTAAACTCCATTTCAGACACTTTAGGCTCGGTTGGAGAACGTCGTGAATGAAAAGACTTCCGTCCCTTCTCTAAATTAGGGGATATTGAGCGTCTACGCGTGGATGACCTGTCCCGATGGCGTGAATCTTTTTTGCGGTGCTCCCGAGGCGATCGAGAACGTGAGCGTGTCCTTCTACGTTTGCGGTTGCTACGCTCGTCATTACCTAACGTCTCTTTACCCCGATGGCTACGCTCATACTTCTCTCGCCTCTCTGAAGTACTATGATGTCTCCTTCTATCTGATCTGTGACTATTTCGCTCCCCCTCTTCTGACTCATCCCGAGCTATATGGTTCCTTGATCTCCTCGTATCTTCTACTTCATTTCTACCAGACTTTGACTTGGCACCTTTTAGAGTATTATTTTCCTCATCGCTAGAAACTTCCATACGATCCCCCTCCCTCTCTTTTCTTTCAGATCCGCCTTCCGCCCGCTGTCTCTTATTAGGCAGACCGCCCAGAATAGCAGCAATATCACCGAGTTGTCTTTTCCGAATGTCACTAACAGCCCGCTTTCTTGGCCCTGGTAACTCTTCGTCGCTTGGAGAGAACACACGCTTCTTATCCCTCAAATCAGAAGTCGTCGTGTCTATTCTCTTCCGTCTGGTCGGCTGGGCCCCGCCTCCGAGTATAGAAGCGATGTTTCCAAGTTGCCGGCGACGGATATCACCTCCCCCCAGCCGGTTGGCCTTTTCCTCACGATGCAGGTTTGTGGAAAGCCCCTCAAGACGTGTCTTTGCATCTGCAGCTTCTTTTGCCAAAAGGGCAGCATTGTGACTATCGGTATCCTTTATAATATTGCGTAGGAAACGAGTATTTGGCTTGGGTTTATTGGCAGGAGGTCTAGAGCATATTAGAAATTAAAGTCAATAAATGTCATAGTAAACTTACTTCGATTGTATCAAGCCCTCTAATCCCATGGCTGAATATCTAATTGAGCTCTCTTTCGCATCTTTCGCTAAAAGAGTAGCGACATAATCGTCCGTCAGGAGATCGTGGGGAGGCATTGCGCCGTAAATTACTAAATTATATACAAGGAAATAGTGATATGCAATGAGAAGTCATTACTAAGACACAGGACATGCCATGGTAGTAGGATCGGGTGATTAGTGGATAAGTTGGTCAGATAGAGCGTTTGTATGTTGATAATCAGGTTAATATTCAGCGGCCGCTTCCAAATTAGGCGTCTACGAATATTCTGCCGCCAAGCCATCTTATCTAAATGTAAACAAATATTCGAGGATGAGCATTACGCGATTATAATTCAGAACAAATTCTATAATTTTGTTTGGATCTCGCATCACTTAAACTGGTAGCAAAGGCGCGTTCTAATCAAGGAGATATTGCATTATAGCCAACGCGAGCAAAATGGCTCCGCGCGAGAAAGTAATGGAAGCCCTGCTCAAGTCTCAAAATTCGTACGAATTCTCCATACTGAAATTGAGCGAACCTATTTCTGGATCCTTCAAGCAAAGCGGCGATAGAACTTCAGACGTCTCCGCTGATGCCTTTGAAAATCCCACTCCAGCAAGCCTAGAGGCAGATCTAGCACACTACAAGGTTTGACAGTGTTTCGCTATTTACGAACAAATACTAACATGTCATGTTAGGAGTTGTTTTCTAAGCTTCGTTTCTCATATCTCGAACAAGTCACAAAAGAAAAATTCATACGCGCGATTGTTGGTGATCCTCCTCTAGTTGTGGAACATCAGGAGAATGTCGAACTCGAAGAGACTCTGGCAGATTCAAAGGCTGCTTTAAAGGCCCAAAAAATTGAAGTTGCCGAGTTGGTTGCAGACCTGGAGCAGAAAGGAAGAGAACTGTGTACTAGATATCAAACGATTCAGCTTCAGACTACTCAGCTTAGAGAGTTACCAGAGAAGATTGAGGGTCTGCAGACTAGAATCGACGAATTGAAAGCATCACAACAGCCGGGCTCTAGTCCAACACTAAACATGCCATTGGAGAAGACTTTGACATTGGTAGAAGAGCGAGAGAGGGAAAGAGCGGAGCTTGATAGGCAATTAGAGCAACTACAAGTGATGGTACCTAGGAAGACTAGGGAATTGGAACGTTTGAATGCAGAACTTCAGCCCCTCGAAGCCAAAAGACTCGGAAGCACCTCATCTGCCAAAGAAGCTAAGCGGAGAAAGGAAGAGGCACTCGGGGGTGTAGGAGATGATTTAGAAGAAAGAGGAAGATGGTGGAGAGGTGTAGAGACAGGCCTCAAAGGCATGCTAGGTGTTGAGAGTTAATATGCTGGGGAATTTTGTCTTATGTGCTTCGCTGGGATATACCCAAGGGTTGGATTTGGTGTTAAGGCTGTATATTAATATTGGTTTTTCGTAACATGACTGTATGATCGGAATGACAATGAACCTTATCCTAAATTTCAGGGAGTTTCGTACTTGTGTACAACGGGGAGTGTGCTGGAGGTGTGTTTGAAGTGCTTGAAACTTATAACTACCACGACAGTCTTATATAATGTCAATGCAAATATATACAGCCGTATTAGTAAATCAAATGAACGCGTTTTTTTCTTCAATTCGTCAACCTTTTTAG
>Ga0247804_10001755_pt1 | contig 10009 bp, 8 predicted proteins | sample UWRJL029104C1_FD_181142 | JGI IMG/M metagenome (GOLD analysis project Ga0247804, IMG submission 181142) | Plant litter microbial communities from Arlington Agricultural Research Station in Wisconsin, United States - UWRJ-L029-104C-1 | ecosystem: Environmental > Terrestrial > Plant litter >...
AATCATCCTGGGTTTACAACTGGGCCTCTAGCACCAAAGACGGTGTTCCATCCGGAATGGAATATGTCCCTATGCTCTGGGGAGATAAAACTGATAAAACTAATGACTGGGAAACTTCGGCTAAAAAGGCAATCGCATCTGGAAGCAAACACCTTCTCAGCTTCAACGAGCCCGATCACAAAAATCAATCTAATATTGACCCTGCGACAGCTGCAGCGGCGCACATCCAGTTCATGAACCCGCTGAGTACCGATGATATCAAAATCGGTGGACCAGCAATAACCAATGGCGAAAAAGAAAAGGGAATGGGCCATGAAGGATGGCTAGAGCCTTTCTTGCAGAAATGCGCGGGAAAATGCAAGATTGACTTTCAGCCCGTTCATTGGTACGATTCCTACGACAACATGGCCTACTTTAAGAAGTATCTCAAGGAGGCACATGACGTGGCCAAAAAACCACTCTGGATCACCGAATTCAGAGCTACAGGAAGCCCTTCACAACAAGTGCAATTCATGAAGGAGGCTCTTCCCTATCTTGATAGCTTAGACTATGTGGAGAGATATGCGTATTTTATGGTCAAGGCAGGAGAGATGATGGATGGAAATGGAGTCGGCGAAACTGGGCAAGCTTATATGTAGTAGACTGGATATAAAGCATGTCATCTTTGACATATACATTATTTGTAAATACCAAGTCATTTCGGCTTACTGGAAAATCTGGTATGGGTTTGGGTTAGGTTACATGGAGCATAGCATGGCGTTTGGGATGGTATAGCGATGGTAACGATTTGATTTAGATGTGCCACTAGTGCAATAACAAAGTATATTTTACCTACATTTCCAATCCATCCATTTATTAAAGAGACTTGCTATACCGCAAAACATTACAAAACAAAATGGAATATGTGAAGTGACTTTAATCGGGAATTGATAGAGTAACGTTTCCCCCCGAACAGCTTATGCCCTGTCTAAGCGTACCTCCTCGCCTTACCTACAGGTATCCGAAACAAACTACTTCGACCTCCACCACGACCTCCAATTTCCCATCCTCTCTTCGTCTCCTCCACCCATTCCCAACTCCTTAGCCCAGCGGGAAACTTTTGTTGCACATCGCACTCACGCGCGCCACGTCAATGTACCGTTTGCCGGCTGTTCAGCCTCGTTCAACATCACCTCTCGCCCTCGAGCTTACTCGCTTACCCTGACGAAGGTCCCCCGGCTCAGCGCAAGCGCATGCACTACACACATTGTGTTGGACCTACTGTGCCTAAAGGCTTAGTGCGTAGCAAAACAGCGCCTGCGTAGTGCATGCTGGGATTTCCATCAGGTCACTTGTTCCTTTTGTTGCGAGTCGCAGTATTTAGCTTCGCTTTCTAGTGTGTCTTGTGTGTGCGATGCTGACTTTGGTTGGTGAAGGCATGGGGGTCATTGACGACGTGCGAACTGCTGCGCCGATGATAGTTTCAGTTATGGCCGGCAAGCGAGGCTGCTATATCTGGGCCAGGGAGGTATTACTACCGCTGGGTGCTTGTCGAATTGTTTCATGGCTGATTACCACTGCCCTTGGTCGTGGCAAATAAATATTCGGATTCGAGTTGGTCGTTTGGCATTGGATGTATTGACTTTTTGACAGACGACTCGCGAAGCTCGATGATGACCATGCCTTTAAACCATCAACTTTTTCCGTGATCATTTACTGTGGAAACTCGTCCATGCCTTGCCAGTAGTGCAAACGCCTGGCGTGATGTTTGGTCCTTTAGTTGTCTACTGTAACAATGATCCACTGGACCATGCCGCCATAACATCCTTTCGTATTGCCGAAAATGGAGTTAGTAATTGCCCTATTCGAGCTGCTCGGATGCCTATTTAGGAATTGCGAAGCATATCTGATGCGCTGTGCCTGATTCCCACAGAGCTGCATTCGCGCTATGGCATGACTGCATATCCCATTTATAAATGATCAAATGGCCTGCGAGATAAATCTTGGAAATTGTAATGGTTATTAGCCCGACTCTTCTGCTATATCTACGAGGCTTTGTTTCCCATCTTGGAATGCTTTCGTTCTAAAAATTAGTTCACAGATCACTCTGAAGTTCGATAAGACATTTCATATGTGGTATTAGGTGCCAAAAGAACATGATACTCGACAGCCACTAGTAAAACAATTTAAGCATTCTCCACCAGAGGTAACGTCAAGAAACATATGGTATCCATAATCAACCAATCAGATCTCGACTTGCGTGCCGGGTTTCTGTACCGAGTCTCCAATGCTCGAAGCTACAACTTAAGGAAAGAGTCCAATGGTACGACTGTGCACTAAAAGCATCGTCTATAACGTTGATGAGACAGAAAGAGGCGACGAACAGATATGAAACAATGTAGCAGAAGAGGGTAAGAGGCAACTAAAGCAGGGGACTAAGCCTTACATTCGCTACGAAATTCGTCCGGAATATAATCCGATGGACTTGGTATATCGAATTCGTCGATCAGTATGCCCATAACTATAGTTCTAATTCTAGTGAACTTTCTGCCCATATTGAGTCTCGTTCCTCTGGAAAAAACGTGACACGATCTCAGTCACGATGGGAAAAGGAAATCCTAGATAGCGGAACTTTCCAGGTGCGGTTGGTCATGAGAACCAACTTCAATGTTTGGAATGGAACAGACCGGGTGGCCAGATATGTACATTTCGTCTACTACATTTCGTCTACTACGTAAGGCAAGCTTGATGGGTATACAGCTTCCCAAGCTCCAAAATAAACGCCGCAAAGACAGTTGAAACTCACTGACTCGCTATCCCTGTCCTTCTCCATTGCCCTCTAGAATCTGATATATCAGTTATGGATACAGGTGCTACTGCTGCATTCAAGATGTACGCATATTCGCCTGATACGGAATCATGAGAATATATTGAGGCTCAACCTCTACGACCGTCTGCATTACTCTGAGGTCGCCACCGCCTGGCGATGGGAACACGTAGAGAACAAGCAGGAGAGCTACAATAATCGTGACAACATGCTCCCAGACCGTAGGTTTTCTAAGAACCATGCCGATTTCAACGACGCGAAGAGTTGTCCATTGAGCCAGCTTTCTCGAACTAGCAAGCAAAGATTGCCCATATCTAAAGAATAAGGCAACGAAAATCCCAAAAAGTCCCCAGAGATTGTGAAATGGGTGTTCTGCCTTGGTAGCTGGCTCGGGCAGCTGGCTTTGGTTGGGGGCTGGCGGCTCCATGGCAAAAAATGCAGCTTGTTCTGCGCCCCAGATCGTTGTTTTGACCGGGTTGCGGGTGGTGTGCAAATTTGGGGGAGCTGATACACGATGGTAGATGTTTTCGAATGGACGATTTGCTCGGTAGCCGGTGTGCCAGTCGAGAGGCTCCATTCGTGCTATGCTATTCCCTTCGGTCGTGTGATCAGGAGGTGAGAAAGAGAGCACGAGTACGAGCTCGTCAGCTAGAGGAACCTGAGGGACAATTGAAGTAACTCCTTGGTGGAGCTAGATTGCAGATGTCTATGAATCAAAGGGAGTGGCGAGAAGCCAAAGTGAGCAGCTATCATCTGTTGGTCGGGACCAGAAGATCTCAAGAAGCTTCTTATATTTTACGAGGGATAGATCTTGCGCTTCCTAGACTTTTGTAAAGAGAGGCTCTGCTAATTTTGTCGTAACGTGATGGCTCTTTCATAGACCAAGAGATGTTTATGTTGTAGAGCTGCTTCCGACAGCTTCGAGAATTCCGTCGAAGCAGCACTGTCTTAAAATTAAATCAGTAAGTAAAGGGCATTTTTATTCCCTCTGCAGTCTATTTGTTTCATAGACCTAGAAGTATCGGCTGGAAAATAAGGGGTCTCTCTCGCTTAAATTGAGTTGACTGTTCAGCCATGAATTTCCATGCTTGCCTCTGTAAAGAAGCAGAGGCATGCTTCTTGCTGAACGTCTCTTCCAAAAAGAAAATAGAAATACTCGTCGTACTTAAGTTTCCCATATTTGACGCCCGTGAGTCAGCTAGCGGTCCCGTGACAGATGATTGTTGATGGCTATGACCTGGGTGCTGCTGGTGCCTATGAGTTGTGCCTGCCGCATACCGCTCGCTTTGTTGATTGCTGGTGACTCATCCATCCGCAAGACATGTTTCGCTAAGGCAAGCAAGTATCTGAAACAGTGTTCATCTAAAGGCTAGAAAGTTGCTAGAGGCTCATTGTGAATATAACTAGGTTCTGTGTTCTTCGGACGTGGATGGCATGCCATTTTCGTGGATCTGATTTGGCAGCATTCTACTTGAGCACTGACTATGATTATACTGGTTCTTTTCTGCGAGATATTGCTTGCATGGTAAGAAGTATCAACTGAGAGAGAGTGAACAAGAATGAGCCTTGCGGACTGAGTATAGAGTTTTACGATAGTCTTTATCAACATGCCGATCTTGCTCAGGTCAATGAAGCACTTCTTGTTGCCAGAGGTATGGTATACATAACGGGGCAGACTACACGTCTATGGTATTTCTCTGCCTCAAACAATGGTATGAGAACGACGGGGTTGTAGATAAGTATAAGACAAGAACCAGTGACACACATTACGAACGATTTAAAAAACGAAGAACATCGCGAGCACCCATCAAGGAGAGAATGAGAAATCAGTGAGCGTAATTATTGCAAGGAGTTCATACGTATCGAGACATCATGTTAATCTACACTCTATTGTGAATGCACCGGATAGGAAAAGGGAAACATTGCATGACAACTCTATGGTTGTTGCCACAATGGGATCGATGTCGTTAACACTTTGACATTCGAACCGCTATAAACACAGGCAATGGAAACAGATGCATTATACACACTCAACCCGGATCTGAAGGCGAGGAAAAGATATATGCGAAAACATAACCGCCGCTCAAATACCGAGTGAGAACTCAACGCCGACATCAATATCACGAGCTGAATCATATGTTAGTATTGGTTTTGATATCTAGTGGAGGAGAACTTACCCATCTTCACAACCTTCGAGAACTGCACTGCCTTCTCTGCTGCATTCTGTAAGTCATCAATAGAGAAGATCTTGAGACCCGACTCGTTGATCAACTTGTGTGCTGCCTCCATGTTGGTTCCTTGTAATCTGGCAATGATTGGGATTCTCAAGTTCATGCTTTCGACAGTGCTGATAAGACCCTTGGCAATGGCATCACATCGGACGATACCACCGAAAATGTTGACGAAGATGGCTGTGACCTTTGGATCACTTGTGATTAGAGTGAAAGCCTCCTTGATAGCCTGGGGAGTAGCTCCGCCTCCGACATCAAGGAAGTTGGCAGGCTCACCACCGTTGAGCTTGATAATATCCATGGTTGCCATAGCAAGACCAGCACCGTTTACCAAGCAACCGATGTCACCTCCGAGCTTGATGAAGTTTAGGCCGGATTCGGCAGCACGAACCTCATCAGCATCCTCCTGCGTGGTATCACGCCATGAAAAGATCTCCTTCTGGCGGAACTCAGCGTTGTCATCGAAGCCAAGCTTGGCATCCATAGCAAGAACCTTGTGGTCAGAGGTCTCGGATAGAGGGTTGATCTCAATCTGGGTAGCATCCTTCTCCATGAAGAGCTTGTATAACTTCTGAATGGTATCCTTTGCGTCCTCGATGCATTGCTCACTGAAACCAAGGTCTACTGAGATCTTGCGTGCAATTTCATCCGTAACACCCGTGTGAATATCGATATAGGTAGTAGTGATGGCACTTGGGTTCTCCTTGGCCACAGTCTCGATATCCATACCACCCTGAGAGGAAGAAACGATGACGGGTCCTTGGGAACCTCTGTCCATCAAGATGGCGAGGTAGAACTCACGACGGGCGAATTTTCGCTCGCAAATGTACACAGAGTTACAGAGACGACCTTGGGCACCGGTTTGCTTGGTAACAAGCTTTTGTCCAATCATCTGGTCTGCGAACATCTTTGCTTCCGTTGGAGAGTAGATAACACGAACACCTCCTTTTAGTCCATTGCTGAATGTGCCCTTTCCTCGTCCTCCTGCAAGAACCTGTGCCTTGATAACCTAGAAACGCCACTGATTAGCCTTACAGCACCAGCATTCCGAGAATGAGTAAGAATTTACCATATCATCGCCGCCGATCTTGTTTGCGATGGCCTCAGCCTCTTCGGCGGTTTCTGCAACAGCGCCATAGGGAACTCCAACGCCGCTCTTTCTCAGGAGATCTGCTGAGAGATACTCATGGATACTTAATTGTCTCTTCTGTTGCTGAGCAACACGAGTCAATCGTGACGCAAATGGGCGAAGTCTGTACATTTTGGTAGAGTTAGGAGGTGTGATGGAGTTATCAACAACGTTGCTCGTAAATTTACAGAGCTCGATTCTTGGGCAGACCCACATTTCAATTTTCGCCAAGGAACACGTGCAGCTGGTGAGTTTCAGGAGCTAGAACACTAATGGGCCAGTTATCTTCAGTCAATTCAAGTTTATCTTGGAAATTAAAGAGAACATGACATCTACATTGAGGTCTAGTTGTCTAGCTTGTTCTTTTCTATATATAGGTCTTGTTCGTCAGAGATCGAATAGTTCCATATATCAATCTCAAACTTCACCTTGTCCTACTCTTCTCACAAATGTTATCTACAGCCATTATCTAGACATTATTTCCACAATAGTCTACATCTTCCGACAGGTCTATAATAATACATTCTTCTGGTACACCTTATTTACCATTCGAAATGACCTTTTCTTCTTTTCCTGCGTCGAAAGAACCACGGTGGGTTGTAGTCACTCTTCCAAGTCCGTCCACTGTTTGTCCGTCCTGTCCGACATCTGCATCTGCTAGCACTGGAGGGCCAGTAAAAGTCTTGCGACCTCTGACGACGTACCAGAAAACACTAATTGCTGCAAAGAAAATGAATACAACAGAGGCGTAGTTCATGGATATAGGGGTGACCGGGATTGCTATAGGCATACAGAACAGGATGATGGCAAACATGATCCAAACCACGGTGATCAGGTTAATGATAAAACCAAACTTTCCGAGAGAAAACGTTGAATGCTTGACAGCCTTGCGACCTCGTACGAGGGAGACCAGGATGGGAATTCCGTAAGATGTACTGAGGCATATAGTTGCGACTCCCGTAAAGGCATTAAATGCAGCCGTTGATCCAAAGTAAATGCACCCAAGTACCATGTCAATGACCGTCGACAGAATCAGCCCCATAAGAGGAATATCGAAGCGTTTGTCCACGCGTGCCCAGATGCGAGAACCTGGAATTGCACCGTCACGTGCAAAGGCATAGGTGCAACGACTTGCTGCAGTCAAGGAACCAACACCTGCAAAGAACAGAATTCCTAGAATCAAGAAAAGCAATCCAAAGCCTCCAGCTGCAGATCCAGTAGCCTGCACGGAACTATGTCAGTTTCTTCATAATAGCTAGAAGTAGTGTGACAGCCACGCAACACCTAAACAGATCAAATCTAGAGTAAACTTACGGTTTTAAAGATCAAGCCAATTGGCTGAGCTTGAGCAAGTAAAAGGGAAACATCTGGAAGGACGAATAGAATTGGGATCAAGTAGAACAGCCCAGTGATGCCTGCTGCAATAACCGATAGAACCATGGCTTTGGGGACTTCTCGTTCAGGCATCTGGACTTCTTCACACACTAAACTAGAGTTAGTTCACAGCGAATTATTTAAGATTATAGATCTCAAAACGTGGAACTTACTGGAAGCTACCATTCCGTAACCAGTAAGGGTATATGCTGCTTGAAGTAGCCCAACGAACCATGCCCATCCACCCGGCCAACCACTGGCAGTGGCATCGTAGTGAGTGAATACAAATTCTGCACTTCGTCTATCATCAGCCATAACCAGGATAGTGATCATGATGATCAACACCGAAGCTCCAGTCCAGTAAATGCAAACTTTGTTAATAATATCCAGATCTGTTTATTTCATATCAGAGTTAGCGTTACATTCCAAGTAGATCAAAGGGACATCTGCCGCCATTCTACGCTAAACTAGCTGGCTCCAAGAACATGAGAGCATCTGCTCTACGTAGGAGCACTACTTCCGGAACAAAAAGCAAGGAGATTATTTGAACAAAGACAATTTACTGCCCATTATACTTACGTCTAGCTCCAAATACGTTAACCAGAAATGCAATCATCATGACTCCCCAGAAGCAGAGTACGACTTGCCACTGAGTGGCCACGTAGTCTTCGTTCCATAAAGTGATAGCACTGAGTATCAACTGAGCCCCAGAGAAGTTAATACTAAGTGTCACAGTCCAGTTGCCAACAAGGGTAAGCCAACCCGTGACCCAAGAAACAATGGGCGCGTACTTCTTCGTGCTCAGCATTGCAGACCAGTAGTAAACTCCACCGGCTGTAGGGTATACAGCGCAGATCTCTGCGAGTGACGCGGCAATCATCAACGATATGATCGAGACGAAAATCCAACCGTAGAGTACGGTAACACATTGGCCATCGGTAAGCGAGTAGGCGAATGTTGTGCTTGTTCCAAACGGAACAGCCATGATAGCAAAAGACCTACCCAGTATTAATACGTGCTTTGCCATATCCCACACAGATGTATCAGGCGCAACATATCCCATCCTTAGGTGACGTAGCGCTCTCGACACAGCTTCTTGAGGGAGAACATAAGACTTACAGGCCAAGGATACTCATCATGCCTAGAGATCGCGGAAGCTCACTCTTGTAGCCCATGTTCTGTAATGCGTCCATGGCGTTGGACGTCCGTCGGTTTGGTTGCTCCATGGTGAATGGGGGTTCCTGGTGGCTCACAGCAGGAATGTCACTCCAGGTCTGGATGTTTATCTTGGATGTATATTGCGCGAATGTTTGAAGCAGAGATTCCAAGCCAGACAGGGAGACCCTCTACATTAATGGCACCGGCTCTTTATTGACTTTGTCTGTCAATGAAGCCTATCTCGTAGCTCGGATCCCGCTTGTTGATTACCAGCCGTAATGACTGAGAGATAAGGGTCTAGCGAATTATGGGGCGGTCGACCAATTAGACGGGGTGAACTCAAATATTGGAGAAATGTGTCAGGGTTTCAAGGTTCCAAGGAACCAAGGAAGTGGTACGGGTAAGGAACAGTGCATTTACAGTCGAGGAAATGATAATGACACCCGGCTGCTGTGATAGTGGCATTGGCATTGGTACGTACTGTCTTGATTGTATGTATGTATGTGTGTATGTGTGTATGCGTGTATGCGTGTGTAGCACCTGGAGTAGAACCGATGAATAGAAACAATCCTCAAATATGCCGTGGTAGCATATATGTAACCCCAGAACTTAACTCATCATGCTTATAGTACAAGAGAGCATCGCGATAATCTAGCATATCTAAGCTGATACTGTCTGTACCATGACATGTCTAGTCGATGTTCGTATAGAGGTAATAATATACTCAGCGCGACTGGCAAAATGAAAGAAGAGTATTCTCGTTAGATGAGGGATAATGAATATCACTGATACCCTCAACATATGATAGAAGAACAAAGACACAATAGCATTGTTGTACTCGAGACTCGAGTACCTCAAGTTTCTACGAATATGCTTTTGTTGCGAGAGTGCACTGCCCTAGGACCGTATCGACTTGTTCTATACGTCGTACGCATTTCCACCACAAAGGCTGGAGACTAGCATCTAAAGGAAGATGTATATTCAATAGAGAGAGAGATAGATATATATATATCAAATCTATAGTGAGTATACATACTCAAATCTGGTCGAGTTCAAGCCACGGTTACAGTTACTGTTGCAGTTCCCACTCCGGGACTCGCTTAGCACGTACCGGCCCAGCTTGCGGCGAGTGACACCTGGTGGAACTGGCAGACTGCGAGTTCCATACAATAAATGCCATCATTTATTATTCCACCCACGACGCGGAACCACACCTGCCTGCCACCACGTCACGATATCCCCCGGAGCATTTGCAACCACATTCACAGGTCGCCCGCTCCGTCTTCACACCCCTGCTGCGCTTATTACACC
>Ga0247804_10001756_pt1 | contig 10006 bp, 8 predicted proteins | sample UWRJL029104C1_FD_181142 | JGI IMG/M metagenome (GOLD analysis project Ga0247804, IMG submission 181142) | Plant litter microbial communities from Arlington Agricultural Research Station in Wisconsin, United States - UWRJ-L029-104C-1 | ecosystem: Environmental > Terrestrial > Plant litter >...
CGGTAGGAGGGCAACGGCGGGTGGTAGGAGGGCAACGGCGGACGGTAGGAGGGCAACGGCGGGTGGTAGGAGGGCAACGGCGGGTGGTAGGAGCGGGCTGGCTGACGGTAGATTGGCAGCGGTGATTGGTAGGAAGATGGCACCCGACGGTAGCAGAACTACTGACAAAATGAGGGGCGGCTATTTTATTTTAATCAGGTGCTTGTGGAAAGGAAAATAACTTCTACTTTGGTGGGCCGAATAGCGGTCGGCTAGGAAGTTACCTTTTTTAAAACCACAAGTCATGGATACCAAACAAGACAACAAAGTGACGATGCTGCAGACAGTGCTACTGTTTCTGGCAGGCGCGGGAAAGAAGCTGGCGGACATTGCGCGGATTGGGAAGGGGCGTGATGCGCTCGAAGGGCTGGTAGGGCAAATTGTACAGGTGGGCAAAGCCCAGAACAAGCCGACAACGGGGGTAACGCTCACCCGCGAGGAGGTGAAAGCGGAAGCAGCGAAAAAAGGAGAAGTGCTGCGGCTGCTGTCCGTGACGCTGACGGAGGATGATACATTGCAAGCCGAGCTGAAAACGCCGGTGAGCAAAATGGAACAGGGAAAAGACGATGACTACGTGAAATACTTGCAGGCCATTGCGGCGGCCATTGGCACGCTGGAAGCGAAGGATTTGACGGAGTCGGGCTACGATGCGAAGGTGCTAACGGGATTGAACACCGACATTAAGGCACTGACGGATACGGCGGGGGCGGCCCGGCAAATTCAGCTGGGCACGACGGCGGCGACGGACGAGCTGCCGGAGCTGTTCGGGCAGGTGGATGTGCTGCTGGAAAAAACACTCGACCCGCTGGTGAAGGCGCAGAAGCTAAGTTTGGCCGAGGAGGTGGCCGGGTATGAGAAGGCGCGGCGCATCATCCACACGGCGGCGCGCAAGCGGGCGCGCTTTTCGGGCACGGTGGCGCCGGGGGCGGTGGTGCTGGTGTATGACCGCCACACGGCGGGCGTGGTGGACCCCACGCTGGGCAACCGCTCGGGCCGGGGCCGGGCGCTGCGCTTCTACACGGCCGACAGCCCGACGGCGCGGCCCTTGCCGGGCCAGGGCGTACTGGTGAAGCACAAAACCGACCTGCACCTGGAAAGCTACGCCCGCCTGGGGCCGGATGCGGAGGCCCCGTACCTGCTGGCGGTGCTGGAGGGCATCGACGGGGAGGGGCGGTACGTGGTGCAGTAAGTGCCTGGGGGCCCCGGTCGGCCGCTATGCGGCCGGGGCCTCTCGGGAATGGAAACGCCCCGGGCCTGGGAAGGCGCGGGGCGTTTTTTTGTGGGGTGAGCGAAAGGGGAAGGCTCAATCTAAAAATTCAACAGGTACGGTTTTACGAACAAAAGGCAGGGAGCGCATGAGCATGGTGAAGGAGGCTCGTCGGGATAGTAATACCCGCAACTCGGCTTCGGCCTGAGCACGGTCTTGCAGGTCGTTGGTAGCACAGGCGTCGCGGTAGTGGCCCCAGGCCAACAATACTTTATCGTATTGGCGCTTAATCAGGCCGCGCAACTCACGGGTTCGGTTGCGAGACTCTACATCACCGGGACGGCCGTTGTGCAGGATTTGGAGCAGCTGAGCCGTGTTGGCAGCCTTTGGGTTGGTGGCGTCGCGGGGCACAAAGCTGGGTTCGCGGCCCATGTCGGCGAGGGTGTAGAGGAGGTAGTTTTCGACGTCGTCGGTACAGGGGTCGAGTAGGCCGCCGGGTGGGAGTTGACGCGGCCGCATCATGTTGGCTTTGTGCTCGGCAGGGTAGAGGTTGGTCCAATCGTAGACGCGGGCGGGGTTCTGGTTAGCGGGCTCGAAATGGTCGACGTCCATTTGCCAAGCGCTGATAAACTGCTGCTCGGTGAGGTAGCACTTGGCGTAGAAATAGGTGTCGAAGGCCGTGAGCAGGTCGGAAGAGCGGTAGCTCTCGGGCTTCGCGGGCTTGGGCAGGGTGGGGTCGGCGGCGTGAGCGGCGCAAGCAGCTACGTACTCCTGAATAGCTGGGGTAGCTAGTGCGGCGGGGGCGACAGCGGGACGAACGATGCGAATCATGTTCTAGCCTTCCTGAAGCCCGATTAATTGCGCCTCTACTTCGAGCCGTAGCACTGGAGACATATAGCGGCCTTTTTCGGCCAGCAGGTCGAGCAGTTCGCGGCGGGCCTGAGTATGGTCGGGCAGTTTCGCAATGCGGGCAATATCGGCCATGATGTCGTCGGCGACGTTGGAAAACTCGTTTTCGACGCCGAAGTGGCCCTGCATAAGCTCGGAGTAGCTGCTGCCGGCGGCCACGTCGCCGAGCTGCTGGCCGGTGCTGAGGTCGAAGACGGTGGCCCCGGTGATGCTGGACGCGACGGCCGGCGAGTGGGTGGCGACGATGAATTGCAGGTTGGGGAAGAGGCCGGTGAGCAGCGGCAGCATCTGGTACTGCATTTCGAGGTGCAGGTGGGTTTCGGGCTCGTCGATGAGCACGAAGCCGCAGGGGTCGTAGCGGTAGTCGTTGGCTTGCTTGCGCAGCAGGTCGGTGCGCATGAGCAGCTCGGTGAGGATGCTCAAGAAGGCCGAGAAGCCGGCCGAGAGCTGGTTGAAGGTGAAGCGGCGGCCGTCGGAGAGGTTGATGTAGAACTCGAAGTTTTCGCGGACGAATTCGAGTTTGAGGTCTTTGTCAGCAAAGATTTTGGCGAGGGTTTCTTCGAGCCTAGTGAAGAACTGTGCTTCTTGTTGAGCAGCCTCTTGGTTGCCTTCCATTACTTCGAATATTTGGAAGACTTTTTTATTAACGAGGTATTGTTTGAAGAGGATAGAAGGAGAAACAGGATTATGGTCTTTGTTGATTTGTAAGACTAAATCAGCGTCTCTGCTTACAGTTTCTACGTCTTGTAATTGAGTTTTACGAGTGGCTTCAAAGAAGGCAATAATAAGTTCCGATTGAGCTTGCATTAAGCGTTGCGGTACTTCTGAATAAGTCAGGAGTACTTTACCAATTGTGTCAAGCTGCCTCTGATAGGAAGTAGTATCCCTTTTAGGTTGGTCCCCGCGTTTAAATATTGATTGTAACCAACCAACATGCACGGCTGCGCTCTCTTTATTATTGGTGTCGTATCGTATTACTTCCGCAACTGCTCGTAACACCGTCGTTTTCCCCGACCCATTGCGTCCCGTCAGAATCAGATGCTTGAACGGCTGCCCGGCCTCGAACACCGGGATGGTGAGGTTCTGGTGGGCGTAGCAGTCGTTGATGTGCAGCTGCTGGAGGTAGGGGAATTCGGCGGGGGTAATCATAGGAGCGGGGAGTACGGCCCGCGAAACTACGTAGCCGCCGCTACTCCGGCCGCGTCCAGTAGATGGTGAACGTGGTGCCCTGGCCGGGCGTGCTGCTGACGGTGAGGTGGCCGCCCTGGCTGCGCACGATGCGCTGCACGAGGTAGAGCCCCACGCCGGTGCCCTCGATGTGGGTGTGCTGGCGGGCGAAGAGCTGGAAGGTGGGGTTGTTGGGGTTGTCGAGCTCCATGCCGAGGCCGTTGTCGCGCACTTCGAGCACGGGCTGGTGGTCGTCGGGGGTGAGGTAGCTGCGGAGCAGGATGGGGGGGGGCCGGGTGGGGTGGGCGAACTTGAGGGCGTTGCTGACCAGGTTATGGGCCACGGAGCGCAGGTTGGCGCGGCTGTAGAGCAGGCCGGGAGCTTCGGTCACGTTTATTTCGACTTCGGCGTTGCCCTGCAGAATCTGGGGGCGCAGGCCGAGCAGCACTTCTTCGAGCAGCAGCTCCAGGTCGAGCACTTCGACGGGCTCCTGCTGGGCGCGCTGGCTGCGCACGGTGGCGGCGAGGTCGCGCAGGGTGTGTTCGAGGGTGAGGAGCTCGTCGTTGACGAGGCGCAGCATCACGGCCTGGTCGGGGTCGTGGAAGGTGGCGGCCTGGCTCAGTTCGTGGAAGAGGCCGCGCAGGTTGAGGGTGGGCTGCTTGAGGTCGTGGCTGGCGGCGTACACGAAAGTGTCGAGGTCGTGGTGGGCGCGGGCCAGCTCGTCGTACTGGGTTTGGAGCACTTGGTGCAGGCGGTAGTGCTCGTCGATGTCGGTGCAGGCGCCGAACCAGCGGGGGCCGCTGGCGTCGGCCAGCAGGCGGGCGCGCACGACGTGCCAGCGGTACACGCCGTCGTGGCGGCGCATGCGGTACTCGCCCTCGAAGGTGGTGCCGTGCGTCACGCTCTCGACCCAGGCGCGGGCGGCGGCGGGCTGCTCCTCGGGGTAGAGCAGGCTGACCCAGCCGGTGGGGCCCAGCTCGTCCTTGCTGAGGCCCGAGTAGACGGTGGTGTACTGGTTGTAGTAGTCGATGAGTCCGTGGGCGTTGGCCGTCCAGATAAGCTCGGGGATGCTGTCGGCGAGGAAGCGCAGTTCGGCCTCACCGCGGCGCAGGGCCTCGGCCACCTCGCGCTGGTCGTGGATTTCGGTGAGGGCGCCGTGCCAGAACACGGGCGGGTCGGGCAGGTGTACTTCGGGCAGGGCGCGGCTGAGCATCCAGCGATACTGGCCGTCGAAGCGGCGCAGGCGGTACTCGTGGTTCCAGCCGGTGCCGGCGTGGCGGGCGGCCTCGGTGTGGTAGAGCACGCGCAGCCGGTCGTCGGGGTGAATGAGCAGGGGCCAGATGGCCGTCAGGTCGGCCGTGGGCGGCTGGCCCGTGAAGCGGTACCACTGCGGGCTGACGTAGGTGCAGCGCCCGCTGGCATCGAGCGAGAAGCTGATGAGCGGGGCCGTTTCGGTGAGCACGCGCAGGCGGGCGTCGAGGTGGCGGGTGGTGAGGGCCAGCTCGTGGGCCTGCTGGCGGGCTTCCTCCTGGGCGGTCACGTCGAGGGCCAGCAGCAGCAGGCCGGCTACCTGGCCGTTCTCATTTTCGTAGGGCTCGGCGGCGAGGTCGAAGTAGCGACAGTCCTGGGAGCCGGGCAGGGGCCCGCAGGAGCAGGCCTTGGCCGTGTAGGGCTTGCCGGACGTCAGCACCTGGCTGAGCACGCCGGGCAGCGACTCGGGCAGGCTGCCCCGGTGTTCGGCCAGGGGCTGGCCTTCGCTGGGCTCGCCCACCAGCTCGCGCATGGCCTCGTTGACGAAACCAAAACGCAGCTCTGCGCCTTCGAGAGTGGCAACGCCGGCGGGAAGCTGGCGCAGAAGCTGGGCGAAGGGCGGGGTGGGCATACCAGAGAAGAGCAGGAGAAAACACCAACCAACCGGGTAGCAGTCAGTATAAGCCGCAAGTTACGGCTAAGTTGGTACTCGGGGCTTGCGGGGGCTTCGTCGCTTAAGCCATTACGGGCGTCAAAGGCGCGGGCACCGGCTGCTGGTAGGGCTGCGAGGGGTCGGGCCCGAACACGGCCAGGCGCACCAAATCGACCAGCAGGGCATCGGCAATGGCCAGCGAGTCGGGCACCGGGGGCACCTGGTGCGGCAGTAGAAAGCCCTGCAGCGTGGTGAAGCCCTGGGGTTCGAGCGGGTGAAAGGCCATCGACCAGTTGGCGAAGCTGCGGGTGGTGATGGGTTTGTCGACGAGCTTCTGGACGTGGGAGTGGCGGCCGTCGCGGGCAATGCGCTCGAACAGGGCGTCGGCCACGGCATCCTCGGCCTCGAAAAGCTGGGCGATGTTGCCGTGGCTGTAGAAGAGAATGCCGGTTACGCCGTCGCGGGCGTTGTTGTGGCGGCTCTGGCTGAGCAGGGCGTTGAGGTCGGTGTCGGAGAGCGGGCGCACGGCCCGGCTGATGTACACGATGTGCTTCATGTGCAGCTGAAGAAGGGGGAACGGCGGTCCTACGCAGGTTAGCTCGACAGTGTTGAGCCCGGCACGGTACTTTTGCCCCCGCACAATCACCCGCTACTCTTCTCTCGCCGCTATGAATATTTCCCCGGCCGCCGTGCCAGCTACCACCCTCAGCCCCAAGCCGCACTACGCCATCCTCGACGGCCTGCGCGGGGTGGCTGCCCTCACGGTGGTGGCCTTCCACCTCTGCGAGGCCCACGCCACCAGCCACCTCGACCAGCTGATAAACCACGGCTACCTGGCGGTAGACTTTTTCTTTCTGCTGTCGGGCTACGTCATCGGCTACGCGTATGACGACCGGTGGTCGCGCATGACGCTGGGCGGGTTTTTCAAGGTGCGACTCATTCGCCTGCAGCCGCTGGTGGTGCTGGGGATGCTGGTCGGCGCGGTGCTTTTTTACTTTCAAACGGGGCCCTTGTGGCCGGGCATCAGCCAGACGCCGGGGTGGCTGGTGCTGCTGGTGATGAGCATCAATGCCACCACGCTGCCCGTGCCGCTGGCGCTGGATATTCGGGGCTGGCACGAGATGCACCCGCTCGACGGGCCGGCCTGGTCGCTGTTCTACGAGTACATTGCCAACATTCTGTATGCCCTGGGCGTGCGCAAATTCTCCAATGCCGCGCTGGCGGGGCTGGTGGCGCTGGCCGGCGGCGTGCTGGTGCATTACCTGCTCACGAGCAAGGGCGGCGACATCGTGGGCGGCTGGTCGCTGGAGCCGGAGCAGCTGCGCGTGGGCTTTACCCGAATGATGTTCCCGTTTTTTGCCGGGCTGCTGCTGCGGCGGCTCACGCGGCCGGGCCACGTCAGCAACGCCTTCGGCTGGTGCAGCGTGCTGCTGCTGGCGGTGCTGGCCTGGCCCCGGGTGGGCGGGGCCGAGCATTTGTGGCTGAATGGCTTGTACGAGTCGTTCAGTATCATCCTATTGTTCCCACTCATCGTGTGGCTGGGGGCCAGCGGGCAGGTGAAAGGCGCGGGCGCGGCGCGGCTGTGCAGGTTCTTCGGCGACATTTCCTTCCCCATCTACATCACGCATTACCCGCTCATTTACACCTACACCGCCTGGGTGGCCCGCAATAAAGTGACCCTGCCGCAGGGGCTGCCGATGATGGCGCTGACCTTCGGAGCCAGCGTGCTGTTGGCTTACCTCAGCTTGAAGTTCTACGACGAGCCCGTGCGCCGCTGGCTGCGCCAGCGCTTCCTGAACCCGGCGCCGCGCCCGGCGTAAACGCCATAAAACAGAGGCCCGAGCCTCTGCAACCGTTAACCAACCAGGAGGCGCACGGCCACGGCTATGGCCGCCCGCACTGCTTCCTGGAGAAGCCAGAGCCAAAAACCATTTTCGGTTTTTGGTGGTTTATGAAGCACGGATTTCTTCCGTATCTTCGCCGCACGAACCTTGCTCATTTGGACTGGAGTTAGGTGTGCAACCACCTACTTCCCGAAGCCCTAGCTGTTCCACCAGTTAGGGATTCACCTTTTCAGGAGGTAGCCGTGTGGTGAGGTGGCGTAACCGTGCGGTAAGACAAATGTAACGCTAGTCGTTGCCGAGCCAGCCTTTGCGCCAGAAATAATACACCTGCCCGGCCACCACCAGCGCCAGAAACAGCAGCACGCCCTGGTAGCCGTAGGGCGAATACAGCTCGGGCATGTTGGCCGGGTTGATGCTGCCGTCGGGGGCCTCGCGCTGGAAATTCATGCCGTAGAGGCCGACCACAAAGCTCAGAGGAATGAAGATGGAGCTGATGATGGTCAGTACTTTCATGACCTCGTTCATACGGTTGCTCTGCTCGGCGTAGTAGAGCTCGGTGAGGCTGCTGATGCTTTCGCGGTAGCCCTCGGCCAGGTCGAGGGCCTGCACGGCGTGGTCGTAGCCGTCGTTGAGGAAGAGCTTCATGTCGGGCGAAATGATGTCTTCGGGCAAACGTAGCAGTTCGGCAATTTTGTCTCGCTCCGGGTACACCAAGCGGCGGAAGCGCACCATGTCTTTTTTGAGGCGCAGGATGCGGTTGAGCAGGCGCGGGTCGCGGCGCGGGGCCACGATGCGCTCCTCGAGCCACTCTATGTAGTCGCCGATGGCGGCCATGGTGGGAAAGTAGTGGTCGAGCACCACGTCGGTGAGGGCGTAGGCGAGGTAGAGCGAGGGCTTGCGGCGCAGCTGGCTGAAATTGGTGCGGATGCGCTGGCGCAGCACGTCGAGGCAGTCGTCGTAATCGTCCTGGAAGGAGAGGACGTAGTTGGGGCCGGTGAAGAGGGAAAGCTGGTCGTCATCGACTTCCAGGGTGCTGGGCAGAAAGTCAATCATGCGCGAGACGAGGAAGAGGCGGTTGTCGTCGAAGAGGTCGACTTTGGCGCGCTGGTAGTCGTTGAGCACGTCTTCCATCTGCAGCGGGTGGATGCCGAAATCGTGCATCAGGTGCTCGATGGTGGGCAGGTCGCCGTAGCCGCGCACGTCCACCCAGTGCTTGAGCTCGGGGTGCTCGCGCAGGTGGCGAATCATTTCGGGGTAGTGGTCGGTGTACTCTTTCTCCTCGATAAAATCATCAGAATAGGAGAGCAGAAACAGGCGGGGCTTGAGGGCGCCGGGGCGGATGTTGAGGGTGCCGGGGCGCTGGCCCACGTTTTGGTCGCGGGCCTGCTGGGTGGCGGCCTGGTCGGCAATGCTGAAGTTGCTGGCCGTGGGCTCGGGGTTCATCGGCGAAAAATTGGGCGTAGAGGCAGACACTGGATTCATGCGCAAAAACGAAGGACGTAGTCGGGCTTACGCCGCCCGGCCCGGCGAAGATGCCACCCAAAACGGGAAGCCCGGGTGACCAGCATGGCTGCCGAACCCCGACCTGTACCGTACTTTGCTCACCAAACAAGCCGGAGTACGATTGAGCCAAGCTGATTTTATAGTTGCGGGAAGTGCCCGCCCGGCCGGGCAATTGCGTGTCTGGCAGGCGCCGGGACCGGCCGCGCCGCCCCGGCCGCTGGCGTTCGAGTCGTTTCTGTATTTGCTGCCCGCGCATCAGCAGCTGGCCCCGGCTAGCGGTTCGGTACTCAGCTTTTACCTCGAAGACGAAGCCCGCCAGCAAAGCGTGGCCCAGCTGCATATAACGCTGGATGCCGCCGGCCTGGCCCGCAGCCCCGCCCAGGCGCCCTTTGGGGCCGTGCAGCTGGCGGCGGGCGTAAGTTCGGCCGAGCTGCATTGCTTCCTGGATGAAGTAGAGCAGGCACTAAGAAACCAGGGCATTACCCGATTTGCCCTGCGCGGCTACCCCTTCGCCTACGACCCCGCCGGGGCCGCCCTGCTGGCCGAAACCCTGCGCCAGCGCGGCTACCGTGTGCCGCTGGCCGAGCAGAACTACCACCTCGCCACCGGGCGTGACTACGAAGCCCACCTGCACCCCTCGGAGCGGCGGCGGCTGCACAAGTGCCGGCGGCACGGCTTGTTTTTCGAGCAGGAGCCGCCGTATTTGCTGCCGGCGGCTTACGAGTTTATTGCCGCCTGCCGGCAGGAGCGGGGCCAGGCGCTGTCGCTGCCGCTAGCGCGGGTGCAGGAGCTGTTTCGGGCGTTTCCGCGCGAGCATTTTTTGTTTTCGGTGCGTGAGCCGGGCGGCGAGTGGGCGGCCCTGACGGTGGCCATTCGGGTGAGCGGGCGGGTGTTGTATAACTTTTACCCGGCCAGCCCGCTGCGGTATAATTCCCTGAGCCCGGTGGTGCTGCTGAATGAGGGGCTGCACCATTTTGCCGGGGCCAACGGCATGACAGTGGTGGATTTGGGCACGTCCACGCTGGATTCGGGGCCAAATGCGTCACTGCTGCGGTTTAAGCGGCATTTGGGCGGGGTGGCGGGGCTGCGGCTGAGCTGGGAGAAGGAGCTAGGATAGAACGAAGCTCCCCTCCTTGGAAAGGGGGGGATGTTGCGCTGAAAGCGCAACGGGGGTGGTTCGCCCGGTCGCGCCGTCAGGGAGATTATTGGCAGCGGGAGGGCCGTCCTAACGGCGCGAGCGGGCGAACCACCCCCGCTCGGCGCTCTTCGCGCCTCACATCCCCTCCTTTCCAAGGAGGGGAGTTTGTCGTTCTTTGCGGCTGCAATGCCTTCTCAACCCCGCTCTGCTCCCCCCAATAGCATTCGCCAGTTTCTGCGTGGCTCGGTGGGGGCGGGCGTGGCGGTGCTGGCGCGGGCGGCGGGGGCGCTGGTGCT
>Ga0247804_10001757_pt1 | contig 10006 bp, 7 predicted proteins | sample UWRJL029104C1_FD_181142 | JGI IMG/M metagenome (GOLD analysis project Ga0247804, IMG submission 181142) | Plant litter microbial communities from Arlington Agricultural Research Station in Wisconsin, United States - UWRJ-L029-104C-1 | ecosystem: Environmental > Terrestrial > Plant litter >...
TATTGTTGGATTATTTACTTTCTCAAACGTGGTACTGTCCTTTAAACCCAGGAAGAATTTGTTCCCCTTCATTTGGCTCGTAGACTAGCTTAGACTTTTGCTGCCAAGTTTGCTTTAGGGTGGTAAATTCTAGCAAAAGTTAGTTAGTGAGGACTTATTATATATATGTTCCTCCTCCAATAAGAAGCAACGTACCTCCCATGGTCGGTACTGGGTGACCATTCTTTTCGAATTCATTTTGCGTATATCCCGCCCTTTTTAATACGGGAGAGTCGATGGTCTTGAGCACCACATCGTTCTGTGGACGCGCAAAGTAAAGAAGGCCAAGACGATCAACATGCTGTTGATCTTTCGGAGGGACAGATACCTTGAAGAATAAGTCAGTTTCATGGCTATGCTAGGGAATAAAGAAAGTAAAATTACCCGGTGAATTGTTGACTGGACGTATCCCCCAGTCAAAAAGCTGAGCGCATCACAAGCGTTGACAGTTAGGCTTCCGTCAAGTGGTTTCGCCCATTTCCAAGCTCCGGTCTGATGATCTTTGATCTGAAGTGCAGCCACTGGTTGGCGAAACAGAAGAGTGATTGTACCCAGATCAGTGTGTCCTCGGGACCAAAGACCGTCACCGAGTTGCTGTATCTCTTCGGGGGTGAACTTCGAGTACTTCATGTATCGGAGGTGGGATTCGTCGTGAACCTCCCATCTATGGATCTTGGTGAAAAAGTCAGGAGGTAACTCGAGAGCTAGAGCGATGAGATGATTTAAAGGGTCTAAGATCTTGTCATGAAGATTCTGCGTTTGCCAGTAAGTTCAGGCCTAACACAAAATATACCGGTCATCGCCTACCTTTGCAAACCCTTCGATCTCAGTGAGATTATCTTTCAACAACTCCGGGACAGGCTGGATGATGTGTCCGTTGTTCGCTACAAGTAATTATTAGCTTAATCTGGGAATCATAATTGGAAATTCTCGACCTACTAGCCATATTCCACACCTCGGTCTTGTCAGGAATTCCTCCACCCAGAATTCGGCGACCAGCAGGTCTGTAACCGTTGTATTCTCCAGCATCAAGGTTCGGCACATACTTGCTCTTCTCTTCGATTGGGAGTTCATAAAACCGCTGACCAAGGGCGAATTGCCTATCTACGGCCTCTTGAGAGATCTCAAAGTTCTTCACATAGAAGAATCCTTTGGTTCGGATAGCATCGATAAGAGTCTGGGCAAGCTCTGCATTCCCCTCTGGCGTGCCATACTTGGATAAATCAACAGTTGCCACTAAATTTTATCCATAATCAGTAACCACTTTAGACCGAGCTTTTCGGATAAATCAAATAGTCTATAGTGTTGGTACGTACAATCGGCCCATTCTAGGTCCTCTTGGGTTTCTGGGACGTGATCATACTGTAAGAAATCTCGTTATCAGCAACCAACTTAACTTGGACGATGACCTCTTGGCCGAATTATCATACCTGATATAGCTGTGGAACGGCCGACGGCATATTGGGCAAATTGATAAGCGTAGAAAGATGTTTGATGGGTTGAAAGCAAGAAGAAATTGAGCTTTCAAGTCAGTTTTTGTTACTTATAAATAATTCTCAGCAAACAAACTCCTCCAAGTCAACAAAAGTGTAATAAGGGCTTGGTGGTAAATTTGGCGGGAAAAGACTCCGAGTTGGCAGTGGGTGCTGGGTCACGAAATGTGGAGTTACCCCAATGTGATCTTTGGACGCCATTCCGCTATCTATTGCGCCATATACACATAAATAATATCTCAACCATCAATCATCCTCCTACAGGAAATTATTTTCCTTCGTTCGTTGATCTCCCTTGGAAGATATCAATTGGGTTCTTTAGTGTCCTGCGTGAGCTTTGGCAGAGGGGTCGTTGGGTGACGGCCATAATTAAGCCTGCTGGATTGGTTCCTGACGACCAAATGGCACCAGGTAGCCAAGCATTTGTGTAGTGATGGAAAGAATAGGATCAAAACAATGGGGTTGAAGATGTGCTTTCAATTTCTGGGTCGCCAAGTTGACGGAAAACCCACTTGGGTGGTAGCTCAACATCTAATATCATGTATTCCATCCTTCGTGATTATTGGCAAGATTGCGTATCTGGATGGACTCATGAATCCCATTCTATGCAAAATTATCAAATCAGTGGATCCTCACAACTGTTATAAACATATATCCTCTGGCTGTGGACGCACTGCTCATCGTGCAAAAGCTTCTCAGAGATGGGGTTCACACATACACTAAAGGCCAACGAGGTTGGGGCAGTGGTATTCTCGGTTTTTAACTGGTATCGTGAGTTCTTGTTGTTTGTGGATAGAATTACATATCGAACATGAGTCTAACACCCAAACAGCTTCTGAGTATCCTTTGGCTGAACGAAAACTCTTGCGGAAACTGGATCTAACAATTTTAATTTTTGGATGTCTGAGTTGTAAGTCCATGTTCTGAATAGCAACCAAAAAATCTCATTATTTTAACATGTTCTAGTTTTCTGTCGAGCAAGTTCAAGTTCATCTACCTGAAATCTGAAGCAGCAAGCTCATAATTGAAATAGTTTCTCGGCCAACAAAACATTACAAATGCCTATGTCTCTGGAATGAAAGAAGATCTCAACGCCTATGGCAATGAGCTCAATTACTACAAAATGTCGTGTAGGTCTTCCAATCCCATTGCAAACAGAATTTCGGTCACTGAAATCCCATCTCTAGATAATGCGGCTTATGTCGTTGGGCAGATACCGCTGATGACCTTACAGACAAAAGCAAAGATGTAAATATTATTTGACATATAGCCTTCTCAGGGTCCACGCTGACAATCAATTTTGTAGTGCACCATTCCTCCTCCCCACCCTCCAGATTACTTGGGCCATCATTGGATTCTGTCAGTCTAGGGTTACGAAAAACTGGCATCTTTATCTACTTCGTGCTCTCACAGGATTTCTGGAAGCTTCATCGTTTGGTGGTACCCACCTGATTCGTAAGCTCTTTATCTCTACGAAAGCAACTGGTATCTATTTACTAATTTGACCTTTTAGTTGGAAGTTGGTTCAAAAACGAAGAATTGTTCAAGCGAGCTGGAGTTTGGTTTATGGGTAACTCGCTAGGTTCTATGTTCTCTGGCTACCTTCAAGCTGCTGCTTATCGGAACTTGAATGGAAAACTTGGTTTGACGGGCTGGAGATGGTTATTCGTAATTCGTAAGTCAACAGCTTCCCAGCTTAAGTTTGTATACCATAGAGATACTAAAATTTCTTGCATATAATAGACGGTATCATCACCCTCCCGATATCTGCTCTTGGTTTTGCATTCTGGCCAGGGCTTCCCATCTCTCCTAAGAGATGGTTCTTCACAGAGGAAGAACATGCTCTTGCTCTAAAACGTATCCCGGTTGTAGAAAAGGATGGAATAACCTGGAAGACGTTTAAGTACACCCTCAAACGCCCTATGTTTTGGATATGTGTTCCATGCTATGTGTAAGTAAAGATATTCGACCTTACACCTTAGTTATTTGTTTACTAATTGAGAAAATGTATAGTTGTCTAGTCCAAGCACATTACTGGACAGGTTACATGGCACTGTGGCTTAAAGCTGCAGGATATTCGGTAGCACTTCGGAATATCCTTCCTACCTTCATCAGCCTTATACAAGCGTTGTCCTCGTGGTAAGTTATCCGTGTTAGCAAGATCCCTCAGGCTTCCAAAGTAGAGACATGTGTCTAAACTCATAAGACATTCCAAAGTTTCGAATTTTCATGGCTTCCCATCCTAAAGATTTCTTAAACATGTATTGACTGACTTCCCAATGTTTCAGGCTTGGTACGACTCTTGCTGGCTGCCTAAGTTTACGAGGATTATTTACTTTTCAATTTGTAAATATATCCCAGACTATCCACTAGCATGCGACTAACACTTACAGTCTTTTGTATTCTTCGCTTTGATAACTCTGTCGGTATGGAGTGTCCCTGATGGTCTTAAGTTTGTCGCGTTTTATTTCGGGGGATTGTCCGGAATGGCTTCACCAATTCTTGTAACTCAACCGCCTCCCATCTTTCCCTCACAAATAGCTAAAAAAAAACAAGTACTCCTGGGTAAATTTTACGCTCAAAGAAAATTATGGGGAGAGAGGTTTAATTATATCGTCTATGATGACTGCTGGCTTTTGCACCAACATCTGGGTTCCGCTCTTCACCTTCCCTGCAGTCGAAGCGCCAGAATGGAAACATGGATACCCTGCCGCTACCGTCTTCTTATTCGCAATGTGGGTCATTTTGATGTTTGGGACATGGTTCATGGCCAGGTGGAAAAACAAAAATCCGGATCTTGAGATGCAGCTCGCAAGAGAGCAGGCTATAAAGGATTCCGAAGCTGCTTCGGAGGGTGGAACCGATGGGGAGGGTAAGAGAGGTATCGCGGCTACCAAGGAAATAATTCTGCAGGATACGAGTTCCGGGAAAAAGGAGTAGGTTGTGGGGAGCACATTCCTTTGAGGTATTTCGAATAACTGAGAAATGTCTTGAAATGGTGTATCACACATGTGCATAGGTAGGATCTTTAGGGTACTTCAACGAAGGGACTTGAGGTATCACTATTGCTACTCAAGTTACACAAGGCGGAATGAAAGAGTTACACTACCTACTATATCTCGTAGGTATTGTTGTTACCAGCTGTTGAAACTCTTTCCCACTACACCGCTGATCTTTGCGAGGTAGAATTCTACTCCTACCATGTTAATCTTTATATTGGCATTGGGTATCTTACTCAATCCATCACCTGCAAGAACCAGTATTTCTAAATAGAATAAATCCAAAAGTTACATCACATTCTAGGCCTATGATCTAACCTACTTTTTCACCCTCACTGTACGATACACCAGGAGCCATTCCTCACGATCATTTTGTCCAAGTAGTGCAAAATGAAGGGACTCATACTCACTGCACCTAGGGAGTATCAAAAAGATGTTATATCTTTGTCTAGTGATCAATTCCTCGATTTTATTGATCTAACGGCCATGTTGAGCCACAGTGAAGCCATGTCGATACATGAGATCAGGGTGGTATTTACCTTTATGAGAGCAGAGCGGGGGTGCTAAATATCGATATTCATCTTCCAATTTGTGCATTCTGTCTCATACTCTATCTAAGATGGAGGGTGGGGGCCTCATTCAAGTCCAAGCATAAGGTTGGCGTTATCTCATCACTACGGACAGCCTACAGCGAAAGTCTAAAATGCTAGCCCCATGAACTGTTGGTGCCCAAAAGTAAGCGAAACTCCTCTTTTCCTCCGATTTGCATCTGTCAGTGAGAACTTCGGCGAATGTCATTGTGTTGGCACATATCGCGTGTAATCTATTCATAGTCACATTTGCGCAATGGCATATATGGCAATTCTTGTTTAAAAAAGGGCCTGGTGTTTATCTGTCCGGTAACTCAGGAAGAGAAGTGACCAACCTTGTTGAGAACCTTTTGGGGTCTATTGTGGATTCCCTTATAATCGATAGTGCAGAAAAAAAGATTCTTGAGAGGCAAGATCAACTTGATGCGAGGCATATTGAATAGCTACTCCAAACTATGAGAATCCTTAAGAGTTCCCAAGAATTAAACCTAACTAGTCTAAAGATCACTACGTAGGCTCATACTCTCTGGCTGGGGTCCTAGTCTGTCTACTGTAGCTATTGTGGCTCACGTACCAACTCCCACTACCTAGTACTGTACTTTATACATAGATAATTGCTCCATCACACCACAAAGACTCCTCTAGACTAAAATACATAATGAAGAACTTGCTTCACTTGATCAAGTCAACATCCATATAGCTTCTTTAGATCCTTAACATTAAACCCTTCTTCATCTTCTTCAACTTCAGTAAAGCGCTAGTCAAGCCATTCAATCCAAGGCGTCTTGCCCCATTCTTCAAAAACTATTTCTGAAACGGGTCCGTCGAAATGCGTCCACCGCACTGCTCCTCGAATCTTGTTAATTGAATCGCTTCTCATGCCTAGAACATCCTCCTCACCCTCATCTGGATAAGGCTGTAGCGTAATATCCACTTGCATCATCGTACCATATCTCTCATTGCTTCTTACCCAAGTTACTGTCGATCAACACAACGGATCCTTACAAATGAGCAGCATATCCTCATATATTTCTCCCAACAACTTCCCTTTCCCTAATACTCCTCATACACTTGTCATGGTACGGTCCCGATCTCGTACGGAACATATTCCAAATTGTCATGGTAATCGGCTGGAGAGGTAACATACGGCGCCAACTTGCACTCTGATACATGAACCGAGGATCAGCCTCAACGCGCTGCCAATTGAATCTAAACCATCACTCTATGGCCGAGTGCGGATCCCAACCCGCCTCGTCAGCATCATTATCTGTATCTTCATTCTCATCAGTTTTAGGTTCCGGGCCTTGGTTAATCATATATGCTCTAAGCCAGTCCTCCCCCTTTTGGAATGCCAAAAAGTGTATAAATGGCGTATTCACCTGGAGCCCATGGAGTGAAAAACAAATCTTGCTGGATATATCGACTATTTTCGATGACACATTTCCAGGTTGACGAAACGCGCGGAAGGCGGGTTAGAAGATCGATAAATAGACAGTTTTCCAGAATCTGTTCCAGAAGCTCGGTGGTGTTGAGGCAGATGGTGGACGAAGAAGCCTTTGTTAGAGTTCTAAGTTCATCTATCTCTGCAACATTCTGCTTCTTTTCTGGTGGTGTCGAGGAACTGATAACAAAATCAGGGTCAAAATATAAAGGTCTCAAGGCGAGGTCGCTAGGATCGATTGGTAGAGCTGGGTAGTCCAAGAGTATGTCGTCATCCTCCATCCTAGGTGGTCAAGCTTGGTATCGATTGAGAAGAAGAATGGAAAATGTGTAAATTTTGGATTTGTTCTTTGGAGACGATAGGAAGGCTCAGCTAGGTTACATTCGAGTACACATGCCGTGGTTAGGTGAAGCTATTAATAGCCAGGTCACGCTAGTATGCACATCGAACTTGTTACTTACCAGTCAAGCGCACATATAATAAATTCTCTTCCCATTTTAGCTTCCTTGGGCAATGTTTCTTTTTTGTGACACCCCTTTTTAGGTTGACATCATGATTCTTGGGTTGGGGAGAGGCTTTTGATTGGGGAAATCTCGGGTTGAAGCCCTCTTTTATCAGGCAACCCCATCCATCCTTCGGCACTTAAACTGTTGGCAGGAAGGCAATATCTCGACAACCCGCTCGGCTGTGTCGAATTCAGGGCAAAACTTCTGGATTGCGAAGAGATCAAAAACTTTAAGGCTAGAGTATCAGAAGTATCTCCACCAGAATCTTCAACCGCCGGAAATGGGAAAAGACCAGTCATCACATAAGTGATCGTTGCGAAATCATTTGAGGAAGGAGTGAACAGTCTACTATTGCAAGTTTCAGCATGACCTGCATACAAGAGGAAGGAATGAGAGAAAGTGTGGCTGTTACTGAGTTTGGCGTGGCGGCGTTTTGTTGTCGGAACCGCAATTTGGAGTTCCAGGAGTCTTGCTAGTGTTTAGACTGTTCTTTGTGTGACTTTATGGCCTCATTATCAGATAGAGAATACTAGCATTTACCATTTGAATTTAATAGCTATCAGTTCAAGTATTAGTTTTATATTGCTGGCCAACCTGTTACGTAAACTCTTTTTGAGCATCATTGTAAACGAGCCATGGTTAGTTTTGAATTTGCGTGATATGCTTCCACTAACTCTTGTGGCTGAGTTCCTTATTATACAATGATTCAGATCCTTCAAACGCAACAATCGGTAGAGGTTACAGAGACTAAGCGAGTTTGAAGCTGAGAGCTTACTTTTTATACATCAGCTTTTGTTTTTCAGTTGAAGGCTAAGATTGGTCCCACGAGTGGTATTCCTGCAATGAGCACTATTCCCCACTAGCAACTCAGTTGTACTCAACTATATCTCAGTGGTTGTTCCTACTAGCTTATGAAATTATACATACTTCACTACACAGAGATATTTGCTATCACAAAAGTGAAAAACGTAACGCAGATATGAAAAATGGAAAGTAAAAACAGAAACTACACTCCATGTGTTAATTTTTGGGATTTCAATCAAATAGTATGTAGTCCACTATTAATCTCAGCTTGCAATGCTTGTGTCTGCGGAAATATATTGTGCCTTCCCGTTGTACCTCCAGCGCGTAACGTGGGTATCACCACCTGAAGGACAATCAAGCTGACCCTTAGTACCAGCCCCATTGCATGTTGCATAAGCACCCACTAAACTCCCTACAAATGAACCGTTTCCGCCACTTACAAGGCCAGCATATGCTGTACCAATTAAGATCTTAGTCTTTGGGTCCGATGCTTTGAGAGCGGAAAGGTTGTAATGCGTTGCATTAGCAGTGTCGATTTGTAGTCGGATAGAGTCTCCTTCCCAGCCCTTAGGTACAGGAACAATCTTGGGAGGGGGAGGTTTCCCAGTGCCTACCGCGCGGAAGCGAAAAGACAATTGGGTATCTTCTGCTTTATTTCCTTTTAGCAGCACCACTCCGAGATCGATATGATTAACTTGTGTAAGGAAGATAGTAACACCTGCTTCTTGGTCGACGACACGAGGTTTGAAAGATAGGTCGACACTGAAAGTGAAAAGAGTGTCTGTCTGACGACGGCCAATGAATGCAAGCCCAAGTTGTCCACTTAGTTCATCGTTAGAGAATGGTGTGCCTGTGAGATTATTACGACTTGGGACAATGCTTAGACCTTGAGAAGTCACGGAGAACGCGTTTGCTCGAGGTACACGCCAGTGAACCAGGTTCTTGGGAATAGCTGTTCCTTTGCGGAAATCGTATACATCGGGGTCAGAGTTAAAAGGTCCATCCCCAGGAAGATCCCGCGACTCGGGAGGTAGAGGCCATCCACTCATTTTACCCCGAACTGGCTCTAACACAGGCCACTCTCCTTCTTTCCAGGTTGCCGGGAATAGTACAGTTTCTCGGCCCATAGGATAGACCTGATATTGCGGACCAGATCGCGTAGCAAGAGCCATTCCCCACCAGTTCCCTTGTACATCCTGAAATAAATCACCATGTCCAACAGTCTGGAAGTACTCATTCGTGCCACGGTTTGTGAGAATAGGGTTGTGTTCATACGCAGTATATGGGCCAGTGACGTTGCGAGCGCGGGCAATGGTAATTGAATGGTCCGTTGCTGTTCCACCTTCGGCAATGAGTAGGTAATAATATCCATCCTTCTTGTAAATATGTGGTCCTTCTGGCCAGACACCCCCTGTTCCATTCCATAAAGAAATTGGCGGCTGGCTGAGTTCCCCGGTTTTCAGGTTGACCTCTTGGAGGATAATACCTTGTGTAGCAACATATACCTTTCCATCGTCATCCCAGAAAATATCAGGATCGATCTTCCCTGTTTGAAACCTTACAGGGTCTGTCCAGGCGTTTTCACTGAAAGGATCTTTTGATTTGAAGATGACTCCAATAATTCCAGTTGGTAGGCCAAGATATTCACAAATCACGTAGTATTCTCCCTCATGGTGGCGTATGGTTGCTGCGTACATGCCTTGTTGTTGTTGATCATTTTGCTCGCTGACGCCAGATAGCTGACTTTCTCGGTTCCAAGCATGGCTGATGAGCTTCCAGTTAATGAGATCTTTGGACGCATAGATGGGAAGCCCCGGGAATGATCCAAAAGTTGATGTTACACAGTAGAAAGTGCCATTGACCTGGGTACAGGATGGATCTGAGTGCCATCCTGGGAGGACAGGATTGAAGTAGGTCGAATTCTTCGACGGTGCAAGCGCTGATGCATTTGCAAAAGCAAGTAACGCCGAAAGAGCAAAATAAGGCTTCATTTGTGAGTAGAATAGGTCGACTTCAGATGTTACCTCAACTACGAAGTGGTATTTTTTCAACAACTTTCCTAAACCTTCCTTTAAGCAATAATCCCCGCATTTTGGATTAGAATATGATTCATGGAATTTTTCAACATAATTAT
>Ga0247804_10001759_pt1 | contig 9990 bp, 9 predicted proteins | sample UWRJL029104C1_FD_181142 | JGI IMG/M metagenome (GOLD analysis project Ga0247804, IMG submission 181142) | Plant litter microbial communities from Arlington Agricultural Research Station in Wisconsin, United States - UWRJ-L029-104C-1 | ecosystem: Environmental > Terrestrial > Plant litter >...
AATCTTCGTTGGACGCCATATTGGTTGAAAACAATCCTATCTAATAAACAATTGACCTCTGTTTGGTGGTATTTTAGTCCTTTGCAATCTGGCAGTAATGGAAGGAGCTAGGAACATAGATATTCTTCAACACCCGCTATTGTTCTAAATTCAAATTGTCATGTAAAATTTCTCATAGAATATGGCCACTTACTGTGTCAACCGTACCTGATATTTGAATCGAAAGGTTCAATGCGATGGGGGACAAGATAGAGGTAGACTGAAGCACATACGCGGTGCTAGCATTTGTAGAAGGGAGAAGGAAGAGCAAAGTAAGCATAACTGTAGAAATGAATTTATCTACACTCATGTTGATCACCAATAGTGTGGGATTTGAAATAGCGTGGCAACAATTGCCCTCGGAATCTAATATTACTAGTGTGGAACGGCTGGATTCACCAATAGTGTAAGGTTTGAAATAGCGTGGCAACAACTGCACTCGAAAACCTAATTCTACTATAACATCTGGTATAGAGTATGAATTTTTAATTTTGATAGTCACTTGAATTCAATGATAGCCCCCGAGACATTCTATATATCCCTTTCGAAGAGACCCAGATACACAATTGTACATTTCGCCTAAACTTGTATTATTCTCGATATTGTGGCACACCCAAATCGGAAAAATTATTTACCAGATTGTCCACTTTACTCCTGGACGCGACATCCCTCTTTACATTATGTAGCGTCTATATACTCATTGCGATATAATTAGCGGAAGGAAAGCTGGCCAGTGACAGAGTAGTGCACCACTCTACTGCAATTCCCTGCAGCTGCTTGACATCGGGATCGCTGCCACGTTGGCAGATACCACCGACCAAACCCCTGTACGCTTTACCCTTTTACTTTCAAAGGGTTTATCTTACGCACGGATCTTAGAAGGTGTCCATGATTGTCAAATAAACTTGATATAAAAGCCCATCTTTGCACAGATAACATTGCTTCTGAAGTGGATGTCTGAGGAGGATACGAGCCGATGAAGGATGCTAGTACCAGGTAGTTGTCTCTGTATAATCATTTTATTCACAATGATTGGTCTTCACGTATGACATACTGACAAAATCGTAGCGTAAGACTAGCTCTATTCTCACCGCCACAATGTATCACATTCGCGACACTAGGCTGCAGCATTAACTGCACAAATGACTATGAGGTATTGAAGTCTAGTACATATCACTTTACTTTGTGCCACATCACCGTGCGTTATGTTGTCTAATTTGCATGCCATAATGAAGCCCGGTGTCGGGGCAGGTATGCTCAATATTGAAGACTTGATAAAACGCTTTGGTGTCATGTAGTTAACCTTCTTGGAGTCAAAAATAATGGTAGGATCATAAGCTTTATATCTGCATAGGTATGACCCGATGTAGCCAATAGTAGACTACTAACGAGCCTATTGAAGTATCAAAGCATACTGAAGATATGAATCTTAGTCTGACGAACGCTTGAAGTCCGGAACTTTAGCGATGTATAAGCATGATCACGTGAACTAGAGACTGGATATGCCAAGGCAAGGCTGAGCTCGTGTGTTCAAAGTCATAAACAACTTGAACTCTTTCTCTTTCTTCTTCCTAATCCTATATATTCAGAAGTAGCATAGCATACGCAATGGCGGACACGCTGATGACAGATCCGGAAGGCCTTACTCAGGCCTTCCGACCCAGCGAACTGGCGCAACAAATCCTCGACCACCACGCGCCACAATATAAGTTCTCTTTCACACCATTCCTCCTGGCAACCCACCGACATGGCATCTCTCCCTCGCGGCCTGTTTGCAAAGCATTCATACAGGGCCATTGTCCACAAGGCTCGAATTGCCCAGATAAACACCCTTCCACCACCCACGGCTCAACGTTCCAGAATCTAGTATGCAAACATTGGCTACGAGGCTTGTGTAAGAAGGGGGAAGGCTGCGAGTTCTTACACGAGTACAACCTACGTGGGATGCCAGACTGCGCAAGCTGGGTGCGGAATGGTTATTGTGTCAATGGAGATGAGTGTTTATATCTGCACGCCGACCCCGAAACTCGAGTCGCAGCCTGCCCACACTATGTGCGCGGCTTTTGTCCTTTAGGTCCACGGTGCGCCAAGCGACATACACGGCGAACGCTCTGCCCATTTTATCTTTGTGGCTTTTGTCCTGATGGACCGAAATGCAAGGATGTACATCCTCGATATTTATCAGATGAGAAGCTCGGCCGGCCAACTGTGCGGGTGGAGAAGACGGAGGAGGAACGAGAAGAGGAACAGCGACTTCTTCGTGAGAAGATGGAGCAGGAAGAAGAACGTGAACGTGAGCGATGGCTTCAGCAAGGCGGTGCGGATGGCATGGGTGGAAGGGGTAGGGGAAGGTGGATGGGCAGAGGACAAAGAGGCCAGCAAAGAAGTCAAAGAGGCCGTGGACATTACTGAAATCAATAAATATGCTTCCGACGATCTACAGAATTGGGGCTGTCTGATGTCAGTTACCAGAACACCACATACTTAGTAGTCCATCTACAAAGTAGTAAAGCACTCACAAGGCCAAAGACTTACCTCTTTCGGCATATGCTTGCCTATGGGCATGAAGTGGTGGGCCGTAGGTGTGTTTAAAGGAAAGCCAAAAGGAATCCAGGCTGGTGGTGGACCTTAGCCGCTGCCTCTGTACGACAAGAATTGAGAATTTCTAGGATCCGGTTATCTAGCCATGGTAGTGTTAATGATATATAATGACACATGAAGATTTTAGATGTTTATACATTGATAGGCTAAAGTGGTGTTCGATATTTTCAATGGGATACAGTAATTGCAGAAGCTCGTCCCTAACCCAGTGCCTATTACCTTACAGGCTGTATCTGAACCATTCATGTAAAGATGTTACCAATCAAAACCAGTACGCCTATCCACCCAGAGCATCCATTTATGCATATTTACTCGCGTTCCGTATAGACATATTCACTGTCCCCAAAAGAACCAGGGCTGGTTGACCGGCTGCCTCTCAAGATTGGGCTTCCAAGGCCTTCACTTGCTGCTTCATCCCCATTGCCGATGAGTCTTCCAAACATCCCGCTAGCATCGTTCACAATCTCCACGCCTCGCTGGCCCATCATCCATCCCACTAGACTTGTTGGTACCCAGTTACCAACAAAGCCATAGAGCTTTGCACCCATGCCAACTCTTATCGTTTGAGCAGTGCCGGAGACCATGGCATCAAACACCGCATTATTTAGTGTACGAAGACTGCTACCTTTGCCAGCATTGCCGAGGCCAGTGCTGAGAGCAACAAAATTCCTACCGTAGTTTTGACGTGTCGTGTCGTCCCATTTCAAAGTCTCTGCTCGCTGAGATTGCTGTGTGTTCTGGTGTTGGCGGGAATGAGTCGATGAAGTGTCAAAGGACCCAAGTTGTAAGTGACAAACTGGGATACCCAGTGGCGAGAGCTCAGAACGTAATACCGCAGCAAAGGATGATAATCCTGAAACCAAAACTGACTCAGGTGCATGGAAGGCAGGGTTGAGGCTTTGTATTATAGATGGGGTAAGAAGAAGAACTGAGGGCTTGGGGGCGGGTTGCTGGGGATGATGGTGAGGATGCAATGGCGGAGAAGAAGTGAGGAGTGGAAGAAATGTTTGTGTGATCAACATCGGAGTAAGGAGCCGCGTGTTTATGAGGTCGTTGAGCGCCGAGGGATCCAGCTTCGCTATAGGACTTGCTGGATAAGCTAGATTTGGTATAACAATGAGAGATCGCAGAGTGAGGTGATGCGACTTTGCACCGGGAAATGGTGTTTGTGCGCTATGCAGCTTCTCTGTGAAGCGTTCAATAGCTGCGCTAGCACTCTCAGGCTATTATTTAGTTAGTAGGACGTCCTAATATTGGAATATATGATATGCAGATATAATGAATTAAACAAATAGAGGAGAAATAGTGGTAGCTTACGTCTAGAATATTAATGGCTAGGGATCTCACATCCGCTCTTGATTCATTCTGTACCGCAGCTTCCTCCTCAGCACTGTTACAAACAATGTATACAATAAACCCTCGGCGTTCAAGATCGAGTGATATAGACCGTACTAATGGCTCAGAAGGCGAACCTGCTATGACAACCACTTCCAATCTTGCGCCATTGCTTGCTTTCTTTGCACGCCTCTTTTTGCGACCGGCAGTCTTTTGCTTTACTACATGGTATGTGAGTCCTCCAATAGATACCACAACTATAGTAGTTAAAAGCTTGTGGTTCGATATCCATGTTTGAACTCGTGCAAGTGTTGATTCGGGAATTGCGGACTGAATGAATGTGCGTGGAGGTGGAGGCGGTGGTCTAGGTTTGGCAGACTCAGGAAGCCAAGGAGAAGAGGACAATGCCTCTCTCAAAGTGTTTGACGCCTTTTGAAGTTGTGAGTCGATGTAATCGGCGACATCACCGGAGTACTTTTTTATGTCATTAGGCACGCTAGATAGTGTGTCAAGAAATGTAGCATCATCAGCGCTCATATTGGACGGTGTATAAGTATCAGTGAGAGTGATGGTGACGCGCCGATGCTGTATTATGAGAGCTCAGAGTTGTGGTTGGATATATGTTACACTATATCGACATTGCTGGACTGTATAGACTTTGTACAGTGACGCTTGAAGCGGGGGCAATGAGGACCTGCACCTGCGGACCCTCCCGTGCTGTCGAACGAAGGTTCAACCAATAGAATACCGGATAGCCTATTAGCCCCCCACAATAGCTAGAATAGGGTTGCGTGTAGGATCCAGCAGTGCAAATATGACCACGTCTTGTACTTCAGCCTTGTGAAGTTGCCATCTTCTGTATTATGAATTGTAAGCAATTATCCTCTCTACAGCAACCGTTCTAGGATCTTCTAGAAAGTTCTCACCTTAGAGGATTTTTGTTCAAGCCTCCTACTCGAGTTTCTTATTTATCTAAATGCTTCATACAGCTGTTATATTGGCTTCGACCACGACCTCATCGCCAGCTCACAGCTAGCCTTGCAGCGATTATTAGCAAAATGGCAGAACATGACCCTTTGATATTCCAATACTCGCATCTCCACCATTTACCTCGTGAAAAGGAAGCTATTCATGCTTTAAAGAAAATCGCTTCTTTGGTAAAACCTATCATGCGGGCACGCAACTGGAAGGTTGCAACATTGGCGGAATTTTATCCAGAGCAGACTAATCTATTAGGTGAGTGTTCGCGACTGGCTGCTTTAGAGATGAGAACTAATGCTGCCAAGGAATAAATGAAAATAGAGGACAAAGAATTTGTCTTCGTCTGCGGTATCCTGGAGACAAAAATCAATTTCTTCCCCTTGAACAAGTAGTTGATACAATGCTCCATGAGCTGAGCCATAACGTTCATGGTCCTCATGATGCAAAGTTCCATGCGTTATGGGACCAACTTCGAACAGAGTATGAGGGACTGCTCGCAAAAGGATACACTGGAGAGGGATTCTTGTCGCAGGGTCATCAGTTGGGTGGCAGACGAATACCACGTGATGAAGCGAGGCGTATTGCTCGGACGGCCGCGGAGAAGAGACGTAATCTTTCAGCAGGATCTGGCCAGAAATTAGGTGGTGCACCTGTAAGAGTTGGTACAGATATTAGGGAAGTCATCGCAGCCGCAGCCGAGAGACGAACCAAAGTTACACAAGGATGTGGCTCTCAGAACAAAAACGGCGAGGAGATCAAGCGCTTAGCTGATCAGGCTACTCAAGACGGCTTCCACACAAAAGCTGAAGAAGATGAGGCGAATGACAGAGCGATTGCTCAAGCTTTGTGGGATATGGTACAAGAAGACGAGATGGAAGGGGCTAAGAATCGGGGGGAGACCTATACAAGGCCCGGACCATTAAATCCCACTGGAAGCCTGCAGTCAAACAACTCAGCGGAAAATTCTCAACAAAGGCTTTCCTCAAGACAGGCTTCCCGACCGATCAGTCGATTGGTTGCTGACCCGCGAAAGAAGGTGGCTCCAAAGCCAAGCATCAAAAGGGAGAGCGAAACTTTCATCCCCGTGGCTTCTTCTGCGCCAGCTTCTTTACCACCAGTTCTGACAGGTTGGACATGCTCTATTTGTACGTTGCATAATCCTATTGAGTATTTGGCTTGTGATGCGTGCACAATTCAGAGACCTGAAGAAATCACTACAAGACTCAATGAGCAAGCACGAAAGAATGCAGCCGCATTTCAGAAGGAAACAAAAACCTGGCAATGCCATATATGTAGCACTGTTATGGAGGACAAATGGTGGAGCTGTTCTACTTGCTCAGCAGTAAAGCAGAGTTCTTAATGAGACGGGATGACTTTATGATACCATGACAATGATACTTCTAGGACTAAGAGGACCAAAGCATGAGCGGGCGTTTGCTATGTAAATTATCCTAAAAGATCGCAATAAAATATGCTATTATTATGAGAGAAAGCTCCCTGTCGTGCTTTTTTAGGATCAGAATTTATATGATGGTATGTCTTATGAAGAAAATTGTAATATATCAATCATCACTTCTAATCGTTTCTATTACCCATTATGAGAAGAAAAACAATCGTTCTCCCTTAAATTGAATGCTTCGGCTGGAGGCATCCGAACCGCATGCCGAACGAACCGGCGGGTTCATACTCAGATTTCGCCCCACTTTCAACAGTCGCTGTACTTTTGCCTCCTAATTCTTTGGGTCTCTTTGGTTTCTTTCTTGATTCTCTGTGTTTGTATTGTCTGTTGTATTGCTCAATCTGCTCAATCTTTATCTTTATCTTTATTCTATTAATTACGATGGTGGACCTAACTCCCCAGCCGACAGCTGCGTCCAAGGTTAGTGTAGTTTGTATTAAAAAGGAATGAATGAAGAACTTACGGAGCAAAGAATTGTTACAGGAGCCGAGACCAATTCTGAAACATTATTTCATTTATTGTGTCTCGGCTCGTAAGATAGACTTATGCTTCCCAACTCCAACTTTTACACTTTTTTCTTTTTTTAAAAAAATGGAAACAAACCTGTTTACAATGCTAACTTATTGGATTAAAAGTTGCGAGAGCTGCTAGCCGGCGGTGATATTGTTGCATGTCCTGGAGTTTATGATGGATTTACTGCTCGGATAGCTCTAAATACAGGATTCAAGATCCTATACATGGTATGTTTATGTCATGGTTACCTTCTTTACAAAATCAGGAAAAGTAAAGTTTTAATAACTCTTTACAGACTGGAGCCGGTGCTACCATGTCCAGACTGGGTATGGCAGACTTGGGTGTTGCCACAATGAATGACATGCGAGACCACGCAGGAATGATTGCAAACATTGATCCTACAATCCCGTTAATCGCTGATGCGGATACGGGATATGGAGGTAGCATTTCCCTGCGCTCTTTTTTGAAAAGCACGTGTTAACAAAATCAGGTCCCCTTATGGTCGGCCGCACTACAGCTGCATATATCAATGCTGGGGTAGCGGGATTCCATCTTGAGGACCAGGTTGTGAACAAGAGATGTGGCCATCTGAAGAACAAAGAATTGGTAGACCAAGATACGTACGTATCTCGAATTCGAGCCGCAGCTACAACCCGTCAACAGCTTGGCCGCGATATCGTTATTATAGCACGTACAGATGCTCTTGCATCGCTTGGTTACGACGTAGCAATTTCTCGCCTTGAGGCTGCCATAGCTGCTGGGGCGGATGTGGCCTTTCTCGAGGGTGTCTCTTCGAAAGAAGAGGGTGCTAAGTTTTGCAATGCATTCAAGCAAAAGGGTGTGCCATGTTTGTATAACTGTGTCCCTGGAGGGGTTAGCCCTGTGATGAGCGTAGCCGAGGCGAAAAGCTGCGGCTACAAGCTCATTATCACGCCCACGTTGGGACTCGGAGCAGTGTATGAGGCTGTAGGTAAAGCATATAAGAGCCTATATGAGGAAGGGAATGCCGAAGGTAATGGAGTTCCAGTACGCGACTTGTTCGAAGCGTGTGGCTTGAGTGATAGCATAGCTTTCGACGTTAAGGCGGGAGGGAAGCTGTTTTCAAATGGGGTTTAGATTCTAGGATGAAATAAAAATGCAACAACTCATTCATAGTAGTGGAAAGTCACATAATACAAATAGTTGTTCAATGCTTCAAGGGGGGGGCCTTAAATTTTCTCTGAGACTAAGTCTACTGCCAGATTATTACTAGGTCCCGCTGATAGCATCTACGCATAGTACACAGCCAGTAGCAGCCACGAAAATCATATTGTATTGATTGATAGACCTTAATCCGATAAATCTCTACATTAACCTGGCTGTGATCAAAAATCTGGATCACCAAGCAAATTTGGGTCAAGAATCATTTAATTTACTCTTTTAGATAATGACAGTTAGACAGGCGACTTGGTTCCTAGGTGATTTCTACTACGTGAACTACCAGTAGGCTAAAATTTAATGTGTAACAAGTCACTGGGTTGGTCTGATACCTTCGCATGCTATCATCGGAATGATGTTTCTTTAACTATGTTATTGAGGTAACCAAATAATTACTTTAGGGCTTAGGATCTATAGGTTCTTATCTAGCATATAGATATTCAAAAATCTGGTTCACAATAGTTAGTGCACTAATAACTCTTGTATCTGAGCTTGTCCTGGAGACAGGGACTGTCTCAATACTCATATACCCCAAGCCGGATTCTGTTAATCGCTTCTGCAAGCATTGCCCTTACAAAATGCTGACCGTAGTCTCTTAAGCCATACTCAAAATTATACCCTAGTATTCTTATTAGCACAGTCCTTGCCGCAGTAACCCAAGTTTCCACAACTTTTACTTACCCAAGTCATTCCCACCAAATTATTGAACAATAATCTCTTGCTTGGAGGCACAATCGTAAATGAAACCAGTGCGGCTATGGGCCAGAACTGCAGTCGCGCCTTTGTCATAGGTACGAGAGCATTCATCGTTGTGTTCCACGCCTTTTCAGTAGTCTCACTCTGTAATGATGCCATAATTGCAAGATATACGAATGCTTGGACGATAGTTCCAAGTGATTGATCTAGGGCAAATTTTTTGAACGTATTTGTCCAGTTGGTACGCATCCTCTTCGCTACGTGTGTCTGCTCATTCTCTTTTGCTGGAACAACCTTCTTACCGTTAGTCTTGCCTCACAATGCCTTGACTCACGACGCAGGGAATAAAATTTGGAGCTTAAAGATTCTCTTACATCGACCACTTCTGAATACTTGCTAGGAAATTCGGCTTCAAGGTATTGTTGCCAGAGAAACTGAGGTGGGCCGTTAAGGAACCTCAATATGATGAAATGAAACACTGGTATTGGATCTATCGAAATTGGTTGCTAGGACTAATTTAGTCCTTTTAACTAATCACTTGGGTATGGGGGTAATCTAAGGGGAAACAAACATTGCTCTTGTATAGGGCAATCATCTGACCAAATATATTTGAAATGGCGGACAAGATAGCTGCCTGCACGGTTGCTATAACAATAGGAGGTGGCATGGTTTCCAGTCTGATCAAAATGATGGATGGAACCTTATTGTATGGTACGCTATAAAAAAGATGGTCGATGTTAGAAAGTTTAGATGGTGTGCGGTGCAAAAAATATTACAGCATCGGGTCGGAAGCTTTATAGCCGACAACCCGACTTCGAGTAATATCATAGCAAAATAGCTGCTTCACTACAAATGGTAGCAATCGAAGCCTGAATTTTATTTTGTTATACAAGCCTTTTCTGGACTTAATATTGGGCATTCATAAACTGTATCGAGGATTACTTGGACAATGTTGCAGAAGAGGCTCACTTGCCTTTGTCCGAAGTATCTTGGGTAGAAAGTAGGAATACTTCAAATCAATCGGAAAGAGAAATATGGGCTATGTAACGTGCGGAAAACTATTGGCGACTACTGAAGTGCAGCATCATCTCCTTCACATGCTAAATACTATATATCTGAAACGTGTGGTCTTCGATGTAAGAGAGGGTGCGATCTTATTATTTTGGGGT
>Ga0247804_10001760_pt1 | contig 9988 bp, 8 predicted proteins | sample UWRJL029104C1_FD_181142 | JGI IMG/M metagenome (GOLD analysis project Ga0247804, IMG submission 181142) | Plant litter microbial communities from Arlington Agricultural Research Station in Wisconsin, United States - UWRJ-L029-104C-1 | ecosystem: Environmental > Terrestrial > Plant litter >...
ATGCACCTGGTAGTTACGCCAGTCCACGCGCAGCTCGCGGGGGCGCAGCAGCGTTTCGTACGCCTCCACAATCTGGCCGCCGCGCACCCGTACCACGCCCACGGCGCAGGCGCTGGCACGCTGCTCGTTAGCGGTTTCGAAGTCGATGGCCGTGAAATCGAGCGAAGCTAAAGCGCGGGTGAGGGCAGTTTTCATGGTGCAAAGGTAGTTTCGCTAACTGTAGGGACGCGACTCTTCGCGTCTCGGGGTCCGCGCCACCATGAAATCGTTCGGGCATCGTTGGCTACGCCGACCTACGGTTCAAGGACAAGACGCGAAAGGTCGCGTCTCTACAACCCCGCCAGCTTCCGCGCTGCCTTCACCAGCGCCAGCTCCGCTTGTCCAGCCGGTTTCTGCGCGTCATCCAAAGTCGCCTTGGCACCCGCCACCCAGCTTGCTGGTGCCGTCTGACCTTTTTCCAATTGCATCAGACGCTCCAGCAACAGCTTCGAAACGGCAGTGAGCCGGCTCGACAGCGGCGCATACTCCCCCAAAGCCGGGTTGATGGCCAGAATCGGCGTCAGGCTGGTCTCATTGGCCTGCCACAGCAACAGCTGCGTGCGCAGGCTCATCAATTGCCGTTGCCGCCCGCCTGTTGCCTGTAACGGACCACCCCCGGCCACCACGCTATCCACCAGCATCGCAAAGCGTCGGGCCACTTCCGATTCGGCGGGCGCGGCATCGACCAGCCGGTTAAGCGGCGTTTCGGTGGTGTATTTAAAGCCTTGAAAATGCCGTTTGTACTCTTTCACCGGCTCCAGCACTTCGGCCAGCGTGCGCAACGGTGTGGCATCGAAAGGCACGGCCATTTGCTGCAACAGCAGCTGCGGTACCCGGCGGTGGCGCAAGCCCAGCCGGTCCAGCTCGACTGAAACGATGTTCAGGCGCCGGTACATATCGGGCACATCCTGCGTAGCGGCTTGCGGCGACCATAGCCGCTCGGCCACCGCCGCCGCCCGCGGCCAGATGCGCGAATCCACTATCACCGAATCCGCAAATTCGGCCCACATGGTAGCCTCGCCACCCAGCACGAGGCGCTGCTGCTCCGGCGTGAGTGTGGTGCCAGCCGGTAGCGGGTCGTTGGTGTAGTGGGTGGCGGCCGGGAAATTGAGGTCGATGTAATAGCCGTTTGATAAGATAGTTGGGTGGCCCAGCTGCACGGCCTGCGTCACGCCCTTCTTGCCGCTCCAGCTCTGGATAACGACTTCCTTCGGCAAGTCGGCCCCCAGAATTTCATCCCAGCCCACCATGATTTTGCCATTGCGCTGCAGCGTAGGCAGAATGCGACGGTTGAAATACGTTTGCAGGCGGTGCTTGTCGATGGTCTGGCTGTCGGCCTTGAACATGCGATGTTCGCGCATGAAACTCACAATGCGGGGGTTGCGCCGCCATTGCCGGCCGTCGTTCTCATCGCCGCCCACATGGAAGTAGGGGTCGGGAAACAGCCCGCTCATCTCCGTCAGCAGCGAATCGAGCAGCGTGTAAGTCGATTCGCGGGTGGGGTCGATGGCAATGTTGAGCACGCCCCAGCGTACCGGCAAGGTCTTGACTGAGTCGTTGCTGGCCAGGCGCGGATAAGCCGTAACCAGCGCCCCGGCGTGCCCGGGTAAGTCGAACTCCGGCACCACCCGAATGCCCCGCGCCGCTGCGTAGCGCACCACCTCGCGCACCTCGGCCTGGGTGTAGTAGCCGTTGGCGCCCGCCACCGTTTGCAGGCGCGGAAACAGCCGGCTTTCCACCCGCCAGCCCTGGTCATCACACAGATGCCAATGCAGCACGTTGAGCTTCACCGCCGCCATGCCATCCAGGTTGCGCTTGATGACGGGCAGCGGCATAAAGTGCCGGGCCGCGTCAATCAGCAGCCCGCGCCAGGCAAAGCGTGGCTGGTCCTGAATGTCAACTTCGGGTAGGTAGCGCAGCTTTTTTTCGGTGACGGGCAATTGGCGCAGGGTCGCCAGCGCCCGCAGCACGCCCAGGCTGGTCGGCGCGTCGATGCTCACGCCCATCGGCGTCACGCGCAGCGAATACCGCTCTTCGTCAAGCTTTTCCGGCAACCCTGCGCGGCCGTAGCGAATCTGCAGCAGCGGCCCGCTGGTCGGCTTGCCCGAGCCTTGAATGAACGTAAGGGCCTGTTCGGCGGCTTTGCGTAGGTTGGAGTCGGCAGTGGCGGGCAGCTCCAGCCGCAACTGGGGTTTCAGGTTCAGGCGGCCCTTGCCCCAACGCATTTCCGCGGGCGCCGGTAGCAGATTATGCGCCTTGGCCGAGCAGGAAAAAAGCAAACAAAGCAGGAGAAGTTTCACGCAGGGTGTCGCAGGGTTGAACGCAGGGTTTCGCCGATTTAGGCGAAAAAAACGTTGCGAAACCCTGTGCCCAAGCTCTGCGAATCTCTGCGTGAAATAACTCATATCAAACCCCGAGCTTTAAATTCCAGATACTTATTAATGGTGTTCACCGTCAAATCCTGCGGTGCGGTGAGCAGCGAGTAGATGCCGTAGCGCTGCAATTCGAGCACAATTTGCCGCTTTTCCAGCGCAAATTTCTCGGCGATGGTTTGATTGTACACGTCCTCGGTCGAGTTGGCCGGCGTGTCGAGGTAGGTGCGCAGTTCGGTATTCTCAAAGAACACCACGAGCAACAGATGGTCCTTGCTCAGGCGCCGCAGGTAAGGCAGCTGCCGCTGCATACTGTGCAGGGTTTCGAAATTAGTAAAGAGTACCAGCAGGCTCCGTTGCTTGATTTTAGCGCGCACCGTGGCGTAGAGCAGCTCAAAATCGGTTTCGAGGTACTTGGTTTTCTGGCGGTAAAGGATTTCGAGCAGTTTTAGCAGGTGGCCGGGGCGGCGGTCGGCCGCCAGCATGGCGCCGGGCTGGTTCGAGAACGTGATGAGTCCCGCCTTGTCGTGCTTGAGCAGCGCGATGTTGCTCACCACCAGCGTGGCATTGATGGCGTAATCGAGCAGGCTCAGCCCGTCGAAAGGCATGCGCATCACCCGGCCCTTATCGATGAGGCAGTATATCTGCTGCGCCCGCTCGTCCTGAAAATGGTTCACCACCAGTGCGTCGGCTGCACCGGTGCCGCTGCGCCGGGCCGTGGCCTTCCAGTTGATGCTGCGCGGGTCGTCGCCGGGTACGTAGGGCCGGATTTGCTCGAATTCCATGCTGTGGCCCACGCGGCGGATACGCTTGACACCCACCTCCGTCAGCCGGTTGTGAATGGCCAGCAGCTCATACTGCCGCATCTGCAGAAACGACGGATACACCGGCACCACGCGCCCCTGCTCGTAGCGGAAGCGCCGCCGCAGCAGGCCCAGCGGTGAGGTGGCGTAAATATTGAGCGCGCCGAATTCGTATTCGCCGCGTTTCACCGGCCGCAGCTGGTAGTTGATGACCTGCGTTTTCCCGGGGCCAATGGTGGTTTCAAACAGCACATCGCGCCGCTGAAACTGGTGCGGAATCTCGTCAATGGTTTCCGTTTGCACCGGGAAACGGTAGTGGTTTTCGAGGTAAATCTGCACCTCGTTGTCGGAGCCGTTGGCCAGCTTGTCGCCCAGCACGCGCCGCCCAAAGACGGGCAGCTTCTGCCCCTTCACCGGTGCGTAGAGTAGCAGCGCATCCAGCAAACTCAAAACTACCAGCACCCCTAAGGCAATTTGCAGGGGGCTGAGTAGCCAGGGCAGAAAGAATGCCACCACGAAGCCCGCAATGAGGGCTACGAGGGCCAGGAAAAAGCGGCGCGTGAGGAAAACCGACATAGCTGGCCTACCGTGGTACCTCAATAGTCTGCACAATCTGCTTCACCACCTCGTCGGGCGTGCCGCCTTCCATCTCGCGCTCCGGCGTGAGCATAATGCGGTGGCGCAACACGCTCGGGGCCAGAAACTGCACGTCCTCGGGCGTCACGAAGTCGCGGCCGCGTAGGGCCGCCAGGGCCTTGGCGCCATTCAGCAACGCCAGCGAGGCGCGGGGCGAAGCGCCCAGATACAGCGATTTATGAGCGCGGGTCTGGCCCACGATTTTGGCGATGTATTCCAGGACGTTGACTTCCACGCGCTGCTGGAGTACCTGTTGACGCAAGGCATGCAGGTCGGCGGTCGATAGCACGGGCTGCACGGTATTCAAATCGGTGCCACCGAAACCGGCGTGATGGCCTTGCAGAATCTGCACTTCCTCGGCCGTACTCGGGTAGCCGACGTGCAGCTTGAAGAGGAAGCGGTCGAGCTGAGCTTCGGGCAGCCGGTAAGTACCTTCCTGTTCCACCGGATTTTGAGTAGCCAGTACCAGAAAGGGCTCAGCCATGCGGTAGGTGGTGCCGTCCTGGGTCACAGTACGCTCCTCCATCACTTCAAAAAGAGCGGCTTGCGTTTTGGCCGGAGCGCGGTTGATTTCGTCAATCAGCACCACGCTGGCGAAAATGGGTCCGGGCCGAAACTCAAAATCCGACTTACTCTGCTGGAATACCGAGGTGCCCAGCACGTCGGAGGGCATCAGGTCGGGCGTGAACTGAATGCGGCTGAAAGGGACTTCCAACGTGCGGGCCAGGAGCTTTGCCATCAGGGTTTTGGCTACGCCGGGCACGCCTTCCAGCAGCACGTGGCCATCGGCCAGCAGGGCCGTGAGCAGCAGTTCCAGCAAGTCTTGCTGGCCCACGATGATTTTGCCGATTTCCTGCCGGATGGCCTCAGTGCGGGCCGTGAGACGGGCAAAATCGGTGCGGGGAACAAAAGTGGTTTCGGGCGCGGGCGTTTCCGCCGCTTGGTCAAACGTTTGGTCGTTATCCATTTGCAATTACAAAGTGCTGGCGTAGCCGATAAAAAGTTGAGCCGTGGCCTCATCGGCGCAGGCGGCTAGTAAGGTTTGATGAATCTGGCGGGCGTATTGCCTGGAAACCAGTCCCCGGTGGTAGCGCTGCAAATCCTGCAGCAATTCGGCGGCCGCTTCCACCTCAACATCGGCCAGCAGCGCCTGTTCGGCCGCCGAGCCTTGCTGGCGGAGCAGGCCGGCATTCCAGTGGAATTTTATCAGCGTCAGGAGCTTTTCTTCGGTCAGCATACGCGGGCGAGTTAGCGCGAATCGCGGCGGAAGTTGCTAATGGCCTGGGTCATTTGCAGCAGTTGCTGGTCGCTCACCTGGGGCGCGGTACGCACGAAGTTTATCAATCGCAACAGCTCGTCGATGCGGGTGCGGGGCAGGCCCGCTTTCTGGCTCAGCCGCTCACGGAAAGCCTCGTCACTGAAATCGGGGGTGGTTTCCTGAAACCGGGTGCGCAGGAAATCCAGGAACAGGCCAGCTTTCTTTTCAGCAATGCGGGCGTGGTTGCCGCCTTGCTGGTAGAGGCTGGCCACAGTACTGGTGAAGAGCAGCGTCGTATTGGGCAAAGGCTTGATGGTGGGAATAATGCGCTGCAGTCGCCGGGCGCCCATCAGCACAAACAGCAGGACGGTGATGGCCAGCAGATAGTAAGCTGTGCGGAGGGCGTCGTGGTTCAGCAGCATCCGCAACACCGACTGGTCGCCGGTACGGCCCTGTTTCTGGTATTCGTCCCACCAGACGGGGCGGGGCGGCAGGTAAGCAAAGGCCGCGCTGGCAAAGCCGCTATGCCGGGGCTGCAGCAAAAAATAATTGCTAAAAGCAGTTGGGAGAGAGCATAAGTAGAAATGCCCCCGGCCGTGGTCGAGGCTGATAAATACCGCGTGGTTCTGATTATCAGTAGCCAGGGTGTGGCCCACCCGGCCCGAATCGACCACAAAATAGCGCTGTGCCTGCGCGGCCGGCAAGCGGTAGCGCACGCTGTGCAAGGCCGGATTGGTGAAGCGCACGGTGGCCGAGTCGCGGCGGTCGGACCGGGCCACGTCGAGCGGTTTGGCAGTGGTCAGGGCGGTGTGAAAGCCCAGCGTATCGCGGAAAAAGCTCTGGTAATCGCCAAAGTCTTCGGCTGCAATAAAAACATCATTGCCAGCTGCTACGAAGCGGAGCAGCGCCCGGGTGTCGGTAGGAGTAGCCTGAAATTTTTCATTGACAAACAGATAGTTGGCTCGTGCTTCGATGGGTTCCTCTTCTTCTAATTCATCGAAGGTGCGCTCGTTGGTCAGCTGGCTGTAGATAGGCAGCCGTACGGCCTCAACCGAATCGGTACCCAGGAGTTGGGGAAGCTGGTCATACAGCACGTAGGTGCCGTAGGGAATCTTGTCGGTGTTAATGAAGGTGGGGCGCCAATCGAGAGGCTTGGGGCTGTAGTATTCCAGGGCCACGTAGGTGCCAAACAACGCCACCAAACCCACCAAAAACCATCGGTATGAGTTCATAAGCGGCTATTTTTGAGTTGGGTATTGTGAGGCGTGCGGCCGTGCCAACTGCCGAGTAAAGACTTGCTGCATCTCGCGCACGCGGGCATACAGCGCGGCGTCAAGGGCCAGTTCACCGTACCAGATGTACTCGAACTGCCACACAATTTCCCGGAAATCGGTGCGGAGGGACGTAGCGGGTGCCAACTCGTTCAGATAGGCGTGGTTGGTTTTGTTGGGCTGCCACTGAATAAGGCCATTGTCGGAGAGTTGCTTGAGGAGCTGCAGGTAGCCCAGGCGCACGGCGAGGCGGAAGTTGCCGGCCGTTTCTGCCTCCCCCAGCCGGGTGCTAAAATCCACCTCGTGAATATTTTCCTCGGCAGTATCGTAGGCCAGCGGCGCCCGGCGGGCCGAGCGGCTGAGCAGGCCGGTCAGGTCCACTTCCAGCAGCCGGAGCACTACAAACACGGCCGCTCCCACCAACAAGGCATACAGTACCCAGCGCCAGAAGTAGCGGTAGCTGGTTTTGGCCAGCTGGCGGGCCAGCCACTGCCAGAACCTCGTCCACAGCGTGTCGGTGCTACTGGAGGGCAGGGGCTTTTCAATGTAGGTGAAGGCCCGCTGGCTACGCAACTCCGCCAGCCGCTCGGCATCGGCGGGGCGGGGGCGTAGGGGCTGACTTAGCTCGGCGGGCAGCCGCCGTGGGCGGGCCGCAGTAAACGCCGTCGGTAGCGAATCGGGCAGTGCCGTTTGGGCCGCCAGCTCGCCGAAGCTGCCTACGCTCAGCAGCATCAGCACTAGCCAGTAGCGGGCACAGGAGGAGAAATGGCGAAGCAACAAAATGGAAAGCAGTAGAATAGCTGCCCGCTGGCGGGCTGGAGGATTAGTATTCGCCGTCGTCCTGAGGCCGGTAGTCGTTGTTGCGGGCAGCGGCGGGTGCCTGGCCCAGCTGGTTGACCAATAAGTATAAGCCCGTGCCTTCCTTACGCTCAACGAGATTGAAATACTGGAAAGCCAGCACCAGCAGCAGCGGGAGGTAAAATAGCAGCGTGACAAGGCTGACAACTGCCCGAAATGCCGTAGCCACCAACGGTGACTCCGTAAATTTTAATTGAAACATGCCCACCATACTGCCTGACAGCAAGCCGACTATGGCAGCAAGAAAGATAAACAGGAAGTAGAGCATGAGTACCGTCACGAAAAACAGCCCGAAGGTGGACCACCACTTGCCCCGAATCAGGAACAGGCTGCGGCTGAAGCTGTCGCCAAAATCCTTGCCTTCGACCACGCGAATAATAAAGAACAGGCTCAGCCCCACCGCCAGGTACATCCCGGGAATAAACAAAACCAGAAAGCCAAGCATTGTCACCAGGCCAACGCCCCAGAGCGACAACATATTGGCAAACAGGCGGGCCCGTACTTCAGCCCAAACCTCAGCTACGGTTACGGCTGGGCCGGGGGCCGAGCGCCGCAAATAGAGCAGCAGGTAGCAGTAAATGGTCAGGATGATAAGCGTTGTGGTGAGAGTGCCCAACACGATACTCAGCCAGTACATTGGCGTGGCCATCACCTGACTGAGCGTGCCTATGCGTGCCCAAAAGCCATCGGGGTAGGGCTGAGCAATTTCGACGGGGCCGCGAAGCAGCAGTTGAGTCATCTGCGTTTGAATGATGGCCGTGAGAATGCTACTGACTAGCATCACCGGCACCACGATGGTCAGCAGCGCCCGGCCCAGCCCGCGCCAATGCGCACCAATAAACTCGAAAGTTGCTGAAAACTTCTGGCCGAAATTCCGCTCCTGTCGAAAATCTGCTTCCTGATTGTACAAAAGGGCCATGAGTTGAAAGCGAATGCGTTAATGTTTTTAATCAAGGTTTATGAGGGTGAGTTGCCGGCGGCTAACTCCCGCTGCAGGCGCCGCGGGTACCAAATGAAGTACCAGCCCAGAAATGCCGCCGAGCTGCCGATGATAAACAGGCTGGCAGGTACCGGCATCTCGGTATGGCGCGTCACAAACGACTCCAGAAAGCCAGCGATAATGAACAGCGGCACCAGACCCACCGCCAGCTTCAGGCCCTCGCGGGCCGAATGGCGGAAGGCCTCGGCGCGGCTGTACGTGCCCGGAAACAGCAGCCCGCGCGCCATCACGAAGCCCGCGCCGCCGGCCAGCACAATAGACGAAATCTCGAGCGTGCCATGAATCCAGATGGTCAGCAGCGAGGCTTTCAGCACGTGCTGCTTAAAGCAAAAGTACTGAAAAGCGCCTATCATCAACCCATTCTGAAACAGCAGGTACGCCGTGCCAATGCCCAGCGTGAGGCCCGCCGCGAAGGTGAGCAGCGCCACCCGAATATTGTGCGGCGTAATCTCGAAAAACATGCTGACCTCGCCGCGCTGCTTATACACGCCCATGGGGTCGCCGTGCCGGATATTTTCCAGGGTCATATCCACGTAGCCGTCACCCATCACGGCGCGGATAAACGTTTCGTCGTAAGCCGCCGACAGCGCCCCCAGCAACGCGCACAGTACAAATACGCCCATTGCCCAGGCCAGGGTGCGCTGGTTCCGCGCCACCACCAACGGCAGTTCCCGCTTCCAGAACTGCAGAAACCGGCCGCTCCGCTCTGATTTGTTTTTGTAAATAGCCTGGTGTAGCTTGCCTGTCAGGCTGTTGAGGTAGGCGGTAGTGGGCGACTGGGGATAGAATGTCTGGGCGTAAGCCAGGTCGTCGGTCAGGGCCACGAAACGGGCCGCCAGCACGTCGGGGTCGGTGGTGGCCTGGGTTTCGTACTGCTTCCAACGCTCCTGATTTTGCCGGAGAAACAGAGCTTCGCGCATAGGGCTGGGTTAGGCCTTAAAGGTAGTATGCCAACTGCGAACGGGCTGCTTTTCGGCAAAGCCGGCGCGGGCGCGTAAATTTCGCCTTCTTCCCGCCGTCAGGCTACTTTGCCCTTCTATGAGCACCATCCGCATCCATACTGCCCAAAACGTTACGCTCGAATACGAAATTGCCGGAGTCGGCGACCGGTTCGTGGCCACTCTCATTGATTATTTGCTTTATGCCGCCTGGTTTATTTTTTGCGGCATGGCCATCAGTAAAATAAGTTTCCTGGGTTTCGATGAGGGCTGGATGTTCGTTATGTTCCTGCCCACCACGTTTTACTTTTTGGTCTGCGAAGTGTTTTTCAACGGCCAGACGCTGGGTAAAAAAGCCCGCAACCTACGCGTGGTACGCCTCGACGGCACCCGTCCGGGCCTCGGCGATTACCTGTTGCGCTGGCTGCTGCGGCCCGTCGAAATTGTGGGCACTATGGGTGGGCCGGCCCTGATTTCGGTGCTCGTGAGTAGCAAAGGGCAGCGCCTTGGTGACTTGGCCGCCGGCACCACGGTTATCAGCCTGCAGCGCCGGGCCGAGTATAATTCGCCCCTGGCTTTGAGCCAGCAGCTGCCTGAAAACTACCAGCCCGTTTTTCCGCAGGTAGCCGTACTCAGCGACCACGACGCCGCGCTGCTCCGCCGCCTGCTGCATCACGGCGACCGGCAGCGAAACTATATGCTGCTCCACGAGACTGCGCTTAAAGTCAAGTCCCTCACCGGTATCCAGACCGACTTGTCGGACGAGTCGTTCCTGCAAACCGTGTTGCGCGACCATGCGCACCTGGCTATGCA